>JACCEE011723615.1_pt1 | contig 19002 bp, 9 predicted proteins | sample 7449931 | NCBI WGS metagenome assembly JACCEE01 (sample SAMN15323457, study PRJNA562643) | freshwater metagenome | isolation source: river surface water | place: USA:Blue River Watershed | collected 2017-08-19 | reverse complement strand
GCGTAAACCGCAACCGCATGCTGGCAGCCGCAGGCTGCCAGCTGCTGGTACATCTGCAAGCATTCCCTACCCGTTGTGAACGGCATCGCCTGATTTATACTGGGCGCGCCACCGAATCCCCCCGGTTTTCCCAGCTACCCTACTGAACTGCAGCACCGCACGCCCATGTCCGACCATCTCGCTCGCCCTGTCCGTCCTCAACCCGGCAAGGTCTGGCTGGTAGGCGCCGGTCCCGGCGCTGCCGATCTCCTGACCGTACGCGCGGCCAGGCTGCTGGCCGAAGCTGACGTCGTGCTGCACGATGCGTTGGTGACCCCCGAAATTCTTGAACTGTGCAAGCAGGCCGACCTGATCTCCGTCGGCAAGCGCAGTGGCCAGCGCTCGACCGCGCAGACGCTGATCAATCAGCAAATCATCGAATGCGCGTTCCGCTACGACCGCATTGTGCGCCTGAAGGGTGGCGACCCCATGCTGTTCGGCCGCGCCGACGAAGAGCTGAGCGCGCTCGAAGCCGCCCGCGTCCCGTATGACGTCGTCCCCGGCATCACCACCGCCTTTGCTGCAGCCGCCGCGATCCACCAGCCGCTGACCAAGCGCGGCGTAGCGCGCAATGTCGCCTTCTTCACGTCCACCACCGCCCCCGGCGAACCCGACCAGGCTTCCCTGCCCGGCTGCGATACGCTGGTGCAATATATGGGTGGCGCCGAAGCCATCGCGACGGCCAAGCGCCTGCTCGATGCCGGCAAGCCGCCGGAGACCCCGGTGATCGCTGTCGAGAACGTCAGCCGCGCCGACCAGCGTGTGATGCGAATGACGCTGGCCCAAATGGTGGAAGGCATCCCGAATTGCACGGGGCCGGTGCTGGTAATGATTGGCGAGGCGCTGCGCAGCCGGTCCTGAGCCAACGCTGCTTCAGAGCCTGTCTCGCAACTCCTGCGCAGGCGAATGCGTCAGTGCTGTCCAGTCGCAAACACGGCTGGCAGCGCATCAGCCGACAACACCGCCCCGCCCCATGCTTGCAGTTCTGCATCAGAAGCGGATGCCAGCCTTTCTCTCGCCCAAGCGGGCAACTCACCGAAACGCTGCGTCAACTGGTGCGCCAGCAAGCGCGCCTGTCCTTGCTGCATACCCTGCTGCATACCTTGCGCGATCCCGTGCTCGATACCTTCTTCCCGGGCAAGGCGTTCGATCGACGTCACATAACGCATCTTCATTTCCTCCTCGGACGCTTCCAGAGTTTTCCGAAAAACCTGCTCCTGCTCTTTGGGCAGCCGCATCATCCAGTCAACTACGCCAAACAATTCGATCACTTTCTGCTTGTCCCAATCATGCCGGTACAGGTCTCGAACGATCTGCCATTTGGCCATGCACCGGGCTTGCGGATCCTGTGCCGTCGCCCGGGTCGCCAGGTGGGCGCGAGTGACGATCGCAAACGGATTGGCACTGTCCGCCAGCTTCGCTTCGCTGCCTGACCAGTCCAACAGCTTGGCCATCGGAAAGCGGATCCCCATCTGACAATCGAGCACGTCATAACTGAAGGCCGTCGGCCGCCAATGCAGTTGGTCATCAGCCAGCACGGCAAGGCTGGCAACCGGCGTGCGATAGCGATCGTAGAGCCGGTAGTTGTAGACGAACATGCGCTCCGCAAAGCTCGCTTGCGGGCTGCCTTGCACTTCCAGATGGATGTACAGCCATTCTTGCTGGCCGCCTTGGCCAGTCACCCGCACCAGCTTGTCGACAAAACGTTTGCCGAGTTCGGCATCGCGCACGACTTCACGCAATTCCTGCTCAAGGAAGGCAATGGGCTGCGACCAGTCGATCCGGGCGTGCGCGGCCGGAAAATAGAAATGCAGGAAGTCGGCGAAGTAGCGCTCGATCGCTGCCTTCCAGGGACTGTCGTAGTCGTCTGCCACGTCGCGCTCCTGCCGCGGCTGGAATTGGCGGCCAGCGGGAGCATCGCTTGCAAGTAATGACAGAAGTACGTTCTCGTGATGAAGCGCCTATGGCTGGAGTCAATACGTGAGAATGGCATCGAGGACGTTGCGCACGGACCGCACCCATCAAGTGCGCGGATTGAGCATCATGATCACGATCGACAAGGGGCAGTGACTTAGCAAACGAAGCGGCTACAGCCGATACGCGGTATGTCATGCGCACGCATGTTGTTGGGTAGCGCCTACACTCCATCACGCGCTGAAGGCTGACATCTAACGCTCCTGCCCTCAGGCGACGCGCTACCTCGCACGATCACGCCCTTTGCGTGATCCTTCCGCGGAATCCTTCCACCTCGTGCGTACGGCTTCAACTTGTGCGGAAGGACTCCCTAAGTTCCATTTTGGAAATTAAATCCACAGTAAATCGCATGAACGGCTTGATTGATCCGCCCACATCCGATGCTATATACTCCAGCCATATACAACCTTCCGGCCGGAGGCAACTGATGACCATTTCATCGGTATTCATCAACAACCGCACTCAGGCGGTCCGTCTGCCAGCTGAGCTTCGCCTGCCCGAAAACGTCAAGCGCGTACAGGTTCGCGCCATGGGACATGACCGCATCATTTCCCCGGTCGAGAATGCGTGGGACAGCTTTTTCCTGAACGGGCCGCAGGCGTCGGATGACTTCATGAACGAGCGCGCAAGTCAGGAGCAGGCACCGCGGGAAGCGCTCGAATGATCCGCTACCTGCTTGATACGAACATCGTCATCTATGTGATCAAACGACGACCGATCGAGATCCTGCAGACTTTCAACGAGAACACCGGGCGCATGGCTATCTCAGCCATTACCTTATCTGAGCTCTACCATGGCGCAGAAAAGAGTTCACGGATCAACGACAATCTGCGCGTAATCGAAGATTTCTGTAGTCGCCTCGAAGTACTGCCCTATACCGCAAAGGCAGCTCAACACTACGGGGCCATACGAGCAGCATTGGAACGCAGAGGCGAGACGATCGGTGTCAACGACCTCCACATCGCCGCACATGCTCGCAGCGAGGGCCTGACTGTGGTCAGCAACAACCTCGGCGAATTCAGCAGGGTGCCGGCACTTCAGTCAGAAAACTGGCTCACTGGTTGACAGTGGCCGGGAGCCAATGAATCGTGCGAATAGATGGCTCATATCGCAGCCAGCGAGCTCACAGATACACAGGCAATGGTCTTCAAAACCGTCAACCGCACTGAACAGTGAATGTGGGACATGGCGCAGCCCAACATGATGAACGCCCACGATTCCCGAAAGTGTGATGCTGGGGATGGTCAGAACAAGCCTGCGCGAACAGGGCTGAACTTGCTGTAGCCGCCCCAAAAAATTCAGCAAATCGTCATTCTTCGACGATCAAATCATCTACTCCCCGCGCTCCGTGATGAGCGTGCGCCAGCACATCGGATTGCCTTGATTGACGCAATCAAGCGACATTTCTCATATCGAACTCGACTTTTCGTAGCACCACCGGAAGCGTCCAGTCAGAGCCTGGAAAGGCGCCAAGCATTTAGCGTCACCATCGAACTTTCCATCAGAGCAGGAACGCTGAGAAGCCTCCTACGCTAGCTCCTTCGTAGCGAATGTTCCCTTCCTCTGAGGGAATGCAGACAGCAAGTCGAATGAAAGCGTCAAGTATCAAGGTGCGGGAACACGGCGTCTTTACATTCGGAAGTCTGTCGAGAAACAAAGCCAAAACGTACGCCTGGACTCCGGCGCCGGAAAACATAACCGGAGATCCGTGGCAGCGAGACTTTGACGAACGAAAAGTTCGGTCATCAAACTGGAGGGCGAATTGAAAGCCGATTCAACCGCAAAAAATATCGGGTTGCCAGCGCCACTCAGGCCAATTTACGGCTTGAATCTAGATGATAAACAGTATTACTGCATAAGCATTCTATTGATCGTTGGAACGCTCGCAGTTAATCGATTTCTATTATCACCAACATGGGCTACTTCTGAGGCCGGTAAGCAACTCGTTGAATTCATTCTCCCCTTCTATCCGGGCCTAAGGGAACTGAAAAACAATTGGGGAGGCTACACGCCACAGTTGGGAGTTCTTTTCAGCTCAATGTTCGCAAGTATGCCGATCCATTTTTTGCTGGGCCTCCGTGGATCATTTGCATTAAATGAAGAAAATCGCACAAAGGTTGTGCGTGATACCACTTGGAAAAAATTTCTAATTCCTTGCGGGATATTTTTTGTAGGCATGCTGATGCCGTTCTTTTCAACGCATGTCAATGGCTACGGGAGGCGAATGCCATTTACCAACCAAGCGAGTGACAGCTTCGTCATTTTGTCTTGTACGTGGATCTTGTTTTTCAGCCTTCCCTACTGTAATGGATTTCACCTAGGACTAATTATTCAAAAAATAAAGTACGCAAAAAAATCTAACTGCAAAGCTTAAGGTCTGTGAATATGGAATCAGATAAAAAACGGCGAACTACAAATGAGCTATTAGAACGTTTTATAATTAATTATGAAAAAAATAGCTACTTTGGGGGATCGGGCAAGGCAAATTTGGCGGCAGATGTAGTCGGAACCGCAGTTGCTGCAAAGTATAGTTATTTAGCCCATTTCGCTGGCGAAAAAGGTGCGATTCCAGGCCCTATAAGCTGGGTCGGCATAGGTGTAGGAACGGTAATTACCGTCGCGACGTCCGGTGCATCTGATCATCCCGTTTGTACAGTCATAGGTGGGTTTGGTGGGGTGGCCGTCAGTCTTGGAATTAATGCGTCATTCGCGGGAGGTGCCTTAAGCTACGTAACTCAGTTTTTAGGCAGCACAGCCCTTGGACTTGAAGCACAACGCATTATTACAAGCGCCTGCGAAGCCGCGGTCGACTACATCAATTCTGTTGAAATGAAGTCCGGTGCAGCTAATGCTCCACCTGGCATGAAAGGTACGCCACCAGTTGTTGCAATAAATCAGACTGGCGTCAATAAAATAACTACCCCCGAAAACACCGTACAAGAAACGGTGGCTTCCGTCATCAAATTTCGCCCATCGCCCGACTACGGCGGAACGGATGGCACATATGTGGTGCTCAAGGGCGAAACGCTGGCTGGCATCGCAAAGCGCAATCAGGTTTCAGTCAACGACGTACTCACGGCCAATCCACAAATCGTCGATCCCGACAGCCTGCGAATTGGGCAAATCATACGACTACCGGAGGCGGCGACTGAATTCAAATCGAGCGTGGCTCCGTCACAAGCATTGCCTTCGAGTGAAAGGCAATCGGCAGCCTTGTCACAAGCCATCTCAGCTTCGGCTGGAGAAACAGTCACGGTCATAACAGAAAATTCCGGGCGAATCGCCCTTCTTTCGGAGTCCAGAAAACTGGCCACTCTGATTGAGAACGATGGTTCCGTCGGCGACATTTCACTTGATGCGTACCAGAATTTCTTGAATTCGAGTCGTGAAGCGTATTTTGGATCAAGTCAGTTTGATCCTGATGCGGTGGATTATTTCATTGACGTGCCCTCTGGTATTTCGGGCATCACGTCAGCAAAAACCGATGAAGATCTGATCTGGATGGATTCGGGGACAATCCTTCGAAAAAATCAAACCATCCTGTTTACTGACAACACACAGACCGGGATCTTCTACGATGGAGATTCTCAATCATGGTTGGCATTTGATTCAGAAAAAACAGACAGCGGAATTTTGCAGAAATTTCAATTGCGAACTTCCGACAATCCTGAGTTGTCGCTTGAAATTCTCCAAGATGACAAGGGCCAACCACTTTCTCAGAAACTAATATCGACTGACATTTCTGGATCAAGATTCATCGCTGATTATGATGGCGATGGGAGCTTAAAAAGAACCACAGAAATAGTTCGGTTAAATCCGTCTACCGACAAGATCGTTCGAAAAGGTCCCGATGGCGAACTCATCGAAACTGCTCTCGAGCAAAATATCGATATACAAGGTCAATCATATCGTCTGATTGACGCGCTGGATGAAAAATCGCAGTCACGAACTCTGAAAGTCATTGATCCAGATGGCAAAGAGCGACAGTCCAAGATCGACTCAGAACAATCTGAATCTGCCGAATGGACCGAAGAAGCTAAAGATAAACTCCATTTCGACGTCGCCGACTTCCTCACCGCTCTCCGACAGAAAGACACCGCCGGCATCATCCTTTCGACCGCCCGCATTGCGCTCGACTATGCACGTTCCCAGGGAATGGTTACCACGCATTTCGATGGCATGGTCGCTGATGTATCGAGCGGGCTGGCGCTGGTCAGCTCGCTGCGTTCACTGCAATCCGGCGATACGCTGGCCAAGGTTGGGGGCACTGTCGGGCTGCTGAACAGTACAAATTACCTGGCCGGACGCATCACCGGCGCTGGCTATCTGAGCCCGGCGCAGTCGGCCATGTTGTCGCAGGTCGGCGCCCTGTTGTCGATCGCCAATTTGACCAACCTTGGAAAGATGATCGAGGCCGGGCAGGTCGGCTCGGCCGGCGCGACCGTTGTGTCAGCTATCAACGGCGTCGGCTACCTTTCGGGCACCAGTTCAGCGCTGATGGGCACGGGCGCTGCCATAGCGATCAATCCTGTCGTGATGGTTTTTGTGGCGTTCGCTCTGGACAGCCTCTTTGGTGAAGATCCCCCTCCTCCCCCACCCCAAGGCATCGCGAGTTTCTATCGCGACGACACCGGCGCTTTGCGCTACCGAATCAGCGAGGCGAACCCGCTTGGCGACCAGATACTCCGGCGCGAACTGGACCAGCTGATCCCCAAGATGGAGCGCCTGCTGACCGAGGCTAATGCCTATATCCCCAGGCCTGAAAACGCGCTGAACCTGATCGCTTCGCGGATGCCGACGGTGCAGATTTCGGCCTGGCCAAGCCGGGAGGACAACGGCGTCAACAATTACTTCTTCGTGCTGGCGCAAAAAGATCCGCTGCGCGACGACCCTTCTTATGTCGCGATCTCGCGGCTGGACCTGGTGAAGTTATACGGGGAGACACTGGCACTGCCTGAAGCCCTGGTGCAGCGCTGGGAAGTCGATCATCTGCGCGCAAAATTCGGTGCAGATGAAATGCACTGGCAAACCGAGGGCGAGTGGCTTCGGGGACGCAGCCCGATCGAAAAAGCGCGTTCACAGCTGCAATCGGAATACGATCGCGCTACGGCCCACTGGGAGGCGGCCGCAAAGCTGGGCTTGATGCTTTCGACCTTCGGCGGCGAAACATCGGGGCATGGAAACGTATCGGCGCAGGGATTGGCGTCCGACCAGGTCGGCAAAGCGCGTGCGGCAATGGCGGCTGCAAAGGCGGCCGTCGACCAGTACAACATCGAACACCCGCTCGATCCTGGTCAGGCAGCGCGTGCGACAGAAGCGGAAGAACTGGATTTTGCCCGGAGCCACGCCGCCCGCGAGACGGTGTCGCTGCAATGGATGAAGCTGTTGGCCGTGGACTTCGGCAATGACGGTGTGCAGATCGTCGACCTGCCCGGCGATGTCGGCACCGATCTCGACAGCCTGCGCAACCAGCATGTCGCCCGCTTTGACCTGGATGGCGATGCCTTCCGCGAAGCCACGCAGTGGGTAGCGCCCGGCGATGCGATCCTTGGCATCGACCGTAGCGGCAACGGCCTGATCGACAATGGCAGCGAGCTTTTCAACGGTGCCGATACCCCTTTTGACCAGCACGGATTGGCTTCACTGGCCTATTACGACGCGAATGGCGACGGACTGATTACCTGGGAAGATCCCGCCTACCGGCAGCTACGACTCTGGTTTGACCTCGATGGCGATGGCAGCGCCGGCCAGTTGGAGGTATTCGACTTGCAGATGCGTTTGGTCGCCCTGGGGCCGGATGCAGTCACTGACGAGGCGCTTGCATCCTTGGCGGTGGAATCCGTCGATCTGGCGACATCGACACTGCGATTCGCTGACGGAAGCTTCGCCCCCGTTGCGCAACTCAACCTGCTTGCCCATACCGAAGGCCTCCAGATTGCGATGGACGAGAGTACAGGCAACCTGAATGTCTTGCATGAGGATGGGTTGCGGGAGAATTTCATCACGCTGGTCGATGACATGACAGCACTGATGGAATTGCAGTCCCAGACGCTGTCATCAAGCCGTCGTACGGAACTGGAGTCCCTGGCGGCCCGCTACGGGCTCAACCCCAACTCGGCCGATTTTCCCAGCATCGTGCAAGGCCTGCGCGCCAGCGGGCAAGTCCTTGGCGCACAAGATACGGTGATTTATTTTGGCGATGACGATGTATGGGTCGATGGCACTGTGCGGGAGCGGCTGGAACAGATGCGGATCAGCTTCCGCAAGCTCGGCAACCCGGCCGACATCCTGGGGGCTGACCCGCAACTGGCGCGCATCGGCGCCCCCCTGCAGTCCCAGTCGCTGGGTGGCCGAAGTACTTTCGATGATCGCTGGGTGCCGAGCCGAAAATTGGGCACCGGCGATATCAGCAGCGATGCGCCTCCAGCCCCTCCCTCGCCTGACAAAGCTCCTGAACAAAGCGCAGTGCCTTCGGACGTCTATAGTCTGCTCGCAGTGACCAAAGGCGCACAGGCTGGCGGCCTCGTCACGCGGACGGCAGTGGTCAGCAGCGATCCGGCCCAGACAGCGTCCACTGACCTGCCTGCGACGATTTTCAGCACCACCCAGCCGCTCGCACGGCTCGCCACACTGCATATCGCCATCGATGAAGACAATGTGGTCGGCTTCGGTTACCAGCAGCTGGCCCAGGAAGCTCGTCTCGCATTGGCCGCAGGCGATCCTGAAATCCGACTGCAAATGGTCGGTGTACGCAGCGCCAGTCACGGCAAGGTCAACATGGATGACGATGGCGCCCGACTCAGCTTCACGCCCCAGCTGGAATTCAACGGCGACGCAAGCTTTACTTTTGTGCTGGCCGACCAATATGGCCGGGTGTACGAGCGTGAGGTATCGATCAGGGTTCAGCCGGTCAACGATGCACCCCGCACCGCAGGGGAGTCAATTTCATCTTCCGAAGACGTGCCGCTGCTGATCGATACCAAGGTGCTGCTCGCGAATGATGTTGACATCGAGGGTGACAGTATCAGCGTGACTGGCATCGCGCGCGTAGCGCTTGGCCGGGCAGAGTTGCTCGCCAATGGCATGATCCATTACACGCCGCCGTCGGATCAGTACGGTATCACCGATACGCTCGAATACATCGTGCGTGACAGCCAAGGCGCCAGTTCAGTCGCAAGGGTCCGCATCTCGCTGGCCGCCGTTGACGACGCGCCATCAGTGGTGGCAGAACGCGTCGTCAATGCGCGCGAAGACCAGGTGCTGAGGATTGCCCCGCGCCTGCTGCTGCGCAATGATTTCGACGTAGATTCCGATTCCCGGCTGGGCTCCAAGCCTTTGAAACTCACCGCGGTGGGATCGGCCGAACACGGCAGCGTTCTCGTGGAATCCGGTGGCGAAGTGGTATTCACGCCAGATGCAGATTTCAACGGCGAGGCCAGCTTCAGCTACACGGTGATGGATGAAACCGGGCTGGCCACCACCGGACGCGCGTTGGTCCGCATCGATCCGGTCAATGACGCACCCTTGGCAGCTGGCGAGCATATCGACAGCCGCGAGGATGAGCGCCTGCTGATCGAGCCGACGCTGCTGTTGAAGAATGAGGTCGATACGGATATCGAACGCGGCGAGAAGCAAAAGCTTGCCGTAGTCGCGGTGGATCAGGCCGAAGGCGGCAGTGTCATGCTCAAAGACGGGTTGATCAGCTTTACTCCCGATGCCAACCGTACGGGCGTCGCAAGCTTCCGCTACACGGTCAGCGATGGCGCCGGAGGCTTTGCCCAGTCCAAAGTCGACATTGCGCTGGCCGCCGTCAACGATGCACCCGACCTCCCCCAACTGCGGTTCAGCGCGGTCGAAGATACAGAGCTGGTCCTGCCCGCCTCGCGCCTGCTGGAAGGTGCGACCGATGTCGATAGCGATCCGCAGTCGCTCAAGCTGCTTGGCGTTGGCAATCCCGCTGGTGGAACGCTGACATGGTCCGGCGATCAGCTGTGCTTCAAGCCAGCTGCGGACTTTGCGGGAACGGCAAGTTTTGAATATACGGTCGCTGATGATCAAGGGGCCAGAATGACGGCCATCGCCTCCATCGATGTGAATGGCGTCAATGATGCGCCCGTCCTGATTCCTGGCTGTCGCTTTGAACCGATCGGGAATGAAGACCAGGAAATTCGCATTGCCGAGTCTGCATTGGCAAAGATGTTCTGGGATGCCGACGGCGATGTGCTGCGAATCGATCCTGCCTCACTCAAGGCATTCAATACTGGTGACCGCGTACGCTTTGATGAAGTGCGCCGCGAGCTGGTGTTCCGCGGCGCGCCTGACGCTAGCGGCCTGAGGCAATTCTGCGTCGCGGTGACAGATTGTCAGGCAAGCTCGGCACCGTTGACTATCAGTGTGAATTTAAGCCCGGTCAACGATGCGCCGATCGTCAACGCTGTTGGCTTTCAAATGCTGGAAGACGGCGGCGAGACTGATCCGACCAAATCGGCATGGAGCTACCTGTCCCACTCGCTGCTGCTGACCGGCGCCAGCGATGTCGAGGGGGACGCGCTGAAGATTGTAAAACTGACCGGAGCGCGTACGACCGGCATACCCAGTCCACAAGCGGTTGAGGTCATCAACGATGAAGCGAAGCAGCGCGTCGCGATCCGCGCACCATTGAATTACAACGGCACCATCGAATTCGAGTTCACGGTCTCGGATGACAATGGCGGGGAGACCGTGCAGAAGGCTTACGGCAGGGTTACGCCGGTCAATGATGCGCCTTTCCTGACGGTGCAAAAAAATGGCGCAATGCTCAGCCGGCTCTGGGGCAACATCGCTTGGGAAAGAACGACCTGGCAGATTAATGCATGGGATCCTGATATTGGCCAGACGATGACCTTTGCCATCGAGCGAAATCCGCTGCGCGGCAGTATCACGCTTTCTGGCACGTCGACGGCTCCCGATTCCCGAGGTGGCGTCCTCGGCAGCGCCACGATCCTGACGAATAGCGGGATGGGAAACAGGACGACGACCGAGACCAGCTGGTTCAGCGCCACCGATTCCTCCGGAGCGAAGTCACAGATCAGCATTTCCTTCACAGGCCGCTACAACGCGGACCCGATCGTCATCGACCTGGGCAAGGACGGGTTCCAGTTCAATGATATTGCCGACAGCGCCGTCAGCTTCATGGTCGAAGGTGTGAATCGGCGTAGTGCATGGATCGGAGTAAACGATGCGATGCTCGCCTATGATGCCGATGGCGATGGCCGCATCAATCGGCTCGACGAGATCGCATTTGGCTCCCATGTCGGCGCCCCTTCGCTCAGCGACCTTCAGGCTCTGCAGCAGGAGGAATTCGACCAGAACCAGGACGGGATTTTTGACGCGCAAGACGCCAAGTGGCAGCAATTCCTGCTCTGGCAAGACAAGAACGGCAATGGCCTCAGTGACCAGGGCGAACTGCAGACCCTTGCCGAGGCCGACATACAGGGCCTCTACCTGGACGCCAACGTCCTGAACCGCGCAGAAGGCGCTGACGTTCGGGTCCGTGGCTATACGCGGCTGCTGATGAAGGATGGCAGCCTGATGCAGGCCGCGGATGTATGGCTAGGTCTGGAGAATCCGGATCGCACCGGCAGCACCGCGGCTGATCCGTCCATGCAACAGGTATCGCTGCTCGGTTCCGACCAGCTGGCAAACCTGCTCAGGCAGCTGGCCGAGGCACCGCAAGGAGGGAACCGCGCGCCCCTGGTCTACGGCTATCTGCCAACGCAGTTCGCCGGCGAGCGCCAGCCATTCCGGCTGGAGATTGCGCCGAACTTCTTCATCGATGCAGATACCACCGATCCGCTGACGATCGATATGCGCCTGGCTGACGGCTCTGCCTTACCGTCTTGGCTGCACTGGAATCCGGAACGGCTTGTTCTCGAAGGCATGCCGGGTGAAAGCGAAGCCGGCAAACTGCAACTGGCGCTGGTCGCTACCGATAGACAGGGCGCCAGCAGCAGCGTCAGTTTCACGCTGGTGACCTCGGAAATCAATCGCATGCCGGTGCTGAAACAGCCCTTGGATACGATAGGCTGGATGACAGACAGCGAGAACGTGTTCCGGATTCCGGACACGCTATTTGCGGACCCGAACAAGGGCGATGCGCTGGCGTATCGCGTCACACTGGCCGACGATTCGGCCCTGCCCTCATGGATGAGTTTTGATGCCGCGACTGCCACCCTTCGTGGCAATCCGGGCGCCAGCCAGTTGCTCAAACCCGTCTCGCTGAAAATCACTGCGACCGACCTGGGCGGCCTTGCGGCCAGCACTATCGTCTCCCTGGCAGCTGCGCACTTTGGCACCGAGGGCGACGACAGGCTGACGGGTTCCACGGCGGATGAGTATCTGTGGGGTGAAGGCGGAAACGATGTGCTTTCCGGTGGCGCCGGAAACGACATCCTGATGGGTGGCAGCGGCAATGACACCTACCAGTTCAACCGAGGCTTCGGCAAGGACACCATCATCGAAAAGGCTGTCGCGACCGACGAAAAGAATACGATACGCTTCGGCGCCAACATCGATCCCTGGTATTCATGGATGTATCGGGATCGCGATTCGCTTTACATCGTGGTCTACGACAACGCCACGTCGTATGCCCTTGAAGATCAAAGCCTGGTGACGATCCGGGACTTTTACAAGCACCCGGAAAGTAACGCGATATCGTCCATTGAATTTGCAGACGGCACTGTCTGGACCGGACTGCGTGACAGGAACATCCCTCTTTTCCTCGCGCTGACGTCTGGCGACGATGTTCTGGTCATCGACGACAACTCCCGATGCGAAATCGATGGGGGCGCAGGCGATGATTCCATCACGACGAGTGGCGGTGCCGACCAGATCTTTGCGGGGCCCGGTAACGATACGCTCAACTCGGGCGCCGGCGATGACTATCTCGAGGGCGACACTGGCAGCGACACCTATGTTTTCGATCGTGGCTGGGGTTCGGACCTCATTGAAGAGGCTCCCTCACTTGCTGACCACAATGTCATTCGGTTCGGTGAAGGCATTCGGTCCTCCGACCTGCAGATCAGTCGTGACTTGTATACGTTGACGATCCAGGACAAGACATCAACGAACAAGATCCGCGTATATGGTCTAGATGATTCGATGCCGCCCTGCTGGAGCGATGGCCTGATTTCGGAGATCCGGTTCGCCGACGGCGAAGTGTGGTCCGGCTTGACGGACAAGGACTTTGCCTTTGATGGCTGGCTGGATTGGCAGCACACCAACTTCACCGGCAGCCGCAAGGACGACAAGATACGGGCGTCATGGTACAGCTCCATCCTGCACGGCGATGACGGTAACGATGTCATCAACGGAAGCGATAGCAGCGACCAGTTGTTCGGAGATGCCGGTAACGACACGCTGGATGGCGGAACGAGTGACGACAGTCTTTCGGGCGGCACCGGCGATGACCTGTATCTGGTGCTCAGCGATAGCGGAAGGAAGACCCTGACCGACAGCGGCGGCATCGATACCCTGAAGTTCAGCGACATCGTCGATGTCAGCGAGCTGTCACTGAGCCGCTCGGGGACAGATCTGCTCGCAGGCTTCCGTCGTGCCAGCGGGGGTGTAACCGTGAAGGACTTCTACGAGGCTGACGGAAGCCTCAATCCGGAAGCAGGCATTGAATGGTTCAGCTTCGGGGGTGGCAAGCAGATGTCCGCTTCGGCATTGGTAAACGTAATGGCACCTGCGAAAATTGGCACCGCACCTGCCGGATTATCAAGCTGAGAAGCGGAGAACTGAAAAGCGGCTGGCCGAGGAACTGCGAGTCGAGGAATCGTACTAGCGAGTATCGCAATTGCGCGGTTTGCAATTGCGATGTTCGTTTTCGATTTCTCAGCCAATGACGCTCCCCATGCAAGATACCGACAGCACGACAACCGACGATGCCCCTGACTGCGACAACACGAGCCCACTGCCCTCCGGACTGGTATGCCTGGTCACGATCGCGCGGGCGCACGGCATTGCGTCGGATCCGCAGCAGCTTCTGCATGAGTGCGGCGAGCAGCGAGGCGAATTCTCGGCTACTGCGATATTGCATGCCGCACGCCGCCTCGGGCTGGCGGCAGATCGACGGCGCACACGACCCGATCGCTTGCACAAGATGGCCGTCCCGGCCATCTTTATCGACTGCGATGGCGGCTTCGGGATATTCGGCCGCGTCGAATCCAATGAATCCGCGACCCGCGTACTGATCCACCGCCCTGCAGAGCCACAGCCGACCTGGTTGTCGCTGGATCAGTTCATCGGCTGCTGGAGCGGCGAGCTGATCCTGTTTGCGTCGCGCGCGTCGCTGGCCGGCGAGCTGACCCGCTTTGATTTCAGCTGGTTCATTCCGGCGGTCGTCAAATACCGCAAGCTGCTGGCAGAAGTGCTGCTGGTGTCGGTGGTTCTGCAGCTGCTGGCGCTGGTGACGCCGCTGTTCTTTCAGGTGGTAATGGACAAGGTGCTGGTGCATCGCGGCTTCAGCACACTGAACGTCATCGCGATCGGCTTGCTGGCGGTAAGCCTGTTCGAGGTAGCGCTGAGTGGCCTGAGGACTTACGTGTTTTCGCATACCTGCAGCCGCATCGATGTGGAGCTTGGTGCGCGGCTGTTCAGGCACCTGCTGTCGCTGCCCTTGCCGTGGTTCCACGAACGGCGCGCGGGCGACTCCGTGGCGCGCATCCGCGAGCTTGAGAAGATCCGCAGCTTCATGACCGGCAACGGGATCACACTGGTACTGGACCTGCTGTTCTCGCTGGTCTTCATTGCGGTCTTGCTGCTGTACAGCCCCTTGCTGACGCTGATCGTCGTGCTATCCCTGCCCTGCTATCTCGCGCTCTCCATCGTTGCCACCCCCATCCTTCGGCGCCGTCTTGACGAGCAGTTCAGGCATGGCGCGGAGAACCAGGCCTTCCTGGTCGAGACCGTGACCGCCATCGACACGGTGAAGGCGATGGCAGTCGAACCGAGATGGGGCCGCAAGTGGGAGGAACAGCTGGCGGCCTATGTGAAAGCCGCATTCCGTGCATCCATGATCTGCAATTGGGCCGGCAATGGCGTGTCATTGGTCGGCAAGCTGGTGACAGTCTGCACGATGTGGCTGGGCGCGCGATTGGTGATCGACGGAGAGTTGAGCGTGGGGCAACTGGTCGCGTTCAACATGCTCGCCGGGCATGTCGCCGCTCCGGTGATGCGGCTGGCACAGATGTGGTCGGATTTCCAGCAGGTGGGCGTGTCGGTCGAGCGGCTCGGCGACATCCTCAACACCGACAGCGAGGCAGCAACGGGTGGCGTCGCGCTGCCGCCGCTGCAGGGACACATCGCTTTCAACCAGGTGTCTTTCCGCTATCGAGACGACGGCAATGACATCCTGTCGAATATCCATCTGGCGATCCGGCCCGGCGAGGTGGTGGGCATTGTGGGACGCTCGGGCTCTGGCAAGAGCACACTGACTCGCTTGCTGCAACGGCTGCACTCGCCGCAGCGCGGGCGCATCCTGATCGATGGCATCGATATCGCGCTGGCCGATCCCGCATCGCTGCGCCGACAGATCGGCGTGGTCCCGCAGGAAAGCCAGCTCTTCCGCGGCACGATCCGGGAAAACATAGCGCTGTCTGATCCGGGCGCTCCGCTGGAGAAGGTCATGCAGATGGCGCATCTCGCCGGCGCGCACGGGTTTATTTGTGACCTGCCGGAAGGCTATGACTCGCTGGTGGGTGAACACGGCACCGGCCTGTCGGGCGGGCAGAAGCAGCGAATTGCGATTGCGCGCGCATTGATGCGCGACCCGCGCATCCTGATCTTCGACGAAGCGACGAGCGCGCTGGACTATGAGTCCGAACGGGCCATTCAATTGAACATGGCGGCCATCTGCAAGCAGCGCACGGTGCTGGTGATTGCGCACAGGCTGTCGGCAGTCCGCAATGCAGATCGCATTCTGGTACTGGACCGCGGTCGGTTTGTCGAGCAGGGGTCGCATGATGAACTGGTGGCGCGCAATGATGGCCTGTACGCTCGCCTGCACCGGATGCAGCAGGCATGAGCGCCGCAGCATTCGCCCGCCTCCGCTTGCGTGGGGCCGCCTTGCGCGATCTCGGTGCCCGCTACGTCGACTGCCTGCGGCGGGCATGGTCGGTGCGCAAGGAACTGGATGGCCCGCGCTATCGGCATGAGGAAGCGGAGTTTCTTGCCGGCGCGCTCGCCTTGCAAAGATCGCCGCCCTCGCCTGCGCCGCGCGTCGCACTGTGGCTCATCTGCATTTTCATGCTGCTGGTGCTGCTATGGGCCATCTTCGGCAAGGTCGACGTGGTCGCGACGGCGCCCGGCAAGATCGTCCCCAGCGGACGCAGCAAGGCGATACAGGCCTTCGAGACAGCCAGCGTCAAATCCATCAGGGTGCGTGATGGCGATGCCGTGCATGCAGGTGATTTGCTGCTGGAGCTCGATGCGACGGTGGCCGTCGCTGACACCGACCGTGTCGAGAACGAACGCATTGCGGCACGTTTGCAAACGCTGCGCTCGCAAGCGATGCTGGCCGCACTGGCAAGTGGCCACCTGCCCGCGATGGCCGCAGCCGACATTCCGCCTGCGCGCCTTGCCGAAGCAGCGCAGCAAGCCGAAGGCATGCATGCGGAGTATCGCGCGCGGATTGCGCGACTGGAAGCCGATATCGACCGGCGTCAGGCTGAACTGCGCTCGACCCAGGAACTGGTACGCAAACTGGAACGAACACTGCCGATCACAAGCAGCCGTGCGCAGGACTTCCAGACCTTGCAGGAGCGGGGTTTTGTATCGCGCCACGCGTGGATGGAAAAGGAACAAGCGCGACTGGATCAGGAAGGTGAACTGGCGACACAGCAAAGCCGCTTGTCCGAGATCCGCGCAGCGCTGCGCGAATCGCAGGGGCAACGCAGCGCACTATTGGCCGAAACCCGTCGCTTGCAGCTGGACGCAGCAGCTGAGGGCGCCCAAAGGGCCGAGTCGCTGAAGCAGGAATTGTTAAAGGTGCAGGTGCGCCGGCAATTGATGCGGATCGTCGCCCCCATCGACGGCACGGTGCAGCAATTGGCCGTCAATACGGTAGGCGGCGTCGTTACGCCCGCACAGGTACTGATGCTGCTGGTGCCAGACCGGCAACCCATCGAGATCGATGCCATGCTCGAGAACAAGGACATCGGCTTCGTGAAGCCCGGACAGGTGGTGGAGGTCAAGGTGGAGACCTTTCCGTACACGCGCTACGGCACGATACCGGCACGAGTCCTGCACTTGTCGCACGATGCCGTCAGTGACGACAAGCATGGCCTGACTTATCTGGCCAAGATACGTGTCGACAGATCGGTGGTGCAGGTCAATGGCCGGGACATGCCACTGCATCCGGGCATGGCTGTGGTTGCCGAGATCAAGACCGGACGCAGGCGCGTGATCGAATACTTCCTGAGCCCGCTGATCGAGAACACCAGCGAAAGCCTGCGCGAACGCTGACGACTTATGCCGGTACGCTGCCCACGCAGTAGCCGGCGATCGCATCCAGTACCGCCGGGCTTTCCCCGACCGCGTCCGCCACCTGCAATTGCAACTGCGGATGCGCGGCCCGCAGCCCGTCGATCATCGGGGGCAGATCACGCAGCACATGGCCGCCCTGCCCGAGGAAAACCGGCACGACGCTGACCTGCTCTATCCCTTTGCCCACCAGTTCGGTCACCGCCGCCGGCAGGCGCGGCTCCATCAACTCGAGGAAAGCCAGCACGACTTCCGCATCAGGCAATTGTGCCTGCGCACGCTGCTGCAATTTCTGGAAAGGCTGCGCCCAGCGCGGGTCGCGCGCACCATGCGCAAACAGGACGAGGGCTTTTTTCTTTGAATTACTCATGAATCCGGGTTCCTGGTTGGTGCAAATGTCGGCGTAAAAATATCGGCGTAAAAATACCAGCGTCTCCCTATCGGCATCAATCCGGCTGAAACTGGCGTCAATGCCGTTCGACCCACCACAACGCAATCACGGCCCCCAGCAAGAACAGCAAGCTGGGCATCGCCGCCGTCGCGATCGGCGGCCAGGTATTGAGCAGGCCGATGTGCGAGAACAGGCTGTTGATCAACTGGAAGGACACACCGATCATGATGCCAACAAAAATCTTCAACGACAGGCCACCGCTGCGCGCATGCAGGTAGGCGAACGGCAGGGCCACGGCCATCATCACGAACACCGCAAACGGATACAGCAGCTTGGTCCACAGTGCGATGTCGTACTGGTCGGTACGCTGCTTGTTCTCTTCAAGATGGCGGCTGAACAGCGCCAGGTCGACGGCCGACATCTTGTTCGGCTCCGCCACCAGTACGGCCATGATATCCGGCGTGATCTCCGAGCTCATCACGCTGGTGTCGAGCTTGCGGCGCACGGTGACAGCAGGCTGGCTGCGCTCGGCCGGCGAGGTGACAGGCTTGAGCCTGAGTTCGTCGACCTGATTCAACTGCCAGCTACCGTTGCCAATGTAGTGTGCCTGGTCGGCTGACACCATGCCCAGCATGTGCATGTTGCGGTCGAATTCATAGACCTGTACGCCGCGCAGCGCGCCATCCGGCTCGACCTTGCGCGCATTCAGGAACCGCGAGCCTATGGCCTCGCGGGTCGTCGGGTCGCGCAGGACGTCCTTGGCCCACAGGCCGGTGCGGAACTCCGCCGAGATGGCTGCACCTTCGATGCGGCGCTTGAAGGACTCGCGGAATTCGCTGCACTTGGGCGCAATGAACTCGCCCAGCACAAAGGTCAGCAAGGACAACACGACGGCGATCCGCAGCAGCAGCCGGATCGCACCCGTCATCGACAGCGATGAGGCCCGCATCACGGTGAACTCGGAACGGGCAGCGAACTGCGCCATCACGTAGATGGTGCCGATCAGCGCCGCGATCGGCATCAGCTCATACGCATAGGCCGGCAAGCCCAGCGTCACATACAGGAAAGCATGCTCG
>JACCEE010072322.1_pt1 | contig 19002 bp, 14 predicted proteins | sample 7449931 | NCBI WGS metagenome assembly JACCEE01 (sample SAMN15323457, study PRJNA562643) | freshwater metagenome | isolation source: river surface water | place: USA:Blue River Watershed | collected 2017-08-19 | reverse complement strand
TTAAATGATTGCGGGGATGCTAAACGATAGCCGGTAAACACCAGTAATGCAGCCAACGCGGCTAATGGAATGCTATGGATTAAACGCGGAAACAAGCTGACGAAAATTAGCAAAAACAAGCCGTGAAAAAAGTTTGCCCAACTGGTTTTCGCGCCGTTATTCACATTCGCAGAACTTCGGACAATTTCAGCAATCATCGGTAAGCCGCCGATACAGCCTGTAATAAAATTACCAAATCCGACCGCTGCTAAATCACGGTTTAGGTTGGAATGCCGTTTATACGGGTCTAATTTGTCCACTGCTGTTGCGCTGAGTAAACTTTCTAAACTGCCCACTAAGCTAATGCTTATCACCGCCTCCCAAAATTCCAGAGTGGTCATTTTGGAAAAATCCGGTAAATAAAAACTGGACATAAAGTCTTCCGAAATGGCGACTAAAAATTTAGGTCCTACAGTTTCTTCATGATGCGGTAAAAAATGTGCATCCGGCAAAAACAAATACATGTGCTGATGTTCTAAATCAAAATATTTCGCCAAACCGATACCGACTAACACCACTACCAGCGGTGCTGGAATCATTTTTAACAGCGGATTTTTAATCATCGCCCAAAAAATTAAAATCACTAAGCCGCTAAAACCAATTATGGCAATTTCATGGTTAAGATTGATTAAACTGTGCGGAATCTGTGCCATGGTTGCAAATAACGAACCTTTTACACTTACGCCCAGCATGACATGAATTTGTTTGGTCATAATAATGATGCCGATTGCCGCTAACATACCGTGTACCACTGAGGCGGGAAAAAATGCACTTAAGGAACCGGCTTTAAATAAGCCTAATAACATTTGTATAACGCTGGCGATTACAATCGCGGCAAGGGTGTAGCGATAACCGGCCATCGCATCGCCTTGTCCTAACCCTTGTACTGCACTTAACACGACAACGATTAAACCGGCAGCCGGACCATTAATGGTAATAAAAGAACCGCTGATTTGTGATACAACCAAACCGCCGATAATCGCGGTGATAATCCCCGCCGAGGGCGGAAAGCCTGATGCCATCGCGATGCCAAGACACAACGGCAAGGCAATTAAAAATACTAAAAAACCGGATAATAAATCTACCTGCCAGTTTTCTTTTAAACCGGTCAACCCTGTTTTGGGTAATGTTTGATGGAGTTGTGACATGATATTTTTAAGATAATGAAAGATAGGCTTGAGAATGCGATTATCATGCCAACAAAATAAATTATATAACCTATTGATAAAATAATCTTTTTTATAAAAGTTATGCCTTTTGTGGTGGAGTTCAACTATGCCAGCGGTGGATATGAACCACTGCGTTGTGATGCGCCTGATAATTATGCGCAGTTAAAACGGTAGTTTTGCACCACCTGCGCTGGTTTATTTTAACCACTTCAAAGCGTTAACTTTTTAATATCAATGTTTAAACATCTTACTGAAAAAGACCGTCACTACAACATAAGTGATTATTTATACTGATATTTATTTAATCAAGTCGGTGGAAATCCCCATTTTTTTTCAGTTGGCACAGCTTATGCTGTTGGTAGAAAAACCCATTGCCATGATGGTAATGGCAAAACTATTTCATTGTTTAAACGAGATGACCATGGCTTATCGAGAACATCCGCAACCTTTTTTAGATGCGCCGGCAAAAGTTGAGCCTATGCACAGCGAATTTGATTTAAACTCATCACTGGCGCAGATTGCCCACTGGTTGCCTAAACAAGCACCGCTTAAGGATTTTATTCACCACAATACCTTGCACGCTTTTCAGGCTTATCCGTTTCATGAAGCGATTGCAATTGCCGCTAAAATTTTCGGTGCATCCAGTTATTTGCCATTGCGCGATTATCAAACCCGTTATCAGCAAGGTCGGATTAGTCAGAGTGCGTTGGAATGGGCAATTAAACAATCTGGATGTTTAACGGAACAGCGGGAAAAACTGAACCGCGATTTGTTTAAAACTGATAACAATAGCCATTATCCGCCACCGTCATGGGCAAATAACGGCATTCGCACTCGCTGGTTGACGTGCTTGGAAATAGATTTAAATTCGCTCGTGCATCCGATTTTGTTTCGGTTGTTGAGTAATTTTCTGGATCAAGGTATTAGCCGTTGGAGTTTGCCCAAAAACGGCGAATCGTTTTGGTATTGTGTGGCTCGCTTAGCGCAAAACAGCTTTTTGCCCTTGTATCCCTTAAATGAGTCGAATGTAAAAGATTTGCTACGGCAACCTATTGATATTGCCATTTCGACTTGTTTGCAATTGCTTGTGCATGATGAAAGTCTGTACGCGCAGTATTTGTTAGAAATGTTATTAGCGCATCCCGGTTGGTCTGGCATGGTACGGGTTATTGAGGAAAATCCGCGCACGTTGTTGTCAGCGCGTGATATTTCTTTAAAAGAAATGATTGCGGTGGAATTATTATTAGAACTCGCCTTCGTGTTAAAAAAACGTGGGCAACATTTTCGTAGTGTTGCCCAAACTGTTGAAACTCAACATATCGCGTTATTGAAAACGGATTTATTAAAACCGACTGTGCCGTTAGCTCTGCGGGTTTGGCATGAAGCAATGGAATGGACGCTGCATCAGGAGTTATTAATCGGTATCAAAGCAAATAGCGAACAGGTCAGAACTGAAAAGCCCGTTGCGCAAGCGCAAGCTTTGTTTTGCCTTGATGACCGTGAATGTTCTTTAAGACGTTATTTGGAAGAGGTGAATCCAAACATAGAAACGTTTGGCGCGGCAGGTTTTTTTGGGATTGATTTTCTCTATCAAGGTATGGAAGATGCCTATCCGGTGGCGCAATGTCCCAATATTATTCAGCCGAAACATTTAATTAAAGAATCGGCTGAACATTCCCATTCCGCACATAAAACCAAAAAAACCAAATTCACGCAAATTCATTTTACCCCGCATTCGATGTTTCGAGGTTGGCTATATACACAAACATTAGGGCTAGGCTATGCGGTAAAAATGGCATGGAATGTGTTTAAACCGGTGACGAAACTGCCCAATATCAAACTGTTAAGTGAAGTGGAGTCGCATACCCAATTGCATTTGCTCAGAGAATCGGATGAACCCAACGAAGAAGGCTATTTATTAGGTTTTTCTGTTGCTGAAATGGCCGACAGAATTGGCGGTTTGCTGAAAAATATCGGCTTGACGCAAAACTTTGCCCCGTTAGTCGTTATCGTGGCGCATGGCTCTAGCAGCGTTAATAATCCGCATTTTGCCGCTTACGATTGTGGCGCGTGTGCGGGAAAACCGGGCGCACCGAATGCGCGGGCTTTTGCTTGGATGGCAAATCATCCACAAGTACGCGCTATTTTGTGGGAACGCGGTATCGAAATTCCGAAAACAACACATTTTGTCCCCGCGCTGCATAATACCAGCCGCGATGAAATCCGCTATTTTGACCAACAGCCGCATGATGCGCATTCTGCCGCATTACATACGTTTCAACAGGACATGCACAAAGCCTTACAACGTAATGCGCGAGAACGTTGCCGCTGGTTTGAATTAGCACCAAAATCGTTGACCAATGAACAAGCGCATCAGCATGTCATCGAAAGAGCGTCTTCGATTTTTGAACCGCGCCCGGAATACAATCATTCCAATAATTTGTACTGCATTGTCGGGCGCAGACAGTTAACACGCGGGCTGTTTTTGGATCGGCGAGCATTTTTGCATTCTTATAATCCTAACACCGACCCGCACGGCGACATAATGGGCAGAATTCTAACCGCTGTGATTCCGGTTTGCGGCGGGATTAATTTGGAATATTTATTTTCGCGGCTGGACAACTCAGTTTACGGCGCGGGGACAAAATTGCCGCATAACGTGATTGGCTTAATCGGCGTGGCGAATGGCGTTGAGGGCGATTTGCGCACCGGTTTGCCATCGCAAATGATTGAAGTGCATGAACCGGCGCGATTGCTGATTGTGGTAGAACAAAACTGTGACATTATGGATAAAACCCTGTCCAAAATCGGCGCGTTAAAAGAATGGCTGGATAATGAATGGGTACGATTAATCGCCAATCCGCCTGAAAAAACCGATTTTTACTTATATACCGCACAAGGCTGGCAAGCAGTGGAGTTAGCGGCTGATATAAAAGTTCCGACCGCAACCCGCTCTGAAGAAATTATTGTCGGCAAAACCCAAACCATTCCGGTACATCAACTCATCAGGAAGCAAGCATGAACGCTTTACTGTTAACCAGTCAATTTATCCCTTTAATCGGTTTGTTATTGATTTTCTTAGCGGACAATAACGAAAAAACCATTGCCAAAATTAGTTTTTGGTGCAGCCATGCGCTGGGCTTAAGCGTGATGACGTTATTGCTGTTATGGGCAGAAAACGGTTTTGTCAGTTTTGAACATGAATGGTTTACGCTGTATCAAACCGGCGATTACCGTTTCCCGATTCTGTTTTATTTAGATAAAGTCGGCGCAGTGTATTTATTTTGCGTGTGGGCGATTTTTTCGATTATCGTTAAATACTGCCGCGTGTATTTGCATCGAGAAGGCGGCTATAAACGCTTTTTTATGACCATTTTCGCGTTTGTGTTTGGATTAAACATGGTGATTTTAGCCGGTTCAATTGATATGTTGTTCGCAGGCTGGGAAATTGCTGGCATTTCTTCGTTTTTACTGATCGCCTTTTATCGTGATCGTCCACAGCCAATTCGCAATGCGTTACGAGCGTACACCATTTATCGCTTGTGCGATGTGGGCTTGTTGCTGGGTTCATGGATGAGTCATTCCTTGTTTCACGAAAGCCAACATTTTAGCCAATTACTGGATTTATTTAATCATCCGGCGATGCCGCCCGCTGGTTATGCGTCATTATTACTGTTATCCAGTTTAATTCTGATTGCCGCTTCCGGTAAATCAGCGCAGTTTCCATTTTGTTTCTGGTTGCCTAGAGCAATGGAAGGGCCTACGCCTTCGAGTGCGATTTTTTATGGCGCGTTGTCGGTGCATTTGGGCGTGTTTTTGTTACTGCGCACCATGCCGATTTGGAGTTACCATTATTTAACCCGCTTTATTGTGTTCGGCATTGGTTTTTTGACAGTAATTATCGCCAGCCTATCTGAAAAAACACAATCCAACATCAAAGGGCAAGTTGCCTATGCTTCGATTACTCAAGTCGGTTTCATGTTTATCGAACTGGCATTAGGGCTGGAAACGTTGGTGTTAGTGCATTTTTTTGGCAACGCTTTTTTGCGCTGCTATCAATTATTGGTTTCACCTTCGATTGTTGCACATTTGTTGCGTATGGAAGGCGCAACCGATACCGATTTTTACGTTAAAAACAGCAACGCACGGTTTGAATTTTTGCCCGTTTCATTGCGTGATACTTTGCCGGACGTGTTGCAAAACACGTTGTATGTCTTTTCGTTGCAGGAAGGCAATTTAGAATTGTTAGTGCGTTCTGTGTGCTGGGAGCCGTTAAAACATATTGGAACAACGCTCAATCAGCTTAAATTTTGGTTGAAAGGTTTGAGTATCGCAGTAACCTTAGTCGCTTGTGCAGTGATTTTTGAATCCAAAGGTATTGATAACAAATATCTGGCGATTCCAGTTTCTTTCTTTATGGTGCTGACTTCATTAAGCGCGTTCAGCCAAAAGCGCAGTGCGATACGGGTTTGGAACAACGTTGCTTTTAGCTCGCTGTTAGCGGGGGTTGCGGTGTGGTTTTTAAATCCGGCAGCGTGGATGGATGTTGCGATATTTGCCAGCGGCATTGTTCCAGCGTGGATTTTAGGGGTTGTGGTATTAATTCAGTTATTGAAAAACGATACTTTTGCCCAGTCGCCGTTTGTGTATCAAGCAAAAGCTGAAACCCAGCCCAAATTAGCCTTGCTGTTATTTTTAAGTTTTTTAGGGCTGGTGGGGTTTCCTATTTCACCGGCATTTTTAGGGGAGGATTTGTTATTGTCGCATGCCAGTTATCACGCGCCCTGGTTTGCGCTGCCGATTACCATTGCCTTTGTGATTAACGGCATTGCAGCAGCGCGGGTGTTTCAGCGGTTATGTATGGGAAAACCGTCTGCGCTAAACACGCTCACAACAGATGAAAACAACCTCGGTAGCTATAAGTTTCCCCCCACCAAGGGTGTTTAATCGTAAAATTTAACTCAAACATATCCGCTGACACTGCATGTTCGCTAATCGTTGCCGTACCTAACAATAACCAGTCTGGCAAGGTGACACGCAATTTACCGTATTGCCAAAAATGCCCTTGGCTTTGGTAAAGCAAATCACCGTTATGAACCGTCATTTTTAAACGCAAACCAAAACCGAATCCTATCATTTCAATCACTTCATGGTCAGTAAAATAATACATCTGCGAGCGAAAATAATCACAGATGTCCGCGGAATAAGTCATTATTCGCTGCCAGTGCAAGGTGTTGGCGGTTGTTGTTTTTTGTACCCGTGTTTGCACATTATCACCCCGCCAAAGTGCTAAACCACCGAATAGATGAATGAGCCAAATCAACGGAAAACAGTATGTCGGGTATGCAATCGTCATTGAACCTGTCAGGGAGTTTTGTTGTCCATCCTCAAGTTGATAATGTTGTTGAATTACCGGCGGCAATTTATGCCAATCCTCGCCTAATACCTGCTGTAATAAGGTCATGTTTAGCTCCAAAGTGAATTATGAAAAACCATTAATGTGGTGATACTGATCATGCCGAAAAATGCAGGCACACCAAGCCACAGCCAGACTTTGGCGTAATGCTTATAGATAGACGGCAAAGCGTGTCCGCTGGCTAATGCGTCATTGGCAATATCGCGCATCCGTATTTGCAAAATCACCACCGGCAGCCAGCATAAACCGGCGATTAAATACAATATCAGTGTCCACCACAGCCAGCCTGTTGTGAGAGAAGCCGACAATTGTCCGGCTAATAAAACGCCGGTGATGGGCTGAATAATCACGGTTGGAGTGGTAAACCACCAATCGGCTAACACGACATGACGGCTGGTGATGGCAATGGTGGCATGATCTGCGCTTCTGTCGGCCATAACTTTATAAAACACGGTGCCTAAGCCTAAGCCGAATAAGATAATGGCACTGAGAATATGGATTAATTTTAAAGTTAAATAGAGCATGGTTTTTCGCCCTCAAGTTGTCTGTAAATCCACAAAATTAACAAAAACGGTAGGTTTTTTAATAACGCGCCAAACGGATGGATTAAAAATTCCGGTAAGGTGAGGGCGACAATGCTGCTATACCCCACCACAATCGCAATTTGCCACAGCAGCAGACGGCTTAGCTGATAACGGCATAAAGTTGCTATCCCTAAGGCAATATCCAGCACCGCTAGCCCATATAACACAATAGGAGCGGCGATACCGCTGATGCCTGTTGCTGCTAATAGTTGATAACTTGATGCGTGTGGATAAAAAAACAGTGATGTGATGCCGCTCCACAACCAGACCAATGCAATAACCAGCCCGCACAAGGGTTTTAAAAAATATAGTTGCGCGTGCCAGCGTTCAGCTTGTGAGGCAGGTTGCGTAAACAAATGCTGCGCGATACATTTTGGTGAGCGCGTTAATAAAGTCGCCAAAGCTTGGGTGTCTGCGGTATTGCCACGACTGAACATTGCAATATTGTCTTGCGAGAGAATTGGCTCCCCTAGCCATTGTGCAAAATTTGCCGCGACTAAGACATAACGCTGTGGCACTGCCAGTGTCCGAGCAGGTGGTTTACCCAGTCGTTGTCTTAATCGGTACAGCAAATCAGCGTAGCGGATGGGAGCCGGACCGACTAAAGCGATGGTTTGTTGTGCCGGTGTGGAAGGCTCAAGACATATCCGCACCGCTGCGACCACATCATCGACATGAATCGGTTGCAATTGTTGCCTACCGGTGTCCGGCAAAATATGCAGCGGTAAGCCTGCTAAAGCATGAAACAACGCCGTACTTTGCGCACCGTGACCGTAAACGATTGATGGTTGCAACACAAACCAATCTACGGGCAAGTTTCTTAAGTCATCATCTGCGCTGCGTTTGCTTAGATGATAAGGGGATTGTGCCTTTTCATCGGCTCCCAGAGCGGAAATTTGAATGATTTTTTTAATGCCAATTTGCGCCGCTGCCTGAAATAATGCCACAGGGGTGCGTGTGTGCAGTTGGGTAAACGTTTGCCTTTTAGTTTCGGCAATAATGCCAACGCAGTTAATTACCGCATCAATACCACTAAGATGCGGCAGCCATGATGCAATGCTGTCAGCGGTAGCAAAATCCATGCGTAATGGAATGCAATTTTGTGTATTAAGCAGCAAGCGTTCAGGATGACGACAACAGGCAGTGACCATATGCCCCTGTTGCACTAAAAACCGCAACAGGTGATTGCCGATAAATCCGCTTGCTCCGGTGAGTAAAATGTTCATTTTTTATACGCCTTAAATCAAAAAAGAGAAGCTTAAATTAGCCAGTACCAGATGCCGTAGACTTCCAATTTGATAAGACAGGAATAAAAAATTTACCGTAGCCAGACCTGACAGGTCTTACGCGAGATGAATTTTGCGATATTGTCCGGGAGCCATGCCTTCAATATCGCGAAACGCGGCATAAAAATTCGATTGTGAATTAAAGCCAACCGCTAGACCGATAGATAATACCGAGGCATTTGGTTCGGCAATTAATAGCCGTTTGGCTTCATGAATCCGCTGTTGCCGAATATAATGTGAAAAACCTTGCTGAAACTGGGTATTGATTAATTCAGATAATTGATGTTGCGTTAATGCCAGTTGCTCCGCCAGTAACGCTAAATTTAAGGTTTCCAATTTATACAGTTTATCTTGCGTCATTAACTTATTCAGTTGTAATAAAACAGCGGTCTTGTCGATATGCTTAAGCGTAGATTCTGCGTAAGCGGCTTGTATGGCTTCGGAAACATCGGCAGTAAGGGAAGGAAAACGCAGTACAGTCAGCGTAGTGACAAAAAACGCCAAACCGATAAGTGCGCTATAACTATAAATAAATTCTGTTTCGTTTAGTAACGGTAGCACAAATCCCACCAGTAATACCGCCACCGCAATCGTAAATAAGGCTGCCAACGCTAACAATTCCAAACGAAAACGCTGGCGTTGGGCGCGGAGAGCATAAATTATGTTCGCTAACCAGACTAAATAACCTCCGCCGACTAAAAAAGCACCGGCTAACGCAAGCCGATGGGATACTGTCCAACTCAAAAAAAGCGGAAGGAGATGAAAAATATCTTGTGTTTGATAATGACTATCGGTGAGCAATAGCTGTCGGCTGTAAAAATAAAAACTCGGCGCAACGCAATAGAGCAGGGTTGTATAAAAACGTGATTGAAAAACGTTAAAATTATCTGTAAAAACAAATAAATGCGTGATTTGAATACCCGCTAGGCTCACAATAAGTAAAAATCCAGCGGCTTTTGCCGCACAACGCAGTGGCTCCGGTTGCTGCAAGACATTTCCAGCGACCAATAAAACCGCGCATCCCAAGGAAAATCCTATACATAACAAAGGGATAACGTGCATTAGCGTTTAAATCCTAAATTGTTCACCAATTTCAATCACCCGATGTTCCGGGATGTTAAAAAATGTTACTGGACTGCTGGCGTTGCGAAATAAAAAGGCAAAAATTTGCACCTGCCAACCGGATAACCCTAAGTCTTTTGCCAATAATGTTTCGCGTCCCAAGAAAAATGATGTGTCTTTTACGTCATATTCAAAGCCTAAGTATTTTTCCGCCACTTCTAACATGCGTTTTACGTTGGGATGTTGATGGAAACCGTAACTGATGGTGATTTGATAACAATTCGCAGGCAAGGTTTTCACGGTAATGCGTTTTAATTCTTCTTTAATAAACGGGATGTCTTCAACATGTCCGGTTAAAAAAATAATGCGTTCGTGAATGACTTTATTGTGGCGTAAATTATTCACTAGCGCGGCGGGGACACCTTGTTTGGGATTTGAGGTCATGTAAATCGCTGTCCCTTTTACACGCACTGGGTTGATTTCACTGTTGTTGAGGATTAAAGGCTGGTCATGGGCGAGTTTATCGGCAAATGATTCAATGGAAAAATAGCTGCGTACTTTCTGATGTAAATTATCGCGTCCGACTTTCCAAGTGAGCATGAGGGTAAAGATAATACCGGCCAGCAATAGCGGAAACCAGCCGCCGGCGGGAATTTTTTCTAAGTTGGCACAAAAAAATGTGCTGTCAATAATAAAAAAAATCGACAGTAAACTCAGGCTTTTTGCCCAGTTCCATTGCCATTGATAGCGAATCACAACAAGGGCTAAAATCGTGGTGATAACCATGGTTCCAGTCACCGCAATGCCGTATGCGCCGGCTAAGGCTGTGGAGGATTTAAAACCAATGATTAACGCCAATACCGCTAACATAATCCCCCAATTAATCACGGGAATATAAATTTGTCCTTCCAAATGAGAGGTATAAATGGAGCGTAAACGCGGCAGATAGCCGAGTTGAATTGCTTGATGGGTCATGGAAAAAGCCCCCGAAATGACCGCCTGTGAAGCAATCACTGTGGAGCAGGTGGCTAAAATAACCAGTGGATATAAAGCCCAGTCTGGAGCTAATAAATAAAACGGGTTTTCAATTGCCGCCGGATTGTGCAAAATTAAAGCACCTTGTCCAAAATAATTTAATACTAATGCCGGAAGAACCAAGCTAAACCACGCCCATTGAATCGGTTTTCTGCCAAAATGTCCCATATCCGCATACAAGGCTTCGGCACCGGTTAAGACTAAAACCACTGCGCCTAAAGCTAAAAAGGTGGTGAAAAAATGTTCCAAGAGAAAATCTAGCGCGTAAAGCGGATTAATTGCCTCTAAAATTTCAGGATGTTGCGCAATATTGTTGATACCTAAAACCGCCAGCGTTAAAAACCACAAACTCATAATCGGGCCGAATAAAATGCCCACTTTTTCCGTACCGCGATGTTGAATAGCGAATAGTGAGACTAAAATTATCACCGATAACGGAATCACAATATCTTTTAAATCAAGGTATTGTCGATAATCGTTGGGAATAATTTTAACCCCTTCTACGGCACTTAAAACCGAAATCGCCGGGGTTATCATGCTGTCGCCATAAAATAATGCTGTGCCGAATAATCCCATGCCAATTAAAATTGTGCGGATATGTTCACTCACCGGCGACCGCAGTGCTAAGGCTAATAACGCCATGATGCCGCCTTCGCCGTCATTATCGGCACGCATCATAAGCAGGATATATTTAAGCGACACAATAATGTTAAGTACCCAAAAAACCAGCGATAAGACCCCGTAAATATTGTCTTTGGAGGCAGGAATGGCGTGTGAGCCATTAAAAATTTCTCCCATTGCATATAAAGGGCTGGTTCCTATATCGCCATAAACGACGCCTAATGCGCCTAAGGCTAATGGAAATAGGTTGGTAGTGCCGGATTTACTTGTTGTGGCTGGTGTTTGCATGATGCTGAATCAATCGTTGTTGCTAAAATAAACAAGCTTAATTTTACCTGAAAGCACGGATGGGCTTAATAAATCATCGGCTAATATAAAGATAAACACGCAACCGCCGTTAGGGTTTGTGAGCGTGTTGTTTTAATGCCCAACTGACATGTTCTCTAACTAGCTCAGCAGGATGGCTTTGTTGCGCCATTAAAGCGGCAGTCACTTCATAACACGCCGGGGCATTTCCCAACGCAACCGCTATATTACGCAACCAACGTTGATGACCAATACGCCGAATCGCCGACCCTTCGGTTTTTTGCAAAAACTCAGCCTCCGTCCACGCAAAAGCTGCGCGTAATTGCAGACTGTTTAAGTTATGCCGAGGTGAAAAATCACCTTCGCTGGATAATTTTGCAAAACGATTCCAAGGACAGATAAGTTGACAATCATCACAGCCATAAATGCGATTACCCAGCAGCGGACGTAACGGTTCAGGAATTGTACCGTGTAATTCAATAGTTAAATAAGAAATGCAACGCCTAGCATCCACTTGATAAGGCGCGACAATCGCTTGCGTTGGACAGATTTTTAAACACGCGGTGCAGTGGCCACAATGTTCAGTCACTGCTGTATCAGCGGCCAACGCTAAATCGGTATAAATTTCGCCTAAAAAAAACCATGATCCCGCTTGGCGATTGATTAGATTAGAATGTTTGCCTATCCAACCGAGTCCGGCTTTTTCAGCAATGGCTTTTTCTAATACCGGTGCGCTGTCGACAAACGCACGATAACCAAATTTACCAATATAATTTTGAATTTGCACGGCGAGTGCTTGTAAGCGTTGTCGTAATACTTTGTGATAATCGCGTCCTAACGCATAACGGGAAATAAATGCCTCTAACGGCTTGTTTAATAAGGCTTTACTGGATTGGGCAGGTTCGGGTAAATAATCCATGCGTACTGAAATAATGCTGCGCGTCCCTGCCTGTAAAAGTTCTGGACGGCTTCGTTTTAAACCGTGTTTGTGCATATAATCCATTTGTCCGTGAAAACTGTTAGCCAGCCAGTGCTGCAAATGGTTTTCAGCAACGGTTAAATCCGTATCGCTAATCCCAACTTGCGCAAACCCCAACCCTTGTCCCCACTGTTTTATTAACGTGGGTAATTGCGCTAATGTCTGTGCATCAATCTTTGCCATAGAAAACCCCGCTATTGAAAAAAATCTTTTCGCCCCTCATATCTTAAAATGATGTTAAGGCATAACTTAACACAATCGCCCATCTGGGCAATTTACTATTTTTTTCAGGAGATAAAATATGGCAAGTGCAGAACCTAAAATCAATGTGGATGGGGTAGAGTATTTATTAAGTGCGTTAAGTGATGATGCCAAAGCACAAATTCGCAGCTTACAGTTTGTTGAATCGGAAATCGGTCGCTTACAAGCGCAAATTGCTATCGCTAACACTGCAAAAATCGCTTATCAAAATGCGTTAAAAAGTCTGTTACCACAACAATCACATTAACTATTTAAGTTGGGTTGCGATTTTTTTTGCGTAACCCAGCATATTGTTTTTTAACCCGCGTATGCTGTGCGGCGATGCTGGGTATCGTGGTATAATTTTCTTTACTATAAGTAAATTGCGCCCTAAAAAGTGCGTCATCAATTCAATAGACAAACGAGAATATCAAAGATGAAGAGTGTAGTTATTACGGGAATCACAGGTCAGGATGCGGCGTATCTTGCACAATTGTTACTGGATAAAGGCTATCAAGTTTATGGCACTTATCGGCGCACCAGTTCAGTCAACTTTTGGCGCATCGAAGAATTAGGCATTCAAAACCACCCCAATTTACACCTCGTTGAATACGATTTAACGGATTTAAGTGCCAGTATCCGCTTGCTTGAAACCACCGGCGCAACCGAAGTGTATAACTTAGCCGCGCAAAGTTTTGTCGGCGTATCATTTGAGCAACCGCTGGCCACCGCTGCCATCACCGGTTTAGGGCCTGTGCATTTACTGGAAGCCATTCGCATCGTCAATCCAAAAATTCGTTTTTATCAAGCTTCTACCTCGGAAATGTTTGGTAAAGTGCAAGAAATTCCACAACGCGAATCCACGCCGTTTTACCCGCGCAGTCCTTATGGCGTTGCCAAATTATATGCCCACTGGATGACCATTAATTACCGCGAATCCTACGATATTTTCGCCAGCAGCGGTATTTTATTCAATCACGAGTCACCGTTACGCGGGCAAGAATTTGTCACCCGCAAAATTACTGACACCATTGCCAAAATCACCTTGGGCAAAAAAGACGTGTTAGAGCTGGGGAATATGGACGCTAAACGCGATTGGGGCTATGCCAAAGATTATGTCGAAGGCATGTATTTAATGCTGCAAGCAGAAAAACCGGATACTTATGTATTGGCAACCAATCGCACAGAGACTGTACGCGATTTTGTCACCATGTCTTGCCAAGCTGTTGGCATCACTTTGGATTGGCAAGGACACGCCGAACAGGAAGTGGGCATTGATAGTGCAACCGGCAAAACCCTGATTAAAGTGAATCCTAAATTTTATCGCCCCGCCGAAGTAGAATTGTTAATTGGCAATCCCGAAAAAGCCAAACAGGATTTAGGCTGGCAACCCACCACCACGTTGGAACAACTGTGTCAAATGATGGTTGAAGCTGACCTGCGTAGAAATCAACAAGGCTTTTCTTTTTAAATGCCCACTGTCAAAACTATTTTAATCACCGGTAGTCGTGGATTTACCGGTCGCTATGTTGCGCAACAATTTCAACAAGCCGGTTATCGGGTGGTTGGCATGGTCAGGCAACAACCGCAAGCCGATGAAGTGGCATGTGACTTAACCGATAAAGCCGCTGTGCAAAAGACATTAGCGCAACTTAAACCCGATGGCATCATTCATCTGGCGGCAATGTCGTTTGTGGCGCATGGCGATGACTGTGCTTTTTACCACATCAACACAGTCGCCACGTTAAATTTACTGGAAGCAGTTGCCGCGCTGGGTTTAACCCCGCAAAAAATTATCCTTGCGAGCAGTGCCAATATTTACGGCAATACCGCATTGGCGAAAATTTCTGAACAAACGGCTGTCAATCCTGCTAATCATTACGCTGCCAGTAAAGTGGCGATGGAATGTTTAGTCAAAAACTGGTTTGAACGCTTGCCCATCATTATCACGCGCCCGTTTAATTACACCGGCATAGGACAAGATAAAAAATTTTTAGTGCCGAAAATTGTGACCCATTTTTGTGAACGCAAATCATTGATTGAATTAGGAAATTTAGATGTGGCGCGGGATTTTTCCGATGTGCGTGACATTGCTAGCGCGTATTTAAAATTGTTTGAAATTCCGCACACCTCGGAAATTGTCAATTTATGTTCAGGACACGTCACCGCGTTGGAGCAGATTGTGCGTAGCATGAATGAAATTGCAGGTTATACCATCGATGTACGGGTGAATCCTGATTTCGTGCGTGCTAATGAAATCAAAGTGTTAGGTGGCGATAACAGTAAGTTGCACGCCTTAACCGGTTTTGTCCCCGCCATTCCTTTAACCGAAACCCTGCAAGCGATGTATTTTTCAGGACACCCACGCAGTGAGGAAAGTTAATGCACGTTATTTTAAATGTCGAAAGTTTAATCAAACCCAGTGGCGGTATTGGTCGATACACCCAGCATTTACTGGATGGTTTATTAAAAAGCGATAAAGTCAGCCAAGTCTCTTGTTTTGCCGGATTTAACTGGGTCGATACAGCCATAGTTGCCACGCCAGAGGTTGCCTTATCCTCCCCTACAGCAACAAGCTCTGCACCAACAGACACCGAGACAGCCGCCCCCGTTCAACGTGGAAAAGTACGGTCGTTTTTACGCGCCATTCCTTTTTTGCGCACAGCGGTGTTGCGCTCATTGCCGTTTGTGTATCGTGCCTATGCCGCTTACAACGCCGCCTGTTTTCGCTATAAAACCAAGACCTTAAAAAACGCCCTGTATCACGAACCCAATTACATTCTAAAACCGTTTGCTGGGGCAACGATTAGCACGGTGCATGATTTATCCCATCTTCATTACCCGCAATATCACCCCAAAGAACGGGTCGCGTTTTTAGAAAAAAACTTGCGGCGCACTTTGGATACCGCCTCTCATATTTTGACCGATTCAGAATTTGTGCGTAATGAATTGATTTCATTGCTAAATGTGCCGCCGGAGCGCGTCACAGCGGTGTTGCTCGGTGTGGATGATGAATTTCACCCCCGTTCAGCGGCACAGGTTGAACACATTTTAGCCACGCATCAATTAAATTATGGACGCTATTTGCTGTCGGTTTCAACCTTAGAGCCACGCAAAAATATCGCCCAGATGTTGGATGCGTATATGCAGCTTGATGCCACCGTGCGTAAAAATTATCCATTGGTATTAGTCGGTGGCGATGGTTGGCGAAATGATGATTTAAAACAACGCATTACCGCATTAGCTGCACAAGGTGAAATTAAGCATCTGGGGTTTATCCCTAACGACCAGTTGCCGTTTTTATTTGCGGGGGCGCGGGGGTTTGTATTCATCCCTTTTTATGAAGGCTTTGGTTTACCCCCCTTAGAAGCGATGGCCAGCGGTGTGCCCGTGTTGGCCTCCAATGTATCATCGATTCCTGAGGTTGTCGGCGACACCGGCATTTTGGTTGACCCGAATGCAATTGAACACATTACCCAAGGCATGACGCAATTATTAACCGACGACCCCTGGCGTGAACAAGCGATTGCACAAGGTCTGGCGCGTGCCAAAACATTTACTTGGCAACGTTGTGTAGAACAAACGTTGGCTATTTATCAACGAGTGATAAATTAACATGACTGTAGAAGCGAAAAAACAACCGGTCGCCCAATTAATGGCAAGCAGTGGCGTACAATTTGGCACCAGTGGTGTACGCGGCAAAGTAATAGACATGAGCGATGAAGTGTGTTGGATTTACACGACCGCATTTTTACAGCACTTAGCCTTGCCAGCCGGTGCGTCGGTGGGGATTGCCGGTGATTTACGCGCCAGCACAGAACGGATTATGCAGGCGGTCACAGCCGCAGTGCAGGATGCCGGATTAACGCCCATCAATTGCGGACGCATCCCCTCGCCTGCTATCGCTTTGTACGGCTTGCAGCAGTCTATTCCCACCATTATGGTGACAGGCAGTCACATTCCTGAAGACCGCAACGGCATTAAATTTAATACCGCAGTGGGTGAAATCTTAAAAGCCGATGAGCAGCAAATTACTGCACAAGTGGTTGAAATCCCCGCCGGACGCTTTTCAGAAAAGGGCGATTTTATAAGTCCTGTGGTATTACCCGCTTATAATGATGCTGCAAAAGTACAGTATATTCAACGCTTTATAGACTTTTTCCCCGCCCACTGTTTACAAGGCAAATCTATTGGTTTGTATGAACATTCTTCGGTCGCACGCGATTGTTTAAAAACCGTTCTGCAACAACTCGGTGCAACGGTGACTTCGCTTGCCCCTTCCGAAACCTTTGTCGCGGTTGATACGGAGGCTATCCGAAGTGAGGATATTGCGCTGGCAAAACAATGGGCAGACCAGTATCACTTTGATTGCATTATTTCCACAGATGGCGATGGCGACCGTCCGTTAATCAGCGATGAAAACGGTGTATGGTTGCGGGGCGATATTGCCGGTATTTTGTGTGCGCATTATTTTAATGCGGAGGTGGTCGTTACGCCGGTGAGTAGCAATTCTGCGGTTGATTTAGCGGGCTATTTTCAACAAGTGATACGCACGCGCATCGGTTCACCCTATGTAATTGAAGCTATGCACGCCGCCATGACCGGCAAAAACAGCGTGGTGGGCTATGAAGCAAACGGCGGTTTTTTAAGCGCGACTCCACTGACACAACAGGGTAAAACTCTCGCGCCGTTAGCCACACGCGATGCGGTCATTGTGCCATTAGCCATTTTGATGTTGGCAGCGCGTGAACAAAAAACTATTGCGCAATTGCTGCAAACCTTGCCGCCGCGTTATACGGCAAGTGACCGCCTGAAGGCTTTTCCTACCGCATTAAGTCACTCGATTTTAGGCAAAATGCAACAAGCCGATGCGCAAGCCAATTTACGTCAAGTTGCTGATTTATTTTCAGAAATTGCGGGGCAACCTGTGGCAATTGATGCCACTGATGGTGTCAGGATTCATTTTGAAAATGGCGCAATTATTCATCTGCGAGCCTCCGGTAACGCGCCTGAATTGCGTTGCTACACCGAAGCGACTAGTGAATCAGCGGCACAGGCATTAAATGCGGCATGTATGGCGGTCATGCGCACTTGGCAGGCGTGATAATTTTCTTTGTTATGGCGACTATTTTTTAGCCGGCTGATAATTATTCACAAACCCATTGCGGTTAGGCATTTTTACTTTCGGCAAACTGCTGGCGTTTATCAATTCATCTTCTTTAACTACATGATTTAGATACAATAAATAAGCCGTCACCGCATACAATTGGTCATTATTTAAACTGCCCGGCGCATTGAGCGGCATGGAACGGCGGATAAAATCAAATACAGTCGTTGCATACGGCCAATAAGTGCCGATAGTTTTATCCGGTGGATTATCCGTTAAGCCGTGTTTCGCTCCGGCTAATTCTTCCGCACTTCCGCCCGTGCCGTCTACGCCATGACAACTTAAACAATACTGCTGGTAAACTTTTTTTCCTGTGATTGCGGAACCAGCACCTGTGGGTAAACCGGTTCCATCAGGGAAAATATCCAAATTCCATACTTTTTGTAACTGCACAGATGCCGGTTTTCCTAACTGCGGACGGTTATCCGCTGCTTGTACGGGTAATGCAATCATGCAAACCCATAACAACCCATTACGCATACACATGACGAATACCCCCGTTGCTTGTCACTTCCCAACTAACGATAGCGTTATAATGAAAATAACCGTGCAGCCCTTGATTTTTAACCAATTCTGCGCGTTCCGGTTGCACATAGCCGGTTTCATCTATTGCGCGACTTTTTAATACTGCCGTTTCGCCTTGCCAGTGCCAAGGAATACGAAAGCGCGTGAAGCACTTTGCCAACACCGGTTCTTGCAATTGCGCTTCTGCCCAGGTTTTGCCACCATCTGCCGATACTTCAACACGCACAATTTTCCCGCGTCCACTCCACGCCAGCCCACTGATTTGATACACACCATGACTGTTGAGTTGATAACCAAAAGAAGGCTTGGTAATCAATGATTTAGCCTCCATAACGAATGTAAATTGCCGTGCCTTGCCCGAAGGCATTAATTCGGTATATTTTGCGGTCTCGTTACGCGCCATCACCGGTTGATTGGTTAAATGCAGTCGTCTAAGCCATTTCACATTCACTACGCCTTCCCAGCCCGGCGCAATCAAGCGTAACGGATAACCATTTTCCGGGCGAATGCGCTCACCATTTTGATATAACGCCAAAATACAGTCATCCAACGCTTTATCCAACGGCAAACTCA
>JACCEE012163361.1_pt1 | contig 19008 bp, 18 predicted proteins | sample 7449931 | NCBI WGS metagenome assembly JACCEE01 (sample SAMN15323457, study PRJNA562643) | freshwater metagenome | isolation source: river surface water | place: USA:Blue River Watershed | collected 2017-08-19 | reverse complement strand
TGATTTAAATCCTATTGAGCATAAATGGGCGCAAGCTAAGGCTCTTCGTAAACAGCAGAATTGTTCTATCGATGAGCTCTTCTTACTCTACTCCATTTAGTCTTTTTATAGTACGGATACTATACTTACAAACAGATACTTTTTTATACCGTTTTTTCATGGCTAAAATTATAAGCATTATTAAAGCATTTTCTCTTGCTTTTCTTTTAAGCTGTGCTTTATTAATTCAAGTGATATTTTGGAGTTATCAAGTATTAATCTTATTATTCATTGATACCATTTTGCTGTTTCTCTGCTACAGTTTTTTTAAAAAGCTATTGCAAAAACAGATTCAAGTTTTAATGCTAACTGCATTTGCTAAACATTGGACAATTATTTTAAATGTATTTGTTTTAATGGTAGCATTAACACTATTACAACTATATTCAACAATTCCCGAATATTTAGATAATTCTTTAGAAAAGACGCTCATCCAAGCAACGCAAAATTTACATGCACAATGCCAAATCATTGATTTTTTTGTTATTTTAAACGCTCAAAAAGAAGCAGTTTTTTGGTGGTTAATGGTCAATGCAAGTGAGAATATCAGCAATAATTTATTCAAATGGTTAGCATGGTTAAGTTTTTTACTTAGCGGTAGTTTAGGTGTTTGGGGATATAGTCGTTATTTAGTTGAAATCATCAGTTGGATTGATACGCAGGAGGAAAAACATGGTTAATCATCATCGTCTTTTTTGGTCAACGTTCTGGCTAATAATTATTTTTTTATTAAGCATTTATATTTTTGCTAAATATCAAATGCTGAAAAAAATAGAAGAACCTCGCGTAGCGGTCATTAATGACTTTGTAAATGTATCAAAAGAACTTGCTGATGAAATTAAACGGCATTTACCCGCAAATTTTCAAAAAATTGATGAAGAACTATTAAACAAAACTCAACAACCGATTGAACAATCTATTGAACAACAAATCAATGCTTCTTTTGAGCATGTATATAAGCAAATTCCAGTCCTTGCAAATTTTCACTATTCTTTAATAGGGGAATACTCGGAAATAGCAGCAATTTTGTCATCTAAGTCTGAATCAGAAACACATAAAATTTTATTTGAACGCTCCAATTTTGATGCAAATTTAGAAAAGAACTTAGAGCAAGTGCAAAAAGAAGCAATAGAATTACTTGCAAAAGCTGTGAGAAATATTAATGACTACACTCAGCAATCACTGCAATTAAGTCATGCAGAATTAGAACTCATTAACAAAACTTTAGCGATTACTTTAGAAGATACAAAACAACGGTTTTCTCACACTTTAATGACTGTGCGAGTAGCAGGCGTGGGCGTTGCGGGTGCAGGTTCTGCTTTATTAGTAGCAGGAAGTGGAAAATTATTAGCTAAAACAGTCAGTAAAAAAGCAGCAACCAAAGTATTAACTAAATTAGCTGCAAAAACAGCGGTTAAAGCCACAGGTATCAGCGGCGGCGCAGCTGCAGGCGCGGCAATTGGTGGCGCGGCGGGTTCAGTTGTTCCTTTAATTGGTAATGCAGCGGGGGCTGTGGTAGGCGGCATTATTGGCGGGGTTGCTGCTTGGGTTGTAACTGACAAAATTATTATTGAAGTGGACGAATATTTAAATCGCCCAGAATTTGAAGCTGAATTAAAAGCTTTAATTGATGAAGAAAAGAGTGTTATGAAAACACGTTTAAAAGAATTATACACTAATACTTTTAAGCAAATTGCAGAACAACATAAAACTGCGCTGAAAGAAAAAATTACAGTTAAAGACTTAATTGAAGGAAAATAAGACAATTATTTAAAACTAAAAAACCTGCTAAACTTTAAAAATCTAGCAGGTTTTTATTTATAATTTTGCTCAAATTTAGCTTAAATAGCTATCGCCAAGCTTGGCGGCGACTTTCCATTAAACGGTCAATAATCGGTTGAAAAATCACCTGCATTGCAAAGCCCATTTTGCCCCCCGGAATTACTAAAGTATTAGGACGAGACATAAATGAACCTTGAATCATTCTTAGTAAATAAGGATAATCTTGTTCACGATATTTATTAAAGCGAATGACGACGAGACTTTCATCTTGCGTAGGAATATCTCTTGCAATCAAAGGATTAGAAGTATCAACTAATGGCACTCGCTGGAAATTGATATGCGTGCGTGAAAATTGCGGCATAATGTAATTCACATAATCAGGCATTCGTCGCAAAATCGTATGGCGCACTTCTTCCAAACTATAACCCCGCTCTGAACAATCACGATTAATCTTTTGAATCCATTCTAAATTGACAATCGGCACAACCCCAATGAGCAAGTCAACCCAATGTGCAACATCAATGTCATTTTCAATAACTAAGCCGCCATGTAAACCTTCATAAAATAGCAAGTCTGTGTTATCTGGAATATTTTCCCATTCACTAAATACCCCTGCTTTTTTTCCATACGGCATCGCCTCAGCATCAGTATGAAAATATCGGCGAATTTGTCCCGTTCCAGTTTTAGCATAATTACGAAATAATTCTTCTAATTTATCAAAATGATTCGCTTCTACGCCAAAATGGCTCATATTTTTACCAGCAGATTCAGCACCTTGAATCCGTTGACGCATTTCCTCTCGCTCAAAACGATGGAAACTATCCCCTTCTACATAAGTTGCTTTTAATCGCCGCCGTCTAAACATATTTTCAAATGTTTGACGAATGGTCGTCGTACCTGCGCCTGACGACCCTGTAACTGCTATAATTGGATGTTCAACTGACACAAGAAATCCACAAAGTAAAAATTATAAATTCCTAATTTAACTTGAGATAAGTAGGTCGCCCCTGCAACCGTAAGTCATCTAATACAGCAATGACTTCTGCGCGGCTCAATTGTCCACCGTGAATGCGTAAAGGGGCATTTGTATTGGGGCTTACATACAGCATGTCTCCGTGACCTAATAAAGTTTCTGCGCCCATTTGTCCCAAAATCGTGCGTGATTCGCTCTTATTGGTTACTTTTAAAGCAATTCGCGTGGGAATATTGGCTTTTAATAACCCTGTAATCACGTTTACAGAAGGATATTGACTTGCCAAAATCAAATGAATGCCAGCAGCGCGAGCTTTTTGGGTTAAACGCAATATAGATTCTTCAATCTTTTCACTATTTTCTGCATGATGTGTCATCTCTGCTAATTCATGCACAACAATGAGTAAATAAGGAAGCTCTTCAAAATCCAGTGCTGGCGCGTCTTCAGCACGCGGTTTTTCCAATTCTGTTGCGTATAATTGATGATAGCTTTCAATGTTCCGCGCGGATTTTTTCGCCATTAATCGGTAACGCCGTTCCATTTCTTGCACGCACCAACTGAATAAACTCGGCAATTGTTGTATTTCTGTCACTAATGGCGTTAATAAGTGAGGAATATTTTCATACATTGCTAAGCCATGCGATTTGCTATCTATTAGCAATAAACGCAAGGAAGCAGGTGTATTTACCGCTAACATGCCCAACAAGAAACCGTGTAACAGCATATCTCGTTCATCTGCATCACTGCCTGCTAACAATAAATGGGATAACCGTGTCAAATCTACCAACATTGGCTCATCTACCACATCGCGCCCTAACATTAGCGGTAAAGGATAATGTGTGTGTAAATAATGTGTTGTTTGAAATAAATCGCTTGTATAAACTAAATAAGGGTATGGGTTAGGTGTTTCAATCGCTAAATGCCCTTGCGCAAGTTCTACTAATTTTACACTACCAACATTTAAAGCAGTTGCTAAAGAACTATTTAAATCTTCTAAAGCTATTTCAGTTAAAGCTTCTTTTAATTGTACTTCAAAACCCGCTAAAAATGCACCAACATGCACGGCTTTAATTTCACCTTCAATGCGTAACAATCCTAAACCATTTAATAACCATGTTTTTAATTCATGGCGATTAATCGGCGGAATAGCAGGCGATGGATTTAATAAATTGAGATTAGCTAATAAAGGCGCGTTTTCTATCGGTTTAACAGCCGCCTGCGTTTCTTGTTGCTCTAAATTAGCATTGGCTGCTTTATTTAATGGTGTCATTGTTACAATCGGTTCAATTTCATTAACGGCGGCATTCGTTAATGGATAAGGCAATACAACCTTATCAACAACTAAAGAAGAACGCGGTGGCGTTTCTACATTGCCTGAAACTACAACTTTATGTAACGTAGGCGGGTTAGTGTCCGTTTCAGCAGAAACATTATTAGCTGTCCGTTTTGCCATTTGTTCATCAGGCGTATCATCATCGTCCTGATATTCTTCTTTATAACGTTCTTGACGTTTACGCCAATACAGCGCAATTTTTTCTTTAACAAAAAGAAAAGCTTGCCACATCCAATTGATTAGAACTTGAATCCAAGCAACTATTTTTTGCCCTGCAAATTTTAAGCTAGGGAAAATTTGTTGTCCTACATATTTCTCAACCACTGGCATTAAACGTAAAGTATGAAAGCCCAAAAAATCCATTAATTTGAGCCAAGATAAGCCAGTAAGCAAAGTAACCCCTGTAAAAAACAGGGCTAATAACAATAATGTTGCACCTAATTGGCTAAAAATACTTTGTAAGCTTTTACCCACTAACATGCCTAAAATACCACCCGCATGACTAGGTAATAACACCGCTTCAGAAGTAAAATGCACAATTGCTAAACCGCATCCTGCACTTAAGGTCAAAACGAACCCTAAACCAGGAATAATTAAACTGCGTGGTTCTGCTAATAAATCATGGTGCTTTCCTTGATAAAATAAAACCCCTAAATATCCCACCATTAAAGGAAAAAGATAAGCAAAATAACCAAAGAAATAAAAGAACACGTCAGCAAAGAGAGCACCAGCAACCCCCCCTTTATTGCGCACTTGCTCAACCTGTCCACTATGTGACCAACCAGGGTCTAATGGATAATAGGTTAATAATGAGACAAATAAATACAGTCCCATGAAACAAAAGAAAATTAAAACAATTTCCCGCAAACCATGTCCAATTTTATGTTGGGCAGCGGCGGGGTCAAAACGACGATGACGGCGGGCTTGACTCACTCTAAATCCTCGCACTTTTTCACGAAAAATAAACCATTATATTTTAATACAGTTTTTAATACGACTAATGTTACAAATTAGAGGAAACTGATTAATAAAGGGAAGCAAAAGTTTTATATATTTTAACTCCATTACTTCCCTAAAATTTTAATAAATAAACCGCTTAAATAAAGAAATAATGTGTTTAATCACATTAAATACTTTAATCAAACAATAGAAAACTAAAAAATAACTTGAATCACAATTTGACGTTTTTGATAATCTACAGAGCGAATATAAAAGTAAATTGATTTAGCTTTAGGGTCTTTAAACTCTAAAGTTTCTCCTCCTAATACCGTATGTGTTTGCTCAACACTTCCTTGATTAGAACGGATAACTAAATTGGCTAAATCTAAACCTTCAACATTACTAAAAAGCAGTTGCAAAGTTAAACCTGCTAAATGATAAGCTTCTACATCATTTAAAAGAATTTCTTGCGCTTTTGCTTGTTGTAAAATTTGAGCAACTTCGCGCTGTGTTTCCCATTGTTTAAAATATTTAAAGGTTAATAAAATAACAAAAAAACCGATAAGTAACCCAATAATTGCTAATACAGAAATTGGAAAACGTTTTCCAGAATTTGAGTTTAGCGTTAATGTTATCTCTTCTGGATTTTGTAAACGGAAAGTTGAAAGGTTGCTTTCAATTAATTCTAAAGCCTGTTCTTTCTCTAAAATTGCCTGATGCAATTTTTCCCGCTCATACAAATCGGCGGTATTAAATCGTCGTTGACGTAACTCTACCAATTGTTGGTGAGTTGTTTGCCATTGTTCACGCCACTGTTGAGCTTGCTCTTGTATTACTGTCATAAAAAACCTAATTAATTCAAAATTAAAAATTTAAATTCGCCTAAGATTAAACGGTTTAGTTTAGCGCAAAACGTATTATTTTATTGTTTTCATTTACCATTTAACAAGTCAATTTCAAAAAAATTAACCAAGCAATTTATATAATATTGTCTTAACTTGCATAAAGATAGCAAGTTTTAACCATAAGTCTTTGTGGTTTTTCCCAAAATTTCTAAAGGGGTAATAGTATTTTATTAAATGCTAATAAATGCTAAAGTGTGATTTAAAAAATATTTTTGGAAAAATGCAAGGATAAATCATGAATGCCTCGTTAATTTATGTTTTAAATCGCTTTAAACAATATCAAAGCCAATTGAGCTATAGCGATTTCTTTCCATTTTTAACATGGAAGTCGCGATTAACGCCCAAAATATTGCAAGCAGATTTAATTGCAGGTTTAACAGGTGCTATTTTAGTCTTACCGCAAGGCGTTGCGTATGCCCTACTTGCAGGTTTACCGCCCGAATATGGACTCTATGCAGCAATTATTCCTACAATTATTGCTGCCTTATTTGGCTCATCTTGGCATGTTGTTTCAGGTTCATCCGCCCCTATATCAATGGTCGTTTTTGCCGCGATTAGCCCATACGCTTTAGCAGGAAGCCCTGAATTTATTGAATTAGTTCTGACTTTAACATTGCTCGTCGGCATTTTTCAATTATTGCTAGGCTTGGCACGTTTAGGAACATTAGTCAATTTTATCTCCCACTCTGTTGTGGTTGGATTTACCGCCGGCGTTGCTTTTTTAATTACCACCAGTCAATTAAAAAACATTTTTTCACTTAATTTCCCCAGCGGTTTAGCGTTTTTTCAAACGTGGTGGTTATTTTTTTCTCAAATTTTACATATCAATTTATATACAGCCTTAATTAGTTTAATTACTGTTATTAGTGCATTATTGGTAAAGAAATATTTACGCTTTTTACCTAATATGCTTATTGCATTAATCATCGGCAGTTATTTAGCTTTTTTCTTAAATGCAGAAAAATATGGGATTCAATTAATTGGTTCAATTCCTGCCCAATTACCTCCGTTTTCTTTACCACATTTTAGTTTAGAAGCGATTAAAAATTTAGTACCCAGTGCAATGGCAATTGCTTTATTAGGCCTAATTCAAGCCAGTTCTATTGCCAAAGCTTTAGCGATTCGTTCCCATCAAGTTATTGATGGTAATCAAGAGTTTATTGGACAAGGTTTATCAAATATTAGCGGGGCTTTTTTTTCTGGTTACGCGAGTTCGGGTTCTTTAACTCGCTCAGGAATGAATTATGATGCAGGCGCGCAAACTCCTATGGCAGCAGTCTTTTCCGCTGTTATTTTAGCCATTATTATTTTAATTTTTGCACCACTGACCGCATTTGTTCCTTTAGCCAGTATGAGTGGATTACTTTTAATTATTTGCTATCATCTTATTGAATTTAAACATATACAAACTATTTTAAAAGCCAGCCCTTCTGAAAGTGTTGTATTAATTGCTACCTTCCTTGCTACTTTATTTTTAGAATTAGAATTTGCAATTTACACAGGTATTTTACTTTCTTTAATTTTTTATTTAAACAAAACCTCAAATCCTAATATTGTTACACTTGCACCAGACCCAGATTTACCACAACGTCGCTTAGTCAATATTGTGCGTAAACCTGAGTTATATCAATGTCCACAGCTTAAAATTATTCGTATTGATGGTTCTTTATTTTTTGGAGCAACCACAACCATACAAAAATACTTGCTGAATATTAAAGAAAAATATTTATTAATTGTTTGTAGTGCAATTAATTTTATTGATGTAGCAGGGGCAGAAATTCTCGCTCAAGAGGCTAAACGCCGGCGAGAAATGCAGGGCGGTTTATATTTTTCTAATCTTAAATTAAAAGCGAGTGAAACTTTAAAACGCGGCGAATATTTGGAAAAAATTGGAGAACAAAATATTTTCTTAATAAAACCTGAAGCACTTAAAAATATTGTGCCTATTTTAGACAAAAATATCTGTGCAAAGTGTCCACACCCTGTTTTTATAGAATGTCCGCATAGAACAAAAGATTAGTTTGTTACTTTTTAGCAAACCTAGTTCAGCTAGAAACTCCCTCCTTTTTATCTTACAATACAGTTTTACAACAAGGTGGGAAACAGATTATGTCTATAATGTTACTTAATACCTTAATTCAACAACAGAAGTTAGTGTGTATTACTGCAACGCTTCAATTTGAAATTACGCAATTGCAAGACTCAATTCAGTTGTTTGATGAAGAAACTTTAGCCTCAAATGATTTATTTACTTTAATTCCTGAATTAATTGGGTGTGAAGATATTTTATTAGATGTAGCTAATGAACTACTTCCAAATTTTACTTTAGAAAATCTTAATAGAACAAATAAAGAAATACAAACAATTTATTTAAATTTAACAGTATTACATCATCCTAAAAAGCAAATAAATGATGAAAATTTATTATTAATAATTTTGCAAGATACAAGCGAATTTGCTCAAATTCAACATACTTTAACGCAACAGCGTAATGAATTGCATTTATTACAACATCAATTAACACAAACCAATCAACAATTAGAATATATTCTTAAACATTATGTCCCGCGCGCGGTTGGTAATGCCTTATTAAATAAACAACTAATGCCAGAATTAGGCGGTGAATTACGAGAGATTAGTATATTATTTGCCGATATTCGTAATTACACTTGCTTGTCTGAGCAAATGACACCGAAACAAATTATTGATTTATTGCATATTTATTTAGATTTAGCTAGTTGTGCCGTTGATGAAGCAGAAGGGGTTGTCGTCAATTATATGGGAGATGCGTTAATGGCAATTTTTAACGCCCCCGCATTTCAACAAGACCATGCACAACAAGCAATTCAAGCAGGTTTAGCCATTCAGCAAAAAGTAAATAATTTTAGAAATCAATATCATGCTACAACTCCTGTATATTTTGGCGTAGGCGTTAACACAGGTTTAGCTGTTGTCGGCAATATCGGCGGTGAATCACATTATCAATACACGGCAGTGGGAGATAGCGTCAACGTTGCCTCGCGCATTTGCAGTTATGCCCGCGCTAATGAAGTATTAGTCGGTGAAAATACCTTTACTCAAGCGGGACGTTATCAAAATACATTGGTTTCTTTAGACCAACCTTTATTATTTAAAGGAAAAACGCAAAGAATCCAAGTCTATCGCGCTACCTAAGTTTCTTTAATTTATGACTGCGAATTCCTCTCATGATGCTTTGCTTAATTGTTTATTGAGCATTGCTAATTTTTATCAACGTACTTGTTCAGTAGATAGCTTAATTGCTGGTTTACCTTTAGTTGAGAATCAATTAACGCCTGAATTATGTATTCGTGCAGCCCAACGTTTGCATTGTAATGCAACGCTTATTCAAATTTCCCTTGCTAATTTGCAAAATTATCAATGTCCTGCCATTTTACTTTTAAAAGAAAATCAAGCTTGTGTTTTAGTAGAAAAGACAAAGAAACATGCCAAGATTATACAATCTCAATTTATAGAAAGTTATCACGAAATAGCGTTAGCAAAATTAGCAGAAACATATACAGGTGAGGCTATTTTAATTCAAGCAAATTTAATTATTGATGAACGCGATAATTTGCAGACTGACAAGCCTGTCAAACATTGGTTTTGGAATACAATTGCTCAATATTGGGGGATTTATTTTGAAATCATTATTGCTTCTTTATTGATTAATAGTTTTGCTTTAACTTCTTCTTTATTTGTCATGAATGTTTATGACCGTGTTGTGCCTAATCATGCGTTTGAAACGTTATGGGTATTAGCGATTGGTGCTTTAATTGTTTTTAGCTTTGATTTTTTAATGCGGTTACTGCGCGGTTATTTTATTGATAAAACAGGGAAAAGTGCAGATAAACAATTGTCCAATTTAGTTTTTGAACAATTATTAGCTATTCAAAGAAATGCTTTCCCGCACTCGGCAGGGGCATTTGCAAATCATTTACAAGATTTTGAAAGTTTTAGAGAGTTTTTTACTTCTATTACTTTAACCAGTTTAATGGACTTACCTTTTATTTTATTATTTCTTAGTGTTATTTATTTTATTCATCCTAGTTTAACTTTATTACCTTTATGCGCAATTATTTTAATTTTGAGTTTTAGTTTATTAGTGCAATTTCCTTTACGTTCAGTGATTGCTAAAAGTATGCAAGTGAGTGCACAAAAACAAGGAATGTTGATTGAAGTTTTAAATAGCATGGAAACGATTAAAATTCAGCGCGCTGAAGGAATTTTACAAAGAAAATGGGAGTTGTTATTAGAGGAAATTCATCAACACAGCTTAAGCGCGCGCTTTTGGTCGGCTTTGTCTTTTAATGGGGCATTGTTTATTCAGCAAATTGCTTATGTTTTAATGGTTGTACAAGGTGTGTATTTAATTGCTGAAAATGAATTAAGTTTAGGCGGATTGATTGCCAGCACTTTATTAATGGGGCGTACAATTGCGCCTTTAACGCAAATTGCCAGTTTATTGACCCGTTTTCATCAAGCCCGCAGTGCATTAACGGCAATGAATAAAATTATGCAGTTACCAAATGAGCGCACTCAAACTGCATTACAGCGACCTCATTTAACGGGTACGTTAGAATTTAGACAGGTGAATTTTAGTTATCCTACTAGTTTTAGCAATTCGCCATTAGCATTAAAAAATGTCTCTTTTAAAATTCAAGCGGGCGAAAAAGTAGGCATTATTGGGCGAATGGGGTCAGGCAAAACCAGTTTAGCTAAGTTGATTTTGCGACTTTATACGGCACAACAAGGCAATGTGTTATTAGAAGGGGTTGATATTCAGCAAATTGACCCCGCTGATGTGCGGCGAAATATTGCTTATGTCGCACAAGACAGTGCGTTATTTTATGGGACTTTGCGCGAAAATATCGTTTTTGGTCATCCCTTTGCGACTGATGCGGAAATTTTAGCAGTCGTTAAATTGGCAGGAATTGATAGCTTTACCACACTGCATCCTTTGGGGTTAAATTTGATGATTGGTGAGCGCGGCGAAGGTTTATCTAGTGGGCAACGGCAAGCGGTAATATTAGCGCGGGCTTTGTTGGCAAATCCCCCTATTTTACTGCTAGATGAACCGACAAATGGCATGGATAATAGTAGCGAAGAAGCTTTTAAACAGCAGTTACAGCCCTTGTTAGCCGATAAAACGTTGTTATTAATTACGCATCGCACCAGTTTATTGACTTTAGTCGATAAATTAATTGTGTTAGATAATGGTGTCGTTGTCGCGATGGGGGAAAAAAATCAGGTGATTCAAGCGTTAGCGCAAGGACAAATTCGGCAAGGGAGTTAATTCTGGTGTTACGCAGTTGAAATGAGGAGTGCAATAGCTTCAGCTATTGCAATTGGCAGACCTGCTCGTTTTTGAAACCTAATAGGTCTTTGTTTTCATTTGAATCTGTCACCAAATTTGGGTTATTGAGTTTTCGGCAACCCGTACAATAGTTAAAGCGATTGTACTCCGCTTTAACCCATTTAAATTGCGTAATTCCTAAAACTAAAAGCGATTTATTTGGGAAATTTTTAAAATACGCGCTTGAATCATTTCTTATCCCTTTTCATTTTTTACATTTTTATGGTTTTTTTACAGCAACTTGACCCACGGGTTTGTGTACTCAGTGTTTTGTTATTTGCTTTGTGGTTAAGTTTACAAAGCTCTGTATTAATGTGCTTTTATGCTTTGTTAATCAGTTTTTTGTTATTAGCATGTAATCCTAATGCGTGGTCTTTAACTTTTCATCGCTTAAAGCAAATTAGTTACTTTTTGATATTGTTGTGGTTATTGTTGCCGCTGAGCACGTCAGGACATACATTTATTTACGTTGCCGATGTGGCATTAAGTGGTGATGGAATTATCATGGCGATGTTGTTGACTTTAAAAAGTTATGCCGTGTTGTGCATGTTAACAGCGTTACTTTCTACGTTAGACCACGTTACTTTAGCGTACGCGCTGTATCGCTTGGGAATGCCCGCAAAATTAATTCATTTGCTTTTATTTACCCTGCGTTACATTACGGTTTTGGGACAAACTTGGCAACAATTAACCCGTGCTATGCAAGCACGCGGGTTTCGTTGGCAAACCTGCTGGCATACTTATTATAGCGTTGGTAATTTATTGGGAATGTTGATTGTGCGCGCTGTAGAGCGTGCACAACAAATTGAAAAGGCAATGAAATGTCGTGGTTATTGTGGACAATTTTATTGTTTAACTGAATTTCAATGGCATTGGTACGACAGTGTATTTTTTATCAGTTTAAGTAGTATTTTACTTGTATTATCGCTTTATTAGCTGTCAATTTTTAAACCAGTGCACTATAAGCAGCTTCATTTTCGCCGCCAAAACTTTCAATTAAGCGTTTTAAAAAAGCGGCTAATTCTAAATTCATTAAAGCAAAATCGCGGTCAAATTGTTCTGCTGCATCTTGAGCGGGATTTTCATCTTCTTCTACGCTTAAAAATTCTAATTTTTTCAAGCCAAACGCATCATCAATTACAAAACTAACGCGGTCTTGCCAATTTAACGCTAGTTTAGAAACTTGTTTACCCGCTTCTAAATGTTTTAACACTTCTTCGGCGTGTAAATCTTGGCGTTTGCAGCTCACACTTGCGCCATCTATATTATTTTCAACTAATTGACAAGCATCTGCAAGCACAAAATCGGGAGGAAGTTGTTGATTACGCAGCCAATCAGTCAGTACAAAATCTACTTTTTGAATTAGTTGCGGGGCGATAATTGGTAAACTGCCTAAAGTTTTGCGTAAAAAGCTGGTGATGTCTTGTGCGCGTTTTTGACTGCCGACATCAATCAATAACCATTGATTATTCAAGTCTATATATAAACGAGTTTCTTGTGAACGGGTAAAAGCACGCGGAATTAACTCTTGCAAGGCTTCTTCTTTAATGGCTTTACGTTCACGTCCCCGTACGGTTCTTTGCTGTTCAGTCTCGATTTTTTTTATTTTTTCATTGACTAAATCGCGTACCACGGTCGCGGGTAGAATGCGTTCTTGCCGCCGAATGGCAAAAATTAAACAGTGGTTATTTTCATGCACTAAAGCAGTGGTTTCGTCCCCTAATGGTGGAGTCCAACCCAAGGACTGTAATTCTAATGCACCACAAGGATGAAAACGGTGAGTTGTTAACTGTTGTTCTAAGCTTTCCGCAGTGAGTGTACAGGGCTTGAGAAAACGGAAGAGTTGGAGATTTTTAAACCACATAAAGTTCAAGCAACCTTTTAAGAAAGAAGCGTAAAGAACATGACTCGTCACGCTTCTAGGCGTTACGCAGACAGACTTTAAAACATCCTAATTAAGGACATAAAGGCACTAATTTAGGTAAAGAACGACGTAAAGAAGCCCATCCCATCCCTAAGTTCGCTTTACGATTGGTGATTAATACTACTAAACAGTCAGGTTTTTCAGGAATAATCATCATGAAGTGGAAAGTATGGTCGGTTGTCATTTGCACTTCTTTTAAGAAGTTTTTGCGTGGACTGCCGCGCATGTTAGAAATCATGTCTTCTACAGCAGAAATGGTGCGCCCACGGAACATGTCCACGGCGGCGGCGGCGACTGCATCTAAATAAGATTGGGTAAAATAAGGGACGTTATGAGAAACGCCTAATAATAAACCGCTATTTAAATCAACGACTGCACATCCTAAAGCAGAATCTACTTCTTTAACAATCGTAGAACAAATATCGTTAATGCTCATAATTTATTTCTCCAAACAGAATTCAATTGTGTTGTTATAAAGAATGGTAATCTAGTTTAAACTGATTTGATATACAAGTGTGTACTCAAAACAGCATTAAGGACACATGGGAGCTAATTGAGGTAAAGCATTGCGAACGGCAACCCAGCCCATTCCTAAATTGACTTTTTTATCAGTAATTAAGACAACCAGTGCATCAGGTTTTTCGGGAACAATCGCCATAAAATGGTAGGTGTTTTCTGTTGTCATTTGTACTTCTTTAATCATGGATGCAGCTTTTGTTCCACGAATATTAGATAACATACTTTCTACTGCATTAATGGTGCGCCCTCTGAACATATCCACTGCCGCCGCTGCAACCGTATCAATGTAGGATTGCGTAAAATAAGGAATGCGATGGTGTACCCCTAAAATTAAACCACTACTTAAATCAACCACTGCACAGCCAAGTGCAGAATGTACGTTGTTTACAATATTGGCACAGACATCATTAATATTCATAGTTATCTCCAAAAAGGCAAGCAATTGTTGAGAGTTTGTTATTAAGTTTTTATGATTTTTTCTATAATATTCGCTTCTTTTTGAGTCAAAATAGTGCAATAGGGTAAAAATTTGACAGTTGAGGTGGATTCTGTCACCGAATTAACCATGCAATGGGGGCTATTATGCCAAAAAGTAAGGGTTGATGAAGTAAGTAAATCGCTAGACTATGGTTGCCTAACCAAGCAAATCCTTTTAAAGATGAAAATATATATGGTATGCAAAGCCAATAGCGAATTAGGGGAATTTTGGCTAAGAGCGTTCCTAGTAGAACGCCAGCAAACCAAGGTAAAAAAGGGACATAATCTTCAGTTAGTGGTTTAAATGTCATACATCCTAACCATTGTAAACTATTTTGATTGCAAATAGGATGTTGCAAAAATAAACCTATGCTTAAACAAAGGAGTGCAGCAATAGCGGTTAATTTAGTACTGCGTAAAAATAGAATTCCTATGAGTACCGCAAGACTGATAAAATGTAAAATGCCAAAGAAAATAAACCGTTGTTTAAACAGCCAAAAACTGACAATACTGACTAATAGTGCGCTTAAAAGTAATTTAATGAGTTGTAATGCCCATTTTTGCCAATGAAGTATAGGATAATGTGCATAGACTAAACTGATACCAACAATGCAAACAAAGCTGGTTACAATGAAATTTCTAAACATTAACCAGCCAAGATGATGTTGTAAATTTAAATGTAGCACTTGAAAATAATTTAAATCGTAACATGTATGGTAAATAATCATTAAAGCAACAGCAAACCCGCGCAGTACATCTAAACGTACTAATCGAGGGGTAGTAGAAATGCTATATCTCCAATTTATTATCATTCTATTTACTCCTAAAAAACTATATCATATTAATTCCTAATTCATTTCATTTTTCTCACAATTTAATAGGTCTTTTTGCATTATGAATACTCAAAAATTAGAACAAGGAATTGAAGAAGTTGTTAGCCAAGCAACAGAAGCTTTGAAAAAAGTTGTTACATTGCGTATTACAACAATTGTGACATCAAAAACAAGTTTAAAAGCAGATGGCGATGTAGAAATTGCAGACAATTCGCGGGTAATGCAAAGCCAAATTAACTTAGTGGATGGTGATATTGAAACCACAATTCATGAAGATTTCTTAGAAAGTCCTTTAGAAGATGTACGCGAATTTCACCAAGAACGTGAAAAACAAGGGCAAGAAATTATTCAGCGTAATATCAAAGCCATTGGTGAATTGTTAAATTTAGCAAGCACCTTACGCAGTTTTGGTTCTTCGCCTGACGCGTCAAATACATTAGCATCTACCACGACTCCATCTGCTGAATCCACTCCTTCTATTGCGTCTCCAGGTTAATGATTAGCGATTTTATTCTCTTAATTAACCGTAGAAGGGTGATGTCTTTATGTTAGCAACGAATACGATTGATGCCATCAAGACGGTGGTAGGTAATGCGTTAAACCTTGAAATTAATACGATTATAAAAAAGGAAATGAGCGGTTGTAAAATGCCCTCCAACCGTCGCGAAGCTTTTTGGGACATTGCCACGGCTTATCATTACAAACTGGTGGAGTTAGAATGTCGAGAAGCTATGCACTCGTGGGATTCAGCAGGAATTTTATCTTTTTGGGAATTGCGCCAATGTGCAGCACGGGAAATGAAAGCCATTCTTAAACGGCGCGAAGAGGGTAAAGCGTTAGCGAATGATGATGAAAATTTATCTATGTTGGGACGGATTAAAACCCAGTCTGAACAATTAGTTTCTATTTTTAGTAATTTAGCTGTGCGCGAGTTGCAAAAAACAAATGCTACTACTTCTTTTAGTCGCGAGGCTTTTGCACAGCAGGCTGAACAGTTTGTAAAAGAATATATCGATAAACATTCTGTTAATATTCAAGATATGGATATGGAAAATCTTGAAGAAGATGCCCGTTTTGCTTTTGCACAGACCAGTGAAGTTTGGAATAACGATATTACCCGTGAACGAATGCAAAATGTGCCTGATTTAGATTTAGATACGGCGCAATTAACCACTATCCGTAAAATTTGGGAAATTGGTACAGAAGAAATCTTAATGCAAACGGTAATTCAAATTGATGGCGATGTAACAACGCGGATTGCTGAACGTCTAATGCAAGATAATAAGACAATAGAATACCAACGGGCTTTAGTTTTTAAATTACACGACCAAGCGGTTTCTACTTCGGTTAATTTCTGGGCTAATTTGATTAAAACCATTTCTTCTATTGGTTTGGCATTATTGGGTAAAAATATCAATTAATGCTAATCTAACGCGAATCTTGCGAAAATAATTATAAACATCATATAGTTATCATTAAATTAAGTAAATATCATTATAATCAATAAATTAGCCGTTAATTAATAAAAAATATCAATTTATTTCAATATGTTATTGGTAAAGAATTATTCTTAAATTTATCATTTTTTAAGAAATGAATTCAAAAGGATAAATAAATTTTTACAGCAACAAATTGAAATTTATGGTTATTTTTACCAACCAAAACAATAAATTATTGAGTATTAATGAATTTATATTATTTTAGTGTAAGTAATTGAAATATTTATTTATATTCGCCGAATTCGCGTTAATCTAGGTTTTACAAACTATTGTTCATCGCCCATAAAAAAATCCCTCACCTTGTGAGTGAGGGATTAAATAAGACTATTTTTTGAAATAGAATTTTATTTGCTATCTTTAGCTTGTAAAGCCAAGCTATTGATATAAGCAGCTAATAAATGTACTTTATCATTGCCTAAGAACTCACCAAAAGCGGGCATTTTGCCTTGCCGACCTTTACGAACAGTTTCTTCAAGTGTTGCTTGAGAGCTACCATATAACCAAACTTTATCAGTTAAGTTAGGTGCACCCATCATTGGATTGCCTTTAGCTTCTGGACCATGGCAAGCAATACAAATACGTCCATAAATTGCTTTACCTTGTTCAGCAGCAGCAGCATCAAATTGACGGTTAGTTCCAGCAGCACTTAAGCTAATGACATATTGAACCACATTTTTAATGTCATCTTCTGATTTTAAACCGTTTGTTTGAGCATTAGGCATCATTGCTTGCCGTCCACCTAAAATAGTTTTCTTAATTGCTTCAGGTGAACCACCCCATAACCAATCGCTATCGCGTAAGTTAGGGAAACCAATATTACCGCGTGCATCTGTACCATGGCAGCTTGTGCAATAAGTTAAGAATAAACGTTCACCAATGGCTAACGCTTCTTTATTAGTTGCTAAGTCATTTAAAGGTTGAGAAGCAAATTTGGCATATAAAGGACTATAACGTGTATCTGCGGCATTGACTTCTTTCTCATATTGTAAAGTAGAAGTCCAGCCTAAAATACCTTTAAAAGAACCCATGCCTGGGAATAAAATTAAATAAATAATGCCGAAGAATAAGGTGATGTAAAACATGTTTAACCACCACATTGGCAACGGATTATTTAATTCTTCTAAGTTCTCATCCCAAACGTGCCCCATGGTTTTGACTTCTTCACCAGGAGGGGGAGCTTGATGCGCTCTGGATTGCCATGTAATCAACCAGAACATCGCTGCAATTCCTAATGCCGTTGGAAGGACAATAAACCAACTCCAAAAGCTACTTACAAACATATTACTATCAAACATTGTGTGTATCCTTCTTTGTGTTGACTGAATCGTCGTCATCTAACACACTGCGAGCCACCTCATCAAAGGTTGACTTGTTTTTGCTGCTATAAGCCCAGCCCACAATACCTAGAAAAACGAGCAGAACAAGGACGGTCCAAATTGAATGGAGAAAAGAGAAAAATTCCATTTTATCTCCGAGTCTTAATGGTCGTTCCTAATCCTTGTAAATAGGCAATCACGGCATCCATTTCAGTTTTCCCTTCTAATTTTTTCGGGGCTTCTTCAATGTCTTTATCTGTGTAGGGATGTCCTAAATAGTTACGCAATACGCGCATTTTGTCTTGAATACCTGTCGTTGAAAGTTTGGTAGTTTCTAACCAAGGATATCCAGGCATGATTGATTCAGGAACAACATCACGAGGGTTAATTAAGTGAACACGATGCCATTCATCGCTATAACGACCCCCTACACGGTGTAAATCAGGACCTGTCCGTTTAGAACCCCATTGGAAAGGATGGTCATAAACGTATTCACTTGCGACAGAATAGTGTCCGTAGCGTTCGGTTTCAGCACGGAAGGGACGAATCATTTGTGAGTGGCATAAATAACAACCTTCACGCACATAAATATCACGTCCTTCTAAGCGTAATGCGTCATAAGGTTTTAAACCTTCAATAGGTTTAATCGTTGAATCCATAAAGAATAATGGAACGATTTGGACTAAACCCCCAATACTGATCATAACGATGGTTAAAATAATTAATAACCATACGTTTGTTTCAACTTTCTCATGAGATGACACAGCAGCCATTTCTTCAAACTCCTAAAACATTTTATATTTTTATGCACGATTCATCATAAGAAGGGTTAGTGAATAACCCTTCATAGAGCGGAGAATGTGCGGTATAAAATTAGTGGGCAAGTGCAGGTTCGAGCACTTTGACTTCTACGGGTTTAGAACCAGCAACAGTTTTCCACACGTTGAAAGCCATAATGATTGCACCGAGTAAGAAGAATGCGCCACCAATAGTGCGGATAACATAGAAAGGATGCATTGCTTGTACAGATTCTACGAAGCTGTATGTCAATGTGCCATCTGGGTTAGTTGCACGCCACATTAAGCCTTGCATAAT
>JACCEE011633882.1_pt1 | contig 19029 bp, 11 predicted proteins | sample 7449931 | NCBI WGS metagenome assembly JACCEE01 (sample SAMN15323457, study PRJNA562643) | freshwater metagenome | isolation source: river surface water | place: USA:Blue River Watershed | collected 2017-08-19 | reverse complement strand
GTCTGGGCGAGCACCTTCGTGATCGCCGCCGTCAGGGACGTCTTGCCGTGGTCGACGTGACCGATCGTGCCGATGTTGACGTGGGGCTTGGTACGCTCGAACTTGGCCTTCGCCATGGGGAACCTCGTGGGTCGGGAACGGTGGGGAGCTCAGTAGCCGCGGAGCCTGGCGACGATCTCCTGGGAGACCGCCGGAGGAACATCGGCGTAGCGCTCGAGGTGCATGCTGAACGAAGCGCGGCCCTGGGTGGCCGACCGGAGACCGGTCGCGTAGCCGAACATCGTGGCGAGAGGCACCTCGGCTCCAACCACTTGAGCGCCCGAGCGGGCTTCCATGCGGCTGACGGAGCCTCGGCGGCCAGAGAGGTCGCCGATAACGGCGCCGGTATACTCTTCCGGCATGGAAATTTCAACCCTCATGATCGGTTCCATGAGGATTGGTGTCGCGGCCTTCGCCGCCTCCTGCACGGCCATCGACGCCGCGACGCGGAACGCGATCTCGGTGCTGTCCACGTCGTGCGCGCTGCCGTCGTAGACCTCGCACACCACGTCGATCATCGGGAAACCGGCGAGCACGCCACGGTCCAGCGCCTCACGACACCCCTCGAGCGTGCTCTTCATGAACTCACGCGGAATGGGCGCACCGCTGGTGACGTCCTTGACCACGATGCCCGAGCCTTCTTCGCCGGGAGCGAGGCGCAGCTTCACGTGGCCGTACTGACCCTTCCCGCCGGTCTGGCGCTTGAAGAGCCCCTCGCCGTCCGCATGGCCGCGGAGCGTCTCCCGGTACGCCACCTGCGGACGACCCACCTGGCACTGCACCTTGAACTCGCGATCGAGGCGGTCCTTGATGATCTCGAGGTGCAGCTCGCCCATGCCGGCGATCAGGGTCTGCCCGCTCTCCTTGTCCATGCGGACGCGGAACGTCGGGTCTTCTTCCTGGAGCTTGGTGAGTGCGGCGACGAGCTTTTCCTCGTCCGCCTTCGTCATGGCCTCGATGGCCATGGTGATGACGGGCTCCGGGAAGTTCATCGACTCGAGGACGATGGGGTGCTTCTGGTCACAGAGCGTGTCACCCGTGGCGACGTTGCGCAGGCCCGCGGCGGCGACGATGTTGCCGGCAGTGACCGTCGTGATGTCATCACGCTTGTTGGCGTGCATCTGCAGCAGACGGCCGAGGCGCTCCCGCTTCCCGGTACGCGGATTCAGCGCGACCTCGCCCGCGTTGATGCTGCCGGAGTAGACGCGCAGGTAGGTGAGCGTGCCGACGAAGGGATCCGACTGGATCTTGAACGCGAGCGCGCAGAACGGCTCCGCGTCGTCTGCCCTTCGATGCAGCGCCTTCGCCTCGTTGGCCGGATCGCGCCCCTCGACCGCCGGCAGGTCGAGCGGGCTGGGCAGGTAGTCGATGACGGCGTCAAGCAGCGGCTGCACGCCCTTCTTCTTGAAGGCGGATCCGCAGAACACCGGCACGACCGCGCCGGAGATGGCGCAACGCCGCGCGACGGCCTTGAGCGCGTCGAGCGACAGCTCCTGACCGTCCATGTACGCGGCGAGGAGATCCTCGTCCTCGGAGGCGAGGGCCTCCACAAGCCGCTCGCGCGCGATGGTCGCGTCGTCGGCGAGCTCCGCCGGGATGGCGAGCTCCTGAAACTGGTTGCCGGTGGCGTCGTCCGTCCAGACGAAGGCCACCATGCGCAGCAGGTCGACCATGCCACGGAAGCGATCTTCCTGACCGATGGGCAGCTGGAACGGGATGGCGTTCGCGCCGAGACGGCTGCGGATGCTCTCCACGGCGGCGTCGAAGTCCGCACCGATGCGATCCATCTTGTTGATGAACGCGATGCGGGGAACCTTGTAGCGCTCCGCCTGCTTCCAGACCGTCTCACTCTGCGGCTCGACGCCCTCGACCGCGGTGAACACCGCGATGGCGCCGTCCAGCACGCGCAGGCTGCGCTCCACCTCAACGGTGAAGTCCACATGACCCGGCGTGTCGATGATGTTCACGCGGTGATCACGCCACGCACAGGTGGTCGCCGCCGACGTGATGGTGATGCCGCGCTCCTGCTCCTGGACCATCCAGTCCATGACCGCCGAGCCCTCGTGCACCTCACCCATGCGGTGGCTCACCCCCGTGTAGTACAGGATGCGCTCCGTGAGCGTGGTCTTCCCCGCATCAATGTGGGCCATGATGCCGATGTTGCGGAGGATGGCGAGGTCGTTGGACATGGCGTCGGTTCCGTTCGACGGCATTCTTGGCCACGGTGATGTCGTTCGTTCCGGCCTCTCGGCGCTGGTGGCGACGAGGTCATCGAGGTGCATCGAGCAGGCACGTACCCTGAGAAGCGTGCCGTTCGTCGCCGTCGATGGCGTGAACCGTGGGATCGACGTCCAGGGTGTACCCTGACGTGGAACCGCTCACCCGTTCTCTGCGGCATGCCTCCGGGCCTCAGCCCGTTTTCCCCGGTGCGCGAACATGGCGCCTGTGTGCGGGAGGTCTGCATCGCAGCGTGTGACGCGGCGGAATGTCGGAGATCGGACAGTTCCCTAAGGGAGAGAGGGTGAACCGAAGTCGCCCGCGCCGAGAAACCCGGCGCGGGCGGTCTTGACTACCAGCGGTAGTGGGAGAAGGCCTTGTTGGCCTCGGCCATGCGATGCACGTCGTCACGCTTCTTGACGGCGTTCCCGCGGCCCATGCTCGCCTCGATGATCTCGTTGGCGAGCTTCTCGCGCATGGACTTGCCGCTGCGCTCACGCGAGTAGTCGACGAGCCAACGCATCGCGAGCGACTGGCGGCGGTCCGAACGGACCTCCACCGGAACCTGGTAGTTCGCGCCGCCGACACGGCGGGACTTGACCTCGACCACCGGCTGGCAGTTCTCGAGGGCGCGGTGGAACACCTTGAGGGGCTCCTCACGAAGGCGCTCGGACACGTTCTCGAGAGCACCGTAGACGATGTCCTCGGCGACGGACTTCTTGCCGTCGAGCATGACGATGTTCATGAAGCGGGTGAGAACCGCATCCCCGTAGACGGGGTCGGGGAGCACCTGGCGCTTGGCTACGACGCGACGACGCGGCATGGGAACCTCTTACTTCTTGTTCTTCGGGCGCTTGGCGCCGTACTTGGAGCGGCTCTGGCGACGGGCGTTGACGCCCTGCGTGTCGAGCGTGCCGCGGATGATGTGGTAACGGACACCCGGAAGGTCCTTCACACGGCCGCCACGGATCAGCACCGAGCTGTGCTCCTGGAGGTTGTGGCCCTCACCGGGGATGTAGGAGGTGACCTCCATCCCGTTGGTGAGACGAACACGGGCGACCTTGCGGAGCGCCGAGTTCGGCTTCTTGGGCGTGGTCGTGTACACGCGGGTGCACACGCCGCGCTTCTGCGGGCAGGACTTGAGGGCGGGAGACGCCGTCTTCACGGCGAGCTGCTCACGGCCCTTGCGGATGAGCTGGTTGATGGTCGGCATACCTGTTCCTCGTAGGGGCGACGTCCCGGGGATGAATGGGAGGCCCATGAAGCCCCGGTCGTCTATAGGGTGGTGACGGGGGCGTCAAGCCCCCAGAGTATCAGACGGCCTCTTCCGCGTCGGACGTGTCCGGCGTGAGCATGCCCAGGCGGCGGTAGGCGGCGAAGCCGGTACCCGCCGGGATGAGACGGCCCATGAGGATGTTCTCCTTGAGGCCGCGGAGGGTGTCCTTGCGCCCGTAGATCGCCGCCTCGGTGAGCACGCGCGTCGTCTCCTGGAAGGACGCGGCGCTGAGGAAGCTGTCCGTGGAGAGCGACGCCTTCGTGATGCCGAGCAACAGCGGCTCGAACGTCACGAGGTCGTCCTCGCCGCCGCCGGCGAGGCGGATGCGCTCGTTCTCCTCCATCACGTGATGCTTCTCGACCGCCTCGTCGTTGAGGAACTGGGATTTGCCCGGGTTCATCACGCGCACGCGGCGCAGCATCTGGCGGACGACCACCTCGATGTGCTTGTCGTTGATCTTCACGCTCTGGAGGCGGTAGACGAGCTGGATCTCCTCGACGAGGTAGCGCGCGAGGTCGGCCTCGCCGTGGCACTTCAGGTATTCGTGGGGGTTGATCGCGCCGAGCACGAGCATGTCGCCTCGCTCCACGCGGTCCCCGTCGTTGACCTGGATGTTCTTGCCCTTCGGCACGAGGTAGGTCCGCTCTTCCGGACGGCCCTCGGCGTCGAAGCCGCGAACCACGATCTTGCGCTTGCCCTTCTTCGCGTCGCGCCCGTCCGCGAGGGACACGGTGCCGCTGGCCTCGGCGAGAATCGCCGGATCCTTCGGCTTGCGCGCCTCGAAGAGCTCAGCGATCCTCGGGAGACCGGACGTGATGTCACGCGCGACCGTGCCCTGGTCCTGCGGCCACGCCAGACGCGTGCCACGCCACACTTCGCGGCCGGTGTCCTCGACGGACGTCGGCGGGAGCTCGGTGCTGTAGCCCGGGCGGAGGCTGTAGGTCTGCTGCTCGATCGGGGTCTCGAGGCCACGCTTGCCGCTCTCCACGACCACGCGGGGGCGCGCGGCGCCCTCGACGAGCGTGAACGGCTGCTTGAACTCGTCCGGGAGCGTCTTGGAGGACGCACGCGGCCACTCGCCCTGCATCTCGCCGAGCACGCGGCGCGCGATCTCACCCTCCTCGTGGAGGTTGATCTCCCACGTCGCCATCCAGGCCTTGAGGAACGCGTCGGAGGCGTCCGCGATGACCTTGTCACCGAGCGCGAGCTCGCGCGCGATGTCCTTGTCGGCCTGCTTGGACTCCTTGGCGCTGGCGTCGCTGGAGTAGCCACGCGCGATGGCCTCGAGACGACCGTTGACCTCGTCGCCGAGGACGCGGCCGGCCTCCTGCGCGCGCTGCGCCAGGGAGATCCAGCCTTCCCACATGCCCTGACGCTTGGACGTCTCGAGGAACGCCTTCGCGATGGCGATCATCGCAGCCTGCATGCCCTGGACGGTGGCGCTGATGCCGGTCGGCTCGCCCGCCTTCACCATCTCACGCAGCTTCTCGGTGCCCGAGGTCCACGTGTCCATGTGCTCCGCCACGGCGGCCATGGTCGAACGCGCAGCCTCCGCGGACATCGAGGAGCCGAGGTGACGATGCACGAAGCGGTCACCCTCGTTCGGCAGCACGTAGGTCGTGCCACGGAAGCGGGCGATGACCACGCCGTCGTCCTGGATCATGAACTCAGCCAGCTCGTTGGCGACGCGAGACGCCGCGAGCACGATGGAGTCGACGTCGCCGCCCTCCATGCGCACCTCGACCTCACGGCCGTCACCGCCGGCCATCTTGCCGAGCATGCGGAGCACCTCGGTCCGACGATCGCCCTCGGCGAGCGCCGCGAGGCGCGCGGAGAGGCCGGTGGTATCGGCGCCCTCGGCGTCGACGATGTCCTTGACGAGCTTCTGGACGAAGGTCGACGTCGCGAAGACGGCGGCCACGTCACGGCCGAACATGCGACCGGCCTTCTCGTTGCGCTCGAGCTTGGCGAGGCCGTTCTTCACCTCATCCATGTCCGGGAGCTCGTCCACCACGCGGGTGGCCTTGAGCTCGCGGGCCTGGTCCTTGGTGGCGAACACCACGACGCGCGCGTTGTTGTTGCGGCGGTTCCAGCCGAAGCTGCTCGTGAAGTTCTTCACGCCGACGCCCTTGCTGGTCGCCTCGCCGCGGGCGCCCGCGTCCACGAGCACGCGCTCGAGGCCGATGATCGCCGCGTACTTCTTGAGGAGGCGCAGCACGTTCGCCTTGTGCTCCTCCTGGCTCGGGTGCAACGGCGACATCGCGCGCAGCACGTAGGTCTGGATCGGCGTCGGAGCCTCCACGACCTCACGCACGTCACCCGCGGTGTCGGCGCCCTTCTGGAGGTTCTTGCCCTCGAAGGCGTCCTCGAGACGGGCCGTGGCCGAGGCCCAGTCCTGCCCGAAGATCATCGTGCCGGACGGCTCGCTGTGGCCGAGGAGGCCGTCGCGCTGGGAGTGACCCACGTTGCCACTGGCCTCGATCCACACCGTCTCGCCGCCGCGGGTCTCGAGCTTCACGCCGAGCGGGCTGATCTGCGCGCCGAACGGGATGAAGTGGGTCTCGGGCGAACCGCCGGACGGATTCTCGATGCGGAGGCGCACGCCGCGCGGGGACATGACGCGCCACTGCACCTGGCCGTTGAGGGCGCGGGACTGGACGATGTCGACCTTGTCCTCGATGGCGGCGGGCACGATCGTGACACGGCCGACCGTCTTGGAGCGGAGACCGACGACGTCGACCGTACCACCGACGTGGAACGTGCGCATCGTCAGCTGCGCGCCGGGCTCGCCGATGGACTGCGCGGCGATGACACCGATGGCCTCACCGACGTTGACGAGCTCGCCACGCGCGAGGTCGCGGCCGTAGCACATCGCACAAACGCCCCAGCGCATGTCGCAGCGCATGACGGAGCGGATCTTGAGCTCGGCGAGGCCGGTCTCCTTGATGTGGCGCTGCACGTTCTCGTCGATGAGGACGTTGCGGTCCACGACCATCTTGCCATCGGCGGCGAAGGCGGCCTCGGCCACCACGCGACCGAGGACGCGCTCGTGGAGCGGCTCGATGATGTCGTCGCCGCTGGTCACGGAGCGCAGCGTGATGCCGTTGTCCGTAGCGCAGTCCTTGGCCGTGACGATGACGTCCTGGACGACGTCACAGAGACGACGGGTCAGGTAGCCCGCGTTCGCGGTCTTGAGCGCGGTGTCCGCGAGGCCCTTACGGGCGCCGTGGGCCGACATGAAGTAGTCGAGGACGCCCAGACCCTCACGGAAGTTCTTGGTGATGGGGCGCTCGAGGATCTCGCCGTTCGGCTTCGCCATGAGGCCACGCATGCCGCCGAGCTGGCGGATCTGCGTCTCCGAGCCGCGGGCGCCGGAGTCGGCCATCATCCAGATGGAGTTGAACGAGTCGTGGCGGATGACCTCGCCGTTCGGCAGCTTGACGACGTCCTTCTTGACGGTCTCGAGCAGGCGCTTCGAGATGGCGTCCGTCGCGGCACCCCAGATGTCGAGCAGCTTGTTGCGGCGCTCGTTGCGGGTCAGGTAGCCGTCGTTGTACTGCTCGTCCGTCTCCTTGGCCTCCGCGGCGGCGCGCGCGAGCTCGGCGGACTTCTCCGCCGGGATGCGCATGTCGTCGAGGCAGATGGAGATGCCGGCCAGCGTGGAGTTGCGGAAGCCGATCTGCAGGATGCGGTCGGCCATGAGCACGGTGTGCTTGGCCTTGGCCTCGCGGTAGCAGATGTCGATCAGCTCGCCAATCTGCTTCTTGCCCATCGCGCGGTTCGCGGTCTTCTCGTTGAAGGGGACGAGCAGCTCGCCGTCCTCGTCACGCGGAAGCACCTCGGCGAAGAGCACGCGACCCACGGTGGTCTTGACGCGCTCGATGGGGCCCCCGAAGACCGTCTTCATGCGGACTTCGATGGGCGCCTGAATGTGGACTTCGCCCGCGTCGTACGCGACCTGGACCTCGCCCGCATCGGCGAAGATGCGGCCGCTGCCGCGGGCGTAGCTGCGCTCGCGGGTCATGTAGTAGCAGCCGAGGACGACGTCCTGGCTCGGCTGGATGATCGGACGGCCGGACGCCGGGCTCAGGATGTTGTTGGTCGACATCATGAGCACGCGGGCCTCGATCTGGGCCTCGATGCTGAGCGGCACGTGCACGGCCATCTGGTCGCCGTCGAAGTCGGCGTTGAACGCCGTACAGACGAGCGGGTGCAGACGGATGGCCTTGCCTTCGATGAGCACGGGCTCGAAGGCCTGGATGCCGAGACGGTGGAGGGTCGGCGCGCGGTTGAGCATCACCGGGTGCTCCTTGATCACGTGATCAAGGATGTCCCACACCTCGTCCTGCTCCTTCTCGACGGCCTTCTTCGCGGCCTTGATCGTCGTCACCTGACCGCGCTTCTCGAGCTCGGCGTAGATGAACGGCTTGAACAGCTCGAGCGCCATCTTCTTGGGGAGGCCGCACTCGTGGAGACGGAGCTCCGGACCGACGACGATGACGGAGCGGCCAGAGTAGTCGACGCGCTTGCCGAGCAGGTTCTGACGGAAGCGGCCGTGCTTGCCCTTGAGCATGTCGGACAGCGAGCGGAGCAGGCGCTTGTTCGGGCCGGTGAAGCCCTTGGAGCGGCGACCGTTGTCGAACAGCGCGTCCACGGCCTCCTGCAGCATCCGCTTCTCGTTGCGGATGATGATGTCCGGAGCGTTCAGGTCGAGCAGGCGACGCAGGCGGTTGTTGCGGTTGATGACGCGGCGGTAGAGGTCGTTGAGGTCCGACGTCGCGAAGCGGCCGCCATCGAGCGGAACGAGCGGACGAAGATCCGGCGGGATGACCGGGACCACCTCGAGCATCATCCACTCGGGGCGGTTGCCGCTCTCGCGGAAGGCCTCGGTGACCTTGAGCCACTTGCTGAGCTTGCGGCGGACGGCCTCGGACTTGGTGCGGCGGCCTTCCTTGCGGAGGAACTCACCGAGCTCCTCGATGTTGATCGAGGAGAGGCGGTCACGGACGACCTCGCCGCCCATGCCGTACTCGAAGGCGCCGAAGCCGTGCTGACGCACGATCTCCTGGTAGTCTTCCTCGCCGAGCACCTGACCGATGAGGAGGTCGGTCTCACCCGGGTCGGTGACCATGTAGCTCTCGCAGTACAGAACCTTCTCGAGGTCCTTCAGGGAGAGCTCACCGGCGCCGGCCAGGCTGGCGGGACGAGCCTCGCCCTTCACGCGACCCGCAGCGGCCTTGGCGAGGGACGAGCGCATGTGCTGCTCGGCGGCGAGCAGCGCGGTGATGCGGCTCGGGAGGCTCTTGAGGAACCAGATGTGCGCGACGGGCGTGGCGAGCTCGATGTGGCCGAGACGCTCACGGCGCACCTTGGTCTGGATGACCTCGACGCCGCACTTCTCGCACACGATGCCGCGGTGCTTCATGCGCTTGTACTTGCCGCAGAGGCACTCGTAGTCCTTGGTCGGCCCGAAGATCTTCGCGCAGAACAGGCCGTCCTTCTCGGGCTTGAACGTGCGGTAGTTGATCGTCTCGGGCTTCTTGACCTCGCCGTGCGACCACTGCCGGATCTTCTCCGGGGACGCGAGCGAGATCTTCACCGCGGTGTAGCTGAGGGGGTTCTTGGGCTCTTCGGACAGGGTGTGGGCTTCCTTCATCGAAGACTCCGGGGCCGCGAGGGCCAGAAAGCAGAAACGGGGTCGCGGGCATCAGGTCGCGCCATGGCGCGAACGGCCTCGCTGGGAGGGGGGCGAGGCCTCCCTGCGGGTGGCAGGGAGGCCCGGACGATCACGCGCGGAGGTCCTTCTCCTGCAGCTCGACGTCGAGCGCGAGGGCCTGGAGCTCCTTCACGAGGACGTTGAAGGACTCGGGGAGACCGACCTTCAGGACGTTCTCGCCCTTCACGATGCTCTCGTACATCTTGGAGCGACCCAGCACGTCGTCGGACTTGACGGTGAGGAACTCCTGCAGCGCGTAAGCCGCGCCGTAGGCCTCGAGCGCCCAGACCTCCATCTCGCCGAGGCGCTGGCCACCGAACTGGGCCTTACCACCGAGCGGCTGCTGGGTGACGAGGCTGTAGGGGCCGATGCTTCGGGCGTGGATCTTGTCGTCGACGAGGTGGTGCAGCTTGAGCATGTACATGACGCCGACCGTGACGCGGTTGGCGAACGGCTCGCCGGTACGACCGTCGAAGAGGACGCTCTGGCCGGCGTTGACGCCGTTCTCCATGTCGCCCTTCTCGCGGCCGCCGTGCGCCAGCGCCTCGCGGATCTCACCCTCGTTCGCGCCGCAGAACACCGGCGTGGCGAGCGTGACACCCTTGCGGTACTTCGCCGCGAACAGGCGGAGTTCCTGCTCGGAGGAGTTGTTGACGAACGCCTCGATCTCGCTGTTCCAGCGCCCCGCGAAGCAGGACTTGAGGTAGGCGCGAAGCGCATCCGCGCCGTACTTCTCGTCGAGCATGCGGCCGATGGATTCGCCCATGCCCTTCGCGGCCCACCCGAGGTGGGTCTCGAGGATCTGGCCGACGTTCATGCGGCTGGGGACGCCGAGCGGGTTGAGGACGATGTCCACGGGCGTGCCGTCCTCGAGGTACGGCATGTCCTCGATGGGCAGGACGCGGGACACGACACCCTTGTTGCCGTGGCGACCGGCCATCTTGTCACCGACCGTCAGCTTGCGCTTGATGGCGACGTAGACCTTCACCATCTTGATGACGCCCGGCGCGAGTTCGTCGCCCTTGCTGAGGCGATCCTCCTTCGCGGCGTACTGCGTCAGCGTGGCGAGCTCACGCGCGTGGAGCTGGCGGACGCGGTCGTCCACCTTGTCCTGAACGGCGTGGTCGGCACCCTCGACCTGGATGCGGTCGAACGGCGCGAGCCAGGCGTCCTCCTCGCGGATGAGCGGCTGCGAGCGGTCACGCGCGCTGGCGATGGCGGCGCCCACATCCTTCACGTCGCGGTCACCCGCGAACTCCGCGTCGAGCATCGCGCGGGTCATGCCGAAGGGCACGACGCCCTTCGGACCCGCGGCGGTCGCGAGCACCTGGAGGAGCTTGCGGACCTTGAGCTCGAGGCGGGTGAACTCTTCGGCGACGCCACGACCCTCGCGGGCCTTCTCGGCGGCGCCGAGGATGCGACGCGCCTCGGCCGTCAAGCGCCACACCTTCATCGGGGAGCGGAGCCCGGCGATCGCGGAGCGCGTGAGCTTCTGGCCCTTGTCGATCATGACCGCGCCGCGGGCGTCGGTGATCGGCTGCGCCGCCACCTGGCCGTCGAGCTCGCTCGCGAGGGCGCGCACGGCGCTCTCGTAGGCCTTGGCGATCCGCTCGTCGCGGTCGCGCATGAGGCGCATGACCTGCCACTCCTCGATCTCGATCGCGCGCTGGTCCTTCTCCACGCCTTCGCGGGCGAAGATCTGGCAGCCGATGATCGTGCCCTCGACGCCCGGCGGCACGCGGAAGCTCGTGTCGCGCACGTCGCCGGCCTTCTCGCCGAAGATCGCGCGCAGGAGCTTCTCTTCCGGGGAGAGCTGGGTCTCGCCCTTCGGCGTGATCTTGCCGACGAGGATGTCCCCGGCCTTCACCTCGGCGCCGATGCGGATGATGCCGCTCTCGTCGAGGTTGGCGAGGGCCTCTTCACCCACGTTCGGGATGTCCCGCGTGATCTCTTCCTTGCCGAGCTTCGTGTCGCGCGCGGCGACGTCGAACTGCTCGATGTGGATCGAGGTGAAGTAGTCCTCGCGCACGATGCGCTCGGAGATGAGGATGGAGTCCTCGAAGTTGTAGCCCTGCCAGGGCATGAACGCGACGACCGCGTTCTGACCGAGCGCGAGCTCGCCGGTCTCCGTGGACGGACCGTCCGCGATGACCTCACCCTTCTCGACGCGGTCACCCTTCTGGACGACAGGGCGCTGGTTGATGCAGGTGCTCTGGTTGGAGCGCTGGAACTTCGTCAGGTTGTAGATGTCGACGTCGTCACCGATGTCGACGACGTCGCTGTCCGCCTTGACGACGATGCGGCTGGCGTCCACGTACTCGACGATGCCCGAGCGACGCGCCACGGCGCACACGCCGGAGTCACGCGCCACGGTCATCTCCATGCCGGTGCCGACGAGGGGAGCCTCGGTGCGCACGAGCGGGAGCGCCTGACGCTGCATGTTCGAGCCCATCAGGGCGCGGTTCGCGTCGTCGTGCTCGAGGAACGGGATGAGCGAGGCGCCAACGGACACGAGCTGGCCGGCCGCGATGTCCACGAGGGTGACCTGGTCGCGCGTGACGATGCTGGGCTCGCCTTCGTGCTCCTTGTCCCAGATGCGGGCAGAGAGCGACGGGGTGAGCTCGAACTCCTCGCTGACCGGGTCGATCGCCGTGGATTCGGCGATGACGTGCTGGTCCTCCTCCCACGCGGAGAGGAAGAACACGTGGATCTCGGAGGAGGCCGGCGTGTCCTTCTTCTTGAGCTGGGCGTTGGCGGCGTCGAGCTCGTCCTTGCGCACGACGGCGCCGAGGAGCGTCTCGGGCTGCACGTCGAGGACGGTGCCCTTCTTCGCGTGACGCGCGGCGACCATCGCGGGCGTGACGCTGCCCGGGTCGGTGACCTTGGCGTACATCACGACCTTGCCACCCTCGGCGCGGAGGTACGGCGTCTCGATGAAGCCGTGCTCGTTGACCGTGGCGTGCGTGGAGAGCGACGCGATGAGACCGATGTTCGGGCCTTCGGGCGTCTCGATGGGGCAGATGCGGCCGTAGTGCGTCGGGTGCACGTCGCGGACGTCGAAGCCGGCGCGGTCACGCGTGAGGCCGCCTGGCCCGAGCGCGCTGAGGCGGCGCTTGTGCGTCACCTCGGACAGCGGGTTGTTCTGGTCCATGAACTGGCTGAGCTGGCTGGAGCCGAAGAACTCCTTCACCACCGCGGAGACGGGCTTCGCGTTGATGAGCTCGCCCGGCGTGAGGTCCTGGACCTCGTTCAGGCTCATCTTCTCCTTGATCGCCTTCTCCATGCGGACGAGGCCGACACGGTACTGGTTCTCGAGGAGCTCACCGACGGCGCGCACGCGGCGGTTGCCGAGGTGGTCGATGTCGTCCACCGAGATCATGCGCTTGGTGCGCTTGCCGTTCGCGTCGAAGTCCTCGACCTCAGAGCGCTTGTTCTTGAGGTCGATCAGGTAGCGGACAACCTGGCGGATGTCGTCGCGCGTGAGCGTGACCTGGTCGAGCGGATACTCGAGGCCGAGCTTGTGGTTCAGCTTCAGGCGACCGACCGCGCTGAGGTCGTAGCGCTCCTTGTCGAAGAACAGCTTGTAGAAGTGATCCTCGGCGGCGGGGTAGCTCGGCGCCTCCTGGCCACGCAGGCGGCGGTAGATCTCGAGGATCGCCTCCTCCTTGTGGAGCATCTTGTCGAGGAGGAGCGTGTCGCGGAGGTAGCTGCCGACGAACTTGCCGTCGATGAACAGCGTGTAGAACTCGCCACAGCCCACCGCGACGGCGCGGTCGAGGTTCTCGCGGCGGATCTCCTCGTTGCACTCGATGATGATCTCGCCGCTCTCCATGTCGACGACGTCGTAGGCGCTGACCTTGCCGAGCAGCTCTTCATGCTGCACGGGCACCACCGCGACCTCGACCTCGATCTCGCGGCCGTCGACGATGTCCTTCACCGTACGGATGAGGCCGGCGGCCTTCATCTTGCGCTGCACCGGCTTGGTGAACTTGCCGCCCGCGGCGACGAGCACGGTGCCGGAGGCGTCCACCACGTCGAGCGCGGCCGTCTGGATGTTGAGGAGATCGAGCGCCGTCTCCTTCTTCCAGGCCTCACCCTCGAGGAAGTAGCGCTCGCGCTGGTAGAAGTAGTTGAGGAGCTCCTCGGTGTTGTAGCCGAGGGCGCGCAGGAGCACAGTCGCCGGAAGCTTGCGGCGGCGGTCGATGCGCACGTGAAGGATGTCCTTCGTGTCGAACTCGAAGTCGATCCACGAGCCGCGGTTCGGGATGATGCGGCCGGAGAAGATGGCCTTGCCACCGCCCGTCTTGCTCGGGGTCTCGTCGAAGAAGATGCCCGGGCTGCGGTGCAGCTGGCTGACGATGACGCGCTCGGTGCCGTTGATGATGAACGTGCCGTTGTCGGTCATCAGCGGGATTTCGCCGAGGTAGACCTGCTCCTCGTTCATGTGGTGCAGGCGGCGCTTGCCGGCCTCTGCGTCCACGTCCCACACGACGAGGCGGACAGTGACCTTCAGCGGCGCGCTGTAGGTCATCTCGCGCTCGCGGCACTCGTCCTGGTCGTACTTGGGGGCCTCGAGCTCGTAGCCGACGAACTGCAGCGCGGCGCGCGCGTTCGCGGGGTCGTTGCTGCCGCCGAAGTCACGGATCGGGAAGACGCTGTTGAACACCGCCTGCAGACCGAGGTCGTTGCGGCGCTGATCCGCAGGCACGTCGGCCTGCAGGAACTGCTCGTACGACGCCTTCTGCATGGAGATGAGGTTCGAGACGTTGACGGGCGGCGTCTTGCTGAGGCTCCGACGGAGCTTCGTGTTGTTCTTCAGTAGACGCTTCGGGGTCGCCGGTTCGGCCATCGGAGTCCTCGCGATTGTGTTGGGCGGCCAGGGGCCGACCTTGAGGTTCGGTGCCTTTCAGACACCAGCCGCGCGGACACATCGTTCCGCACGGACATCCCTCACCTTGCGCAGTGCCGGCTGGAGCCGGAAGCCATGGACCCGGGGTGTGCGAGCTGGGCTCGGGGGGTCGCGTGGCGTGTGGTCAGGCGCGCGTGGGGATGGGCAAGGGGGTCGCCACGGCGAGGCTGGGCATCGCCGTAACGTCGTCAACGCGACGGCAGGACGTACCTGCCGCCGCGTGACGGGTTCGTCTCTCTCGGCGAAGTGCCCAGAAAGACGAGGTGGACGAGATTACTTGACCTCGACCTGGGCGCCGACTTCCTCGAGCGCCTTCTTGATGTTGGCGGCCTCTTCCTTGGAGACGCCAGCCTTGAAGGTCTTGGGCGCGGACTCCACGAGGGTCTTCGCGTCCATGAGCTGGATCGACGGGTCGATCTTGCGCACGGCCATGATGACCTTGGCCTTCTGGTCGCCAGCGGACTTGAGGATGACGTCGAACTCGGTCTGCTCCTCGACGGGGGCTGCCGCCGCGGCCGCGCCGGCCGCCACCGCCACCACGGGGGCGCTGGCCTTCACGCCGAGCTCGTTCTCGAGCGTCTCGATGAGGGCCTTGACCTCGGAGAGCTTGAGGTTCTTGATGTAGTCGACGACTTCGGACTGGGAGAGAGACATAGGATGTACTCCTTGAGGTTCGTGAGGAACGGCAGGGGGCAATCAGCCCTCCTGACCATCCTCGGACAGCTTGGTTGCGTAGTTCGAGAGCAGGTAGAGGAGGTTCTGCGCGGGCGCGAGGATGAGCGCGAGGAGCGCCTCCTTGCCCGGCATCTCGGCGACCTGCTTCACACCCTCGGCGTCGAGCGCCGTGCCCTCGAAGAAGCCCGAGCGGACCTGAACGGTCTGCAGGCCCTTGAGAAGGTCACGGAGCGTCTTGGCCGACGCCACGCCATCGGGGCTCGACAGGACGATGCCGGTCATGCCCTTGAGCGTGTGGTTCACGCCCGTGATCCCGCTCGAGGTGAAGGCGCGCTTGGCCAGCGTGTTCTTGATCACGCGGAAGCGCATCCCCGCCTTCTCGAGGTCGCGGCGGAACTGGTTGATGTCGGAGACCTTGGTGCCCCGGAACTCGGTGATGACGATGAACGGCGCCTTGGAGGCCGCGTCACCGAACGTGTCGATGACCTGGCTCTTGGCCGCCCAACCCGAGCGCGTGACTTCCGTCGTGTTGCTCATGGTGTCTCCTAGGCCTCGCTGACGCGGGTGATGTCGTTCACGTCGAGGCGGATGCCCGGGCCCATCGTCGAGCTGAGCGCGGCGCCGCGGAGGTACGTGCCCTTCGCGGTGGCCGGCTTGAGCCGGATGAGGGTGTTGACGAGCGCCACGATGTTCTCGCGGAGCTGCTCCTGGGACATCGAGCAGCGACCGACGGACGCATGCACGACGCCGGCCTTCTCGACGCGGAAGTCGATCTTGCCGCCCTTGAGCTCCTTGACCGTCTCGGCGATCTGCTCCGGCCCGACGACCGTTCCGATCTTCGGGTTCGGCATGAGGCCGCGAGGACCGAGGACACGGCCGAGCTTGCCGACCTTGCCCATGAGGTCACGGGTGGCGACGGCCTTGTCGAAGTCCGTCCAGTTCTCGCTGTTGATCTTCTCGATCAGGTCGTCAGCGCCCACGAAGTCGGCCCCGGCCTCCTTCGCGGCACGGGCGGCGTCGCCCTGCGCGAAGACGAGCACGCGAACGGTCTTGCCGGTGCCGTGCGGAAGCGCAACGGCGCCGCGGACCATCTGGTCGGCGTGCTTGGGGTCAACGCCGAGGCGGACGGCTACGTCCACGCTCTCGTCGAACTTGGCAGTGGCCGCGCCCTTGAGCAGCGTCACCGCCTGATCGAGCGTGTATCGGATGTTCGGATCGATGCCCTTGCGAGCATTCCTCCAACGCTTTCCACGCTGTGCCACGTTGTCTCCTTGAACTTCCCTGCGGGACCGAACCCCCGAGGAGGATGTGAGCTTCGGGGTGTCGCCACCCTTTCCAGGACCGTAGTTTGTACGTTTCTGCGCGGAGGATTCCGCGCCTCACCCTCGAGGTCGCCGCCGGCCGTCGGGTTGTTCCATGCCGGGGGGTGTCGCGAGGCGGACGGCCTCTCCCCTACCCGGCACACTGGGGTTGCTGGTTTATCGAACCTCGATGCCGGAAGAACGCGCCGTCCCCTCGACGGACCGGATGGCCGCCTGGAGGTCGGTGGTGTTCATGTCGGGCAGCTTGGTCTTGGCGATCTCCTCGACCTGTGCGCGGGTCACGGAGCCCACCTTCTTCTTGTTCGGCTCACCGGAGCCCTTGTCCGCCTTGGCCGCCTTGATGAGGAGGACGGCCGTGGGGGGCGGCTTGGTGATGAACGTGAAGGACTTGTCGCTGTAGACGGTGATGATGGTCGGAACGACCATGTTCTCACCAGCCATGTGCGCGGTGCGGGCGTTGAACTCCTTCACGAACATCGGGATGTTCACGCCGGCCTGACCGAGCGCGGGGCCGACCGGGGGGGACGGCGTCGCCTTACCACCCGTGATCTGCAGCTTGATCTGGTTGACGATCTTCTTTGCCATTTCTTCCTACTCCTGGACCGAAGGTCAGCTGACCTTCTCGACCTGTGCGAAGTCCAGCTCGACCGAGGTCGGTCGGCCGAAGATGGTGACGGTGACGCGAAGGCGGTTGCGCGCCGCGTTCACTTCTTCGATGGTGCCGATGGCCTGCGCGAGCGGGCCCTCGGTGACGCGAACCTTTTCGTTGCGCTCGAAGTTGAGAACGGGGCGAGGGCCGGCCTTCTCGCCGACGGACTGCTGGGTGATGCGCTCCAGCTCGTGCGGGGGCACGGGCGGAGGCTGGCGGCTGTTGCCGACGAAACCGGTGATGCGCGGGGTCTCGCGGACGAAGTGGTAGGTCTCGCGATCCATCTCCATCTCGACGAGGATGTAGCCCGGGAAGAACCGGCGCTTGGTCTCGCGCTTCTTTCCGTCCTTCACCTCGAGCACGGTCTCCTGGGGCATCAGCACCTGGTGGACGCGATCGGCCATGCCGTGCCGCGCGATGCGGTCCTCGAGCGCCTTCTTCGCGGTCTTTTCCTGACCGACGAAGGTATGTACGACGTACCAGGCCTTGGCCATGGGAACGATGCCCTCTGCGTGGAGTGCCAGTCAGCTGGCGGAGTACAGGAACTTGCCCGTGATCAACATCGCGGCCTGACCGAACACGTAGAGCACCACGGCGAACACGAGCGTCGTCACGATGACGGTGGTCGTGTTCTTGGTGGTCTCCTCACGGTCGGGCCAAGTGACCTCGGCGAGCTCGGTGATGACCGAGTCCACGAAAGAGGTCCAGCCTTCCTTGCGGAGGGCCAGGATGAAGAACAGGACACCCCCGGCGGCAGCGAGCGCGGCAGGCGCCATGGAAGGCACGTTCAGCATCATGCGATCCACCACCTCGATGGACGCCCGGTAGGCAAAATAGCCTACCAGCGCCGCACCGACGGCAAAGATGAACGCGACTGAACGCTGGTGTTCCACGGTCCGACCTCACCCCGTTCGGGGATACTTGAGCCGGGGCGACCTAATCCGTCCCGAGCCATTTGGCAACACCAAAACGACGCTGGCCGCGCCGGTGAGGGCGCGGCCAGGACGGTAGGACCGGAGAGGTCTTACTTGATGATCTCACCGACGACGCCGGCGCCGACGGTACGGCTGCCTTCGCGGATGGCGAAGCGCAGGGCCTTCTCGATGGCGATGGGCTTGTCGAGCTTGACGGAGAAGGTCACGCGGTCACCCGGCATGACCATCTGGACGCCTTCCTCGAGCTTGATCTGGCCCGTGACGTCCGTGGTGCGGAAGTAGAACTGCGGCTTGTAGCCGTCAACGAACGCGGTGTGACGGCCACCCTCGTCCTTCTTGAGGATGTACGCCTCGCACTTGAACTCGGTGTGCGGGGTGACGGACTTCGGCTTCGCGATGACCTGGCCGCGCTGGATGTCCTCGCGCTTGATGCCGCGGAGCAGCAGACCCGCGTTGTCACCGGCCATGCCCTGGTCGACGGTCTTGCGGAACATCTCGATGCCCGTGACCGTGGAGTTCATCGTGTCCTTGAGACCGACGACCTCGACCGCCTCGTTGATGTTGATGACGCCACGCTCGATGCGGCCCGTGACGACCGTGCCACGACCCGAGATCGTCATGACGTCCTCGACCGGCATGAGGAACGGCTTGTCCGTCTCACGGACCGGCGTCGGGATGTACTCGTCCACGGCCTGCATGAGGCGGAGGATGGACGGCATGCCCATCTCGCCCGTGTCGCCCTGCAGCGCGAGGTACGCGGAGCCGCGCACGATCGGGGCCGCGTCGCCGTCGTAGTCGTACTTGGAGAGCAGCTCCCGGATCGCCATCTCGACGAGCTCCTGGATCTCCGCGTCGTCCGCGAGGTCGCACTTGTTCATGAACACGACGAGCTTCGGGACGTTGACCTGCTGCGCGAGGAGAACGTGCTCGTTCGTCTGCGGCATCGGGCCGTCCGTCGCCGCCACGACCAGGATCGCGCCGTCCATCTGCGCCGCGCCCGTGATCATGTTCTTGACGTAGTCCGCGTGGCCCGGGCAGTCGACGTGCGCGTAGTGGCGGTTCGTCGTCTCGTACTCCACGTGCGCCGTGTTGATCGTGATGCCGCGCGCGCGCTCCTCAGGGGCCTTGTCGATCTGGTCGTAGGCCGTGAACGTCGCGCCACCCGTCTGGGCGAGCACCTTCGTGATCGCCGCCGTCAGGGACGTCTTGCCGTGGTCGACGTGACCGATCGTGCCGATGTTGACGTGGGGCTTGGTACGCTCGAACTTGGCCTTCGCCATGGGGAACCTCG
>JACCEE011430762.1_pt1 | contig 19044 bp, 15 predicted proteins | sample 7449931 | NCBI WGS metagenome assembly JACCEE01 (sample SAMN15323457, study PRJNA562643) | freshwater metagenome | isolation source: river surface water | place: USA:Blue River Watershed | collected 2017-08-19 | reverse complement strand
AGGTAGAAAAAAAAGTAGGCAAAGCGGGGGTGAAAGTATCGCCGCAAGTGTTCCGCAAAGCCTGTCGTGAATATGCCGCCAAGCAAGTTGCGCTACAAAAAGAGGCGTTTATTCGCTTAGGGGTGTTGGGCGATTGGGAAAATCCTTATTTAACAATGGATTATAAATTTGAAGCCGACATTGTGCGTTCGCTGGGGAAAATTCATGCCAACGGGCATCTGCATAAAGGCGCGAAACCGGTGCATTGGTGTACCGATTGCGGTTCGGCGTTGGCGGAGGCGGAAGTCGAATATGAAGACAAACATTCGCCCGCTATCGATGTGCGTTTTACTGTATTGGATGAAGCCAAATTTATCGCCAGTTGCCATCACGTTCCCGAACATGCCGGACACGGTACATTATCTATGGTGATTTGGACAACCACGCCATGGACATTGCCGGCAAATCAGGCGGTCGCGCTGAATGCAAAATTAGAATACGCGGTGGTGCAATGTGAAAAAGACGGTGTGGCAGAGCGGTTGGTGATTGCCGAGGCATTATTAAAAGATGTGATGTCACGCTATGATATTGAAAATTATCATGTTATTGCCTATTGCAATGGTGCGGCATTGGAACACCAACGGGTTCAGCATCCGTTTTATGACCGGCAAGTGCCGATTATTTTGGGCGATCATGTCACTACGGATGCAGGAACCGGAGCTGTACATACCGCGCCGGGGCATGGTCAGGAAGACTATGTGGTCGGGCAAAAATACAATTTGTTGGTCGATAATCCGGTCGGCAGCAATGGGGTGTTTTTACCCGCAACGGAAATTTTTGCCGGTGAGCATGTCTTTAATGCAAATGCGCACGTTATTGAGGTGTTGCAAGAACGCGGAAAATTAATCCATCACGAAGCGATTTTCCACAGCTATCCGCATTGCTGGCGACACAAAACCCCGATTATTTTCCGCGCCACGCCGCAGTGGTTTATTGCGATGGATCAAAAAAATCTCCGCGAAACGGCTTTAAACGAAGTCAAGCAAGTGCAGTGGATTCCTGACTGGGGACAAGCGCGAATTGAAAGCATGATGGATAATCGCCCGGATTGGTGTATTTCACGCCAACGCACTTGGGGCGTGCCGATTCCGTTTTTTGTGCATAAAGAAACGGGAGCCTTGCATCCGCGCACGGGTGCGTTAGTCGAGCAAATTGCGCAACGTATTGAAAAACAAGGTATTGATGCTTGGTTTGAATTGGAGCCGGCAGAATTGCTGGGTGATGAGGCGGCGCAGTACGAAAAAATGACCGATACCCTCGATGTGTGGTTTGATTCGGGAGTGACGCATGAGGCGGTCTTGCAACGGCGGGATAATTTACATTTTCCAGCCGATTTATATTTAGAAGGCTCCGACCAGCATCGCGGCTGGTTTCAATCATCGCTGTTGGCTTCGAGCGCGATGAACGGGGTTGCGCCGTATAAAGCCGTGTTGACGCACGGTTTTACAGTGGATGCACAGGGCAAAAAAATGTCCAAATCGGCGGGTAATGTCGTCGCGCCACAGTCGGTGATGAAGGAACTGGGGGCGGACGTGTTACGTTTGTGGGTCGCGGCAACCGATTATCGCGGCGAAATGAATGTGTCGGATGAAATTTTAAAACGCACGTCCGATGGTTATCGACGCATTCGCAATACTGCGCGGTTTTTGCTGGCGAATTTAGAGGGGTTTAATCCCGAAACCGATAGCGTTGCGCCGGATAAAATGGTGGCATTAGACCGTTGGGTGGTGGACAAGGCGTATCAATTACAGCAAGAAATTATTGATTTATATACACATTATCAGTTCCAGCCGATTTATCAAAAGATTTTGCTATTCTGCTCAGTCGATTTAGGCGGTTTTTATTTAGACATTATTAAAGACCGGCAATACACGGTAAAAACCGATGCGGTGGCGCGGCGTTCAGCACAAACAGCCATGTATCATGTAGTGGAGGCGTTAGTGCGTTGGCTTGCACCGATGACCAGCTACACGGCGGATGAGATTTGGCAGCACATTCCCGGACAACGTTCGGAGTCGGTTTTTTTAGAAACGTGGTATCAAGGTTTATTTCCACTGGATGGATCGGCGCAAATTACCCATAACACATGGGATGCAGTGATGCGTGTGCGTGAGACAGTGGCGAAGAATTTGGACGCAAAACGCAACGAGGGTGTGATTGGTTCATCCCTGAATGCTGAAGTTGGGTTGAATATGAGTGATAAAGCGGATTTTGAAGAATTGTCTAAAATCGAATCGGAATTGCGGTTTGTGTTTATTGCCTCTGATGTGACACTGGCGTTTTCACCGACAGCCTCTTCTGTTGTGGTTTCACCTTCAGAACATGCCAAATGCGTGCGCTGCTGGCATCAACGTGCGGACGTAGGCAGTCATGCCGAGCATCCTGAATTGTGCGGACGTTGTGTCGAAAACGTGGCAGGAGACGGGGAAGTGCGTCATTATGCTTAAATGGATATGGATTTCGTTTTTAGTGCTAATACTAGACCAAGCCAGTAAACTTGCGATAGACAACGCCATGCACCTATATGAATCAATTTCAATTACCGCATTTTTTAATATCACCTATGCTCACAACACTGGCGCAGCATTTAGTTTTTTAGCCCATGCCGGCGGCTGGCAACGCTGGCTGTTTGCAGGGCTAGCGTTGGTCATTAGTGTAGCGATTACGATTTGGATCACACGCTTAAAAGCACACGAAACGTTATTAGCGGTGGCATTAGCACTGGTTTTAGGCGGAGCAATCGGTAATTTAATTGATCGCGTTACCTATGGCTATGTGATTGATTTTTTAGATGTTTATTACAAAAACTGGCATTGGCCAACGTTTAATATTGCCGACTCTGCAATTTGTATCGGTGTGTTTTTAATGCTCTTAGAAAGCTTTGGCATAGGGCAGCAGAGACAAAACTAATGCAATCGCACTAGTGCGTAGCAAGCGTCGGCGATGTTTCTTGTTGCTGAAAAAGTAATTTTAAATCGTTAATAAATTGCGCATGGGTGATTTTGTACCAAAGCCGTTTCAACCGCTCTTTCACAGAGCGGTGACGGGGAGGCAGCAACAGGTTTTTGCTCTCAGGTTTTTCAATTGTTAACCACATCAATAAATCAAAGTAATTACGCACATTTTCTACATAGACAATCGGTTCATTACCCCGCGCATAACCATGTTTAGTTTGTATAAACCAATATTCTTCCGCTAATAATGGAAAAACTTTTCGCACATCCAGCCATTTATTAGGATTATACGCACGTCTTCGCGTTAACGCCCTAGCATCTTCCAAATGCCCAAAGCCTATATTGTAAGCGGCTAACGCAAACCATGTGTGATCGGGTTCTGGAATACTCTGGGAAATTTTTTTAAGCTGTTGCTGAAAATAAATCGCCCCGCCTTTAATACTTTGCTCGGGGTCTGTTCTATCACTAATCCCGACCTGCTGCGCAGTATCGCGCGTGAGCATCATAATACCCCTTACTCCAGTAGGCGAAACAGCTCCCTCTTCCCAGTGCGATTCTTGATACCCCATTGCCGCCAATAATCGCCAATCAATGCCTTGTTCTTTACCGGCTTTCATAAAAAACGCTTTATATAACGGCAAACGATTCCGATAATGTTCATAAAATTTACATTTATCCACATAATCTAAGGTATCTGCGTGTCCATAATAGCGTTCAAGCAACTGCTCTAAGGTTTTATTTTGTTTAAGCTGCTTAAAAAATAAATCAATTTCTTGATATAAACTATCGTCTGATGACAATGGTAAGCCCCAGGCGATCTGACGCGGTTCGCTGATGTCGAACGCAATGTGTAATTTGGGATAAAACCGTCGGATTAATAAAGCTTGTGTCGAATCGGCAATCGTGTAGTCAATTAAGCCTTGGTCGACCAACCCCATTAATTTGTGGCTGTCAAAACCCGGATTGCTCGTCCAAGTTAAATTCGGAACCGATGTTTGCTTTAGCTTGCGCAAGGTTTCAATATGACTGGAACCTTTTACCACTTCTAAAATACCGGCATTTAAATCAGCAGGTTTTCTGGGGTGAACCGTACCTGAACGATAAATAACCTGTTCAATCACTTCATGATAAGGTGCTGCAAATCGGATAGTCTGTTTGCGAGCATCGGTCACACTTAAACCGGCAGCGGCAATATCTGCTTCGCCGTGCGCAATTTTTTTAAGTAATTCATCAACATCATCAACTACTTGATATTCAACTTTTACATTTAATTGTTTGGCAAATAAAGTAATTAAATCATAATCAAGTCCTGCATGACCTTTATTTACTGGATAATAAGTAGTCGGATCAATGCGAGTTAAAACCCGCAATACACCATTGTGCCGAATTTGGGCAAGTTTTGAGAGTTTTGCTTTTTTTTGTACAGATTTTGCAGGAACGTAATCTTTACTACTATCGCACGCAACCAGCAATAGAGCATATATAAGACCAATAATCAATGCAATAAGCTTGTTTAACAACAACTTAACGCAACTGCTTATAAGTATTAATTAAAGCGTTAGTCGAACAATCGTGTGCCGTAATAACGCTGTCATCCTTAAGCTCCGGTAAAATAGCTTTTGCCAAAGCTTTGCCAAGTTCTACCCCCATTTGATCAAACGAATTGATATTCCAGATAACCCCTTGGGTAAAAATTTTGTGTTCATAAAAAGCAATTAGCGTACCTAATGTTTTAGGTGTTAGCTTTTTAAATAAAAAACTATTAGAGGGTTTATTGCCGGGGAAAATTTTTGATGCAATTAACTTTTCATCATGTTTTTCTGCGGCCGATAAATCCGCTTCCACTTCTTGACGGTTTTTGCCTTTCATCAAGGCTTCAGGCTGCGCTAAAAAGTTAGAAATTAAAATATCATGGTGATCGGGTAAATCATAATGACTTTGCGCAGCAGCCAGAAAATCACAAGGAATTAATTTTCGTCCTTGATGAATCAATTGATAAAACGCATGTTGTCCATTGGTTCCGGGTTGCCCCCATACAATCGGTCCTGTGCTGTAATCAATCATCTCGCCATTGATGTCTACATTTTTACCATTACTTTCCATATCCGCTTGTTGAAAATAATCGGCAAAAAATCGCAGTGATTGATCATAAGCTAAAATGGTTTGCGATTCTGCACCAAAAAAGTTGTTATACCAAATTCCCAATAATGCCATAATGACCGGAATATTTTGTTCTAACGGCGTATGGCGAAAATGCAAATCCGCCTCATGCGCGCCTAACAGCAATTGTTCAAAATTTTCCATACCAATATACAGCGCTATTGACAAGCCAATCGCCGACCAAAGTGAATAACGCCCGCCAACCCAGTCCCAAAATTCAAACATATTATTAGCATCAATACCAAACGCAGTTACTCGTTCAGTATGGGTGGAGATAGCAACAAAATGTTTGCTAATCGCTGATTTGTTCGCCGCAAATTTTAATAACCAATTTCGCGCTGATTTTGCGTTAGTCATGGTTTCTTGGGTGGTAAAGGTTTTTGAGGCAATTAAAAATAATGTGGTTTCAGGGTTAAGCGATTTTAAGGTTTCCACTAAATCGGTTTGATCAACGTTGGAAACATAATGTACTTTTAGATTATGGTGTGCGTAAGAGGCTAATGCGGTAGTCACCATGCGTGGCCCTAAATCTGAGCCGCCAATACCGATATTAACGATATCAGTAATGGTTTTGCCGCTATAGCCTTTCCAAGCCCCTGAATGAACGCTGTCACAAAAGGTACGCATTTTTTCTAATACCGCGTTGATTTCCGGCATTACATCATGATTACGCACATAAACCGGCTTATTGCTGCGATTGCGTAGCGCGGTATGTAACACGGCGCGGTGTTCAGTGCTGTTAATCATTTCCCCAGAAAACATCGCTTCGGTTTTAATTTTTAAATTAGCGGTATTGGCTAAATTAATTAACAGCGGCAAAGTTTGTTCAGTAATTAAATTTTTTGAATAATCAAATAATACATCGTTAAAATGTAAGGAAAACTTATCGAAACGATCCGGATCAGAGGAAAAAGCTGCACGCAACGATAAAGACCGAACATGTTCATAATGTTGTTGAATGGCGTTCCATGCGGCGGATTTACATAAGGTTGACATTGATGTTTCCCAAAAAAATAACAAAATAACGCTCAGTCTACGAGAAGGATGCACGAATGGCAATATCTAAGTTAGACATTGCTAATGTATTGGAGTAGATTAGGCTTCTTAAATAACATTCAGTTTTGGCTATTGCCTTTATTTGTAAAAGGTGATGTGCTAGAGTTAACGGCTATTTTGAAGCATTTCAATGCACTTGGTGTTTTTTACAGCGCGCCACTTGCTAACAGTGATTTGGTAAAAAATATAAAATAATAACGACTATCAAAACAGGAAGGTATCATGAACAAAACAACACTCTTGAAAAAAGGTTTTTTAGCCCTGCTAGGCTTGTTATTTTCTACCCTACTGTGGGCGCATGGCGGAGCGGCCGGTACGGATACAGACCAATGTAAATTTGAATTAGAACCAAACCACTGGATTCACTATACCGCCTATCAACCTACGGCGTTTCCAGCAGAAGATTTTTGTGGCAGTATTCCAGTAACCGACGCAAAAACCCAATTGGTTTTTGACTATCAAGATGTCCGTTATAGAAATATGATGGTTGAATTTGAAGTCACCAAAGAGCCAGAAGGCAGCCGTGTATTTTATCAAGAAGCGAAAAAACATAAATCAGGCACAGTCGTGTTAGATTTACCACAAGGGGTAAAAGAAAAAGGTAAGTATCTGATTCATATTACTTTAATTCCAGACCAAGGCGATAAATTAGATGCGCATATGTCTTTTACCGCCGGCGGTGGACAACCTGTCAGTAACAGTAAACTCGGCTTGTATGCGTTATTTGCCGTTGCAGGCTTGTATGTCTTCTATTTATCGCATGCAGGTTTTAAACGCACCGTTGATGGTCTTTTAGGTAAAGCGAAAGACGTCTAGCCATCAGCTCGTGTATACAAACGATTAATTGGTGTTTTTTTTCAGGTAAGCTGTGGAGCAGGTAAACTAAATAGCCCTCCACAGCAGATTTAGCTAAATCAGTATGATGACTTTGCCATGTCAATCAACAAAGCAGGAAGTTAGTTATGACTAAATTAGTATCCCTTCTGGTATTGGCGTTAGCCGTTTCCACTGTCGCATCGGCAAAAGAATTTCAAAATCATACCCAAATGATGAATCATGGCGATGGTCATTTAATGGATATGGATGGCGGAATGGTAATGGGACAAAATACCGATACCTTGCCGGGTGGCTGTGAGAGTATCTCCGAAGTCAAAGAAATCACCGTTCATGCCGGCCACAAATATGCCGAAAAATTTCCCGGCACCATGTTTGCGTTTGATACCCAAGAATACCAATTTGAACCTTGCACAAAATTAACTGTGCATTTTATTAACGATGACGATATTCGCCATCAATGGATGATGCACGGTTTACCTAAGTATTTGTATCCTAAAGGGATGTTTCATCTTGAGGTATCAGGTCCGGGTGAAGTTACCGGTACCTTAATCCTACCTTCAGATGATAAAACTTATTTAGTACATTGCGACATCGCCCAACATATGGAAAAGGGCATGAAAGGGCAGTTAAAAGTTGGCAAAGGCAGTGGCGATTTACCGAGTATTCCGGGCGTAACGCCTTATGCTATCGCCGATGATTATACTGGCGTTGAGTCAGAAATAGCCGACCCTGCATTGACAGATGATGAATCAACCGGTGCTGCCGGTGCTGCTGCCCCTGTAGATGACAAGGGTGAAAAAAAACCACCGGTAAAAGTGGATAAGGGCAGTGCCGCTGCCGCTACACAAACTGTAGAAGACAATGGACTGTTTTCCGGCTTAACCGTAGTCGGCTTGGCAATTGGCTTAATTTTAGCACCGTTTTTAGGCAACAAATTAAAAGGCAAAACCCCCTCTGAAGCCGTCACTTGCATATTTGAATTATTAGCAGACACCGTTGTACTGTTAATTAAACCAATTAAGTGGTTAATAAATTTAGGCTTATCAAAAACAAAAGCCTTACCCAAATAACGCGCATTAAATTTGCCCTTTCAACAAAACCTCTGTAATTGTAAAAAATTGCAGAGGTTTTTTTATGAGACCAATCATGGAAACTGTACCGTATTGGGGACTGTTTATCAGTGCGTTTATTTCCTCAACTATCGCCCCCGGTGGTTCAGAAATACTGCTCGTTTATATGGTGTTAGATAAAACCGCACACATTCCTGTATTGCTTAGCGTGGCGACGTTAGGTAATACCCTCGGAGCGTTTACGACATGGGGCTTAGGTTATTTAGCCGCTCGAAAATACCCTTTAGAATCCATATTATCCCCCTCGAAACAACAGGCAATAACTTGGGTCACGACGTGGGGCTATTGGGCATTATTATTTTCTTGGCTACCTGTGGTAGGTGACGGATTTTGTTTTGCCGGCGGCTGGTTAAAAATGCCCTTTTTCCCCTCAGCCATCACCATTTGCTTAGGCAAAGCCGTGCGTTATTGTGTTGTAGTTTATTTAGCATTACTGGGCTGATATTTTTTTAACGTACGCTTTGCACTTAAAATTATCAGCTCTTTACTAATCGCTATATAATGGTTTTATTTAACTCTTAAAAATACAAAAACTGTTTAAATACAGCTCAATGCAATAAAAACTGAGCAATAATAAAAACTATAGGTGGTGAATGAATGACAGAAAAAACAGTAAGTAAACATTTGATTAACCTTGAAAAACACTTTGCACTCACGCAGCCGGTTTTACAAAAAGCCAGTAAAGTATTTCATGAATTAGATCAAATTGAATTTGATTTGGGTTTGATTGACATGGAAGAAACCACCGCCCGCAAAAGTTCTTGGTGGCCCATTGTCAGTCTCATCGGCGGCAATTCAACAGTCAAAAGCAATTTTTTAAGCCGTTATTTAGGTTCTACCTTACAATCTCCCGCCGTACATACATCAACCCATAAATTTACCGTATTGCAACACACGCCTCAAACGACACAAGTTACATTACCCGGTACTGCGTTAGATGTTGATTATCGTTTACCGTTTTATCAAATTAGCCATAAAATCGAACAACACATTAAAGGCGAAGGCAGTAAAATTAACGGCTATTTAGAATTAAAAACTTTAAATACCGATAAATTAAAAGGCAAACTCTTTATTGACACGCCTGCTTTCACCACCAGCTACCACAGCCCTGCACAATTATTGCTCACCCAACATGTCTTAGACATATCCGATTTAGTATTTATTTTTACCGATTTATTCGCCGCCGAAGAACCAGTTAGCGACGAATTAATTGAAAGTTTAATTGCTCATCAAGATGCCAATAAATTAATCTATATTATTGACTGCTCCGATATGGGATATGACGCAATAAAAACAAACGACATAATCAATAGCTGGCAAAAAAAATTAGCCCATTTTGGATTAGATACCGGTGAATTTATTGTTTTTTCAGAAACCGAAAACGCCCAAGATTTTGGCGGACTGGCCGCTATAGAACAACGCATGGCAAATGTTGAAAATGACCGCTCTTATCGTGTATTACATGGCTTAGAACAAAATATTCGCGATGTCGAAAATGTCATTATGCCGATTGTACAAACTGCCTTAGTACAATGGAAAGAAAGAGCCAATGCCACCACATTAATTATTATGGGATTTGTGGTATCGGTTATTTTATTTGCTGAAATTACTATGGGGTTTTTAGATTTATTATTAGACCCTCTAATTGGACCACTAACCTTGCTAGGTTTAATTGCCGTATTAGTCCCCATTCATATTTTTATCAGTAAAATTCACGCTAAGTTTATTATTAAACAACTTAATGCCCAGCAACAAACCCTGAATTTAACCGAAAATTTAGGCGCATTATTTGAAAAAAGCTTATCGTTTTGGCGAATTTTATTACCCGTTACCGAACCTGTGGGCAGTAATAGAAAAACCCGTGCTAAATTAAATTTATTAATTGAAAAAACAAAAGAATTAATTCAATCACTCAATGATGGCTTTAGCCATATTGACGAAGAAGAATCAACATTTTATTCCAGACTTTAATGGTTTAAAGATTTAAAATTGTATGACTTAACGTTGGTGTTTGTTAATTATGGAAACTTTAAAACAATATATTCCACTTTGTTGGTTTAAAAATAATCCCTTACAATTACCCAGTTCGGTAACTTTTTTTCAAAGAAATTTGTTTGTTTATTTTATGGTAGAGTTTTTTACCCAAGCAAATATGATTCCACCGCTAGAAGCGTTTTTTGAAGTCACTGCTGAAACCTTATTAACACTTTTGTTTTTTTTCGTTGTACTAAGCTTAAATAAAACTATGCACAATTATCTGCAAGTTGCCAGTGCTGTGTTAGTCGGCGAAAATATTGTGGCGATTTTAGGTGTACCGGTCATTGTTTGGCTGACTGTTACTCACGATTGGCTAAGCTATGTGTTCTTAATCGGCTTAATCTTGTGGGATTTTGCCCTAGTCACTTATATTATGAAAAAAGTATTAGCCGTTGATTTAATTGCAGGAATCATAGTTTCTTTTTTTTATTTTACAACCACTTACGGTCTTGCTTATTTATTGACCTTGGTGATCTAAGAGTGCGTCTAACGTTGCCCACGAAAACGCAGCACCGGGGTCAGTTTTGCGCAGCGGCGCAATGTCGCTGTGTCCTACAATATGTTGGCGACTTAAATTTGGATAGTGTTGTAATAAAAGTTTAATAACACGTGCCAACTGTTGATATTGAATCTCAGTGTAAGGCACGGTTTCTGTGCCTTCCAGTTCAATGCCAATGGAAAAGTCGTTACAGTTTTCCCGCCCTAAATACTGCGAAACGCCCGCGTGCCAAGCGCGTTGATTAAACGCCACATATTGCAAACAGTTTCCATCGCGTTGAATCAGCAAATGCGCCGAAACCTGTAATTGATAAATGGTTTTAAAATACGGATGTGCCTGTGGATTGAGGCGATTACAAAATAATTGTGTAATAAAGTCACCGCCAAACTGCTGTGGCGGCAAACTAATACAGTGAATCACAATCAGCGAAATAGTTGTTTCATCCGGGCGGGCATTGAAATTAGGTGACGGAATATGAACACTGTCGGTCAGCCAATGATTATCGATGTGCATAATATATAAAACATTTTACTTGAAGGAATTAAATTAATGCTCATTGTACCAACGATTGCTATCCAAGCGTTCTTGCAAGAAGATCAAGGCGCAGGGGATATTACTGCCGCATTAATTGCTAAAACTACGCTGGCAACCGCACAAGTTATTACCCGTGAACAGATGGTTGTCTGTGGACAAGGCTGGTTTGATGCCGTATTTGCTCATTTAGAACCGCAAGTCAACATCGCTTGGCAAGTTAGCGAAGGTCAACAAGTTGATGCAAATACCTTATTGTGTGAATTACACGGCCCCGCTCGCGCCTTATTAACCGGCGAACGCACTGCATTAAATCTATTACAAACTTTATCCGCCACCGCAACCGTCGCCAGAGTATATGCCAATGCGGTCGCAGGTACCGGCTGTCAGGTTTTAGATACCCGCAAAACCATTCCGGGTCTACGCTTAGCGCAAAAATATGCCGTGCGTTGTGGTGGCTGTGTTAACCATCGACTGGGTTTGTATGATGGCGTACTGTTAAAAGAAAATCATATTATCGCCGCCGGCTCGATTGCTAATGCCATTCGTTTAGCCCGCCAACAAACCGACAAACCGGTAGAAATTGAAGTTGAATCGCTAGCGGAACTAAAACAAGCTTTGGCGGCTAAACCAGATCGAATTATGTTAGATAATTTTTCCTTAGCTGCGTTACGCGAAGCGGTTGCCATCACACAAGGCGCGGTTGAACTGGAAGCCTCCGGGGATATTACCTTAGCAACCATCCGCGCAGTTGCAGAAACCGGCGTGGATTTTATTTCCATCGGTGCCTTAACAAAACATATCCACGCCATTGACTTATCCATGCGTATCATCATGCAACATACCTGAAAAAAATCAAATAGTTACTGTTTATTTTACTGCTTCAATCAACTTCACTAAATCGCCGCTCATTGCCTGTACATACACATGGCTAAAACCACACGCTTGCACATACTTAACAGTCTGGCGATTAATATTTGCACCAAAAATATTTAAAATCAACGGGTTAACTATATTCATCAACCACGCCAACGCAGGACGCGAACTTAATACATGCTCCAACAAAATCACCTTTCCGCCCGGCTTACACACCCGCAACAACTCGCGTAATCCTTTGTGCGGATGCGGTACGGAACAAAACACAAAACTTGCCACCACCGTATCAAAACAATTATCGCCATAACACAGCGATTCTGCATCCATCATATTTAACGACACATTCATATTACGGCGTCGCGCTTTAGCTGTGGCTTGTTTTAACATCATCGGGCTAAAATCTATCGCGGTTATCTGTGCATTAAGGGGATAAAAATCAAAATTTTTCCCCGTCCCTACCCCGACCTCTAAAATATGCTCACCCTGCACTTTCTGCCATAATTGTTTGCGCCAGCGTTTAAAAAACAGCCCTTCTATACACGCTTCCAAGCCATCAAAAAACGGGGCAATCCGGTCATAACGCCGTTTTACGTTTTCACTGTGTGTTTGCATAATAAAATCAAGTTTTGCTAAGAATATGATTATAATAAGCTAGTTACTACAAAAAATTTAGCCTTCCTGCCATTATTCACACCCTCCATGCTAACGCTGCGAAGATTTTTACTCATTTTTCTAAGTTTGCTACAACTTGTAGCTCCGTTAGTACACGCACATTCTGGCAATAACTTTGCCCAATTTGGTTTACATTTGCCCAGTTTTGAAGTTTACAGCTATCGACACACCGCAAACACCCCTGCGCTACAGGCAACCGACCCACACAATCACTCAGAAAGCGGCATTGTCAGCATCAGCACTGGCATTAAAAATCAACAACATAGCTTAGATGACTTACCGCCTTTGCTGTATTTTCCCCCGTATCCACCGCTTATTTCGCCTGCGCTAAGCAGTCATCAGATTAATTTTTCCCCACCACAGCTACACTCTACAAAAACCTTTGCACACTCGCCACAATCCCCCCGCGCCCCACCTGTCTAAATCAGGATTTATAGCCGATGCAAACCGGCAAAATTCGCTATTTTGCCCCCGCTATCGCCAGCCAAAAATTTTTTTAACAAATAAGCGTAGAAATCAAGCCGCTTTTACTAAAGCACCTGACACGCTGTAAAAATTCTGTTCATGCTTCAATTCTGAATATCTAATATTCAGAAGGAATTGTTTTATGCAAAATTCACCTGCCTATTTATTGGCAACCTTACTTTTCTTTAGCGCAATCGCGGCATCTGCCAAAGATGCTCATGTGATGGTCATCCATGAAGACAAGATTGTAGTTGACGCACAGTTAAGTCTGAGCAAACTGATTGATTTAACAATGGAAAAACACCCGGACTTAAGCTGGTTACAAGCCTTAGAAGACGAAGCCAAAACTTTATATAAACGCGCCGACAGTTGGATTGCCGGCGCATCGCAAGCCAATGTTAATTATCAAGAAGCCACCAGTGGCACACTACATTACCTGAATGCGGGGGTACAAGTGCCGTTGTGGAATTTAGGACAGCGCGATGCTGAGCGCAATGTCAGTACACAGGCAAGTGTCAGTGCAGAAAATCAGCGCACGGCAATTAAATTACGCATCGCAGGCTTAATCCGCGCCGCGTTGTGGGACATGGAATTACAAAAAATTCGCTATGACCAAGCACATGCTGAATTGGATAGCTATGAAGAATTATTGGCAAAAACCAAACGCCGCGTCGCTTTGGGCGATTTACCGCGCATGGATGAATTATTAGTACAAACGGAATTATTGCAGAAACGTTCAGCATTGACGCTCGCGGAAGCCGAATTAATGCACGCGCGAAAACGCTATTCCAGCATCACGCAATCGAATAAGGTTCCGGCGAATTATCAGGAAAAATTGGCCGCATTAACGGAAATTGAACAAACGCATCCGGCGTTAATTGCGTTAAGTAGTCAAATTGAACGCAAACAAGCGGAATTAGAGGCGCAACGTTTAGTCGGTTCTGGGCAGAATGCGATTGCTATCGGCGTTAGCAGTGACCGCGCCAGTAAACATGACCCGCGCAGTAATAATACCGAAAGTTTTAATATCGGGGTCAGCATTCCGTTTGGCGGTGAAGCACATCTCGCGCCACAAGTGGCGGCGATTAATGTCGAATTGAATAAGCTGTTGGCGGAGCGGGCGCAACTGTATCGTGATTTAGAGCAAACTCACCATGAAGCGGAACATAATTTAGCCGTCAACCGCGAAGAAATGAAAACCGCGCAAGCACTTAAAAAAGCTGCCGAGCAACATTTAAAAATGACTCAACTCAGTTATGCGGTGGGGGAAATTAATTTATTGGATTTAATCAAAGTGCAAGCCCGCACCCAACAGGCCATTTTGAACGCCAAAGAACGCGCAGTCATGATACAGCGTGATCAAGCCTTTTATAATCAAGCGGTTGGAGTATTACCATGAAAAATTTATTCCGTACACAACATAATCACCCGTCCTGTAAACGTTTTGCAGTCTTCAGTTGTCTGTTGCTGTTAAGCTGCAATCTTAATGCTGCGACCAATACAATTGTTTTAACCAATGAACAAATACATCATCTTGGTGTGCAAATCGGTGGCTTAAAACCAGCGCAAACCATTCCTGTGTTGACCGCACCGGCGAAAGTGGTGGTTCCACCTGCGCATGAACACATTATTAGTGCGCCCCAAGCGGGATTAGTCAGCCAATTAAATTTTGCTGTCGGTGATAGCATAAAAAAAGGCGATATAGTCGCGCAACTTAACAGCCCTGACATCGTAGGTTTACAGCAGCATTACCTACAAGTAGAAAATCAACGACAACTCGCATTGACCAATTATCAACGCGATAAAACCTTATTTGCCGAGGGCGTGATTGCACAAAAACGCTGGCAAGAAGCGCGTAGCCAATATGCACTGTTGGAGTCTGAAGCAAACAGTGCGCGGCAGTTATTACAAATTGCGGGTATGAGCGACACGCAACTGCGTAATTTAACGCAAACGCGCCGCTTTATTAGCCAATTAACCTTGTACTCACCGCTCACTGGGGTGGTATTGGAAAAAATGGTTGTAGCCGGTGAACGTTTAAACAGTTTATCGCCGTTATATAAAGTAGCCAATTTAGATGAATTGTGGCTGGAAATTGCTGTGGCGCAGGAACAAATAAATACGGTACATGTCGGCGATCAAGTCACGGTTATCAACACACCAATTAGCGCGAGAATTGCGTTATTAGGCAAAAGTATTAATTTAAGCAATCAGACCGTAACGGTCAGAGCGGTGATTAATCAGCGACAACCACCAGTACGCGCCGGACAAACCGTAATGATTCAGCTCATTCAAACCGATAATCAAGCCGCGTTTACGGTTCCTAGCACCGCTTTAGCACAAAACAAAGGCAAGTTTTATGTGTTTATTCGAGACGCGCACGGTTTTAGAATTCAACCTGTCACCATGCTTGCCAAACAGGATTCGCAAGTTGTGATTTCCGGTATCTTAACCGGTAACGAACAAATTGCCAGTCAAGGGGTGGTGGCTTTAAAAGCCTTATGGCTAGGCTTGGGCGAGGGGGAATAATGTCTGCTTTAATTCGCTTTGCCCTCACGCAACGGATTTTGATTTTGTTAAGCATCGCGCTGCTTATGGGTGGTGGCTATTATGCGTTTAAAAAAATCCCGATTGATGCGTTTCCTGAAGTCTCACCTACGCAAGTGAAAATTATCGTCAAATCTGCCGGCATGACCCCAGAGGAAGTGGAGTCGCGCATCACTGCACCGATTGAGGTGGAGTTGCTTGGCATTCCGCATCAAACCATGCTGCGCTCCACCGCAAAATATGCCCTCACGGATATTACTGTGGATTTTGAAGAAGGCACGGATATTTTTTGGGCGCGGCAACAAGTCGCCGAGCGGTTGAACGGCGTGTGGGGTAATTTGCCCAATGGGGTGCAAGGCGGGATTGCACCGATGACGACACCGTTGGGGGAAATGTTTATGTTCTCCATTGAAAGCGAACATTTGACGTTGCTGCAAAAACGGGAATTGCTCGATTGGGTGATTCGCCCCGCATTGCGTACTGTACCCGGCGTGGCGGATGTCAATTCCTTGGGGGGGCTGGTTAAAAGTTTTGTGGTGATTCCTGATAATAACAAAATGGCGGCGCGGCATATTGGCCTTGAAAAACTCCGGGCGGCATTGGAACTGAACAATCGAAACGATGGTGCTGGGCGTTTAACCGAAGGGGAAGAAGCGTTAATTGTCCGTATAGAAGGACGGATTAAAACGCTGGATGATGTGCGCTCGACCGTGGTTGAGATGAGCGGCGGGACACCTGTGACTATCAATGATATTGCAACCGTGAAACTGGACGGCTTAACCCGCTATGGTGCGGTGAGCAAAGATGGCAAAGGCGAGGCGGTGACAGGCTTGGTGTTAAGTTTACGCGGTGCCAATGCGCGGCAAACAGTGGTGGATATTGAAGAAAAAATGCAAGAAATCAGTGCCGGCTTTCCTGCGGGCGTGACAGCGGAGATTTTTTACAATCGCGGCACGTTGGTGAATAAAGCCGTGGACACCGTAACACACGCCTTACTGGAAGCCATTGTTTTGGTTGTGATTTTGCTGATTGCTTTTTTAGGCAATCTCCGCGCGGCACTGACAGTCGCGTTGGCTTTACCTCTTGCAGCACTGATTACGTTTATGCTGATGAATTATTACGGCATGTCGGCTAATTTAATGAGCTTGGGCGGTTTGGCGATTGCTATCGGGATGTTGGTCGATGGGGCAGTGGTGGTGGTGGAAAATATCATCACACATCTGGCGAACAAAGAAAAAGCAGAGCGTCTGCCGCGTCTGCATTTGATTTACCGCGCCACGCGCGAAGTGTCGATTCCGGTGACTTCGGGCATTTTGATTATCATCATCGTGTTTTTGCCGTTGATGACCTTGCAAGGCTTGGAAGGCAAATTGTTTATGCCGGTGGCATTGACGATTGTATTCGCGCTGGGCGGTTCGTTGATTTTATCGCTGTCGGTGATTCCGGTATTGGCCTCGTACTTGCTGAAAGAAGTCTCGCACCATGAACCTTGGTTGCCGCGTACTTTGCAAGCCTTGTATCAGCCGCTGCTGTTGTGGTGTTTGAACAATGACAAAAAAGTTTTTTTTGTCACTGGCGGATTATTTGTAGCGACAATTGTCGCTTTTACCCGCATCGGGAGCACGTTTATGCCGACCATGGATGAGGGCGATATTTTAGTGCAGTTGCAAAAATTGCCGTCCATCACTTTGCAGCAATCACTCGATTTAGATGTGCAAGTGCAGAAAAATATCCTGAAAAATGTCCCCGAAGTGGAACATGTGATTGGACGGATGGGAACGGATGAGCTGGGCTTAGACCCCATGGGCTTTAATGACACGGATACGTTTTTGGTACTCAAACCCCGCGAGCAATGGCAAGCTAAAACCAAAGAGGAGCTGATTGAAAAAATCCGGCACGCTATGTCGCATACGCCGGGGATTGCGTTTAGTTTTACCCAGCCGATTGAAATGCGGGTTTCAGAAATGCTGACCGGAACGCGCGGCGACGTGGCGGTGAAATTATTTGGCAGTGATTTAGCGCAACTGAATGAAAAAGCACAAGAAATTGCAACGGTGTTGAAAAGTATTAAAGGTTCCAGTGATGTCTTTGCCGCGCAAAACGAAGGGATGCAGTTTTTACAAGTGACATTAGACCGCACAGCCGTGGGGCGGTGGGGCTTGGATAGCGATCAGGTACAAGAAATTTTACGCGGTCAAATTGAGGGAAGTCCTGTCGGGATTGTGCAAGAGGGGATAAAACGCACGCCGTTGTTAATTCGTGGTGAGAGCAATACGGCAAATTTTTCCAGTTTACAAATTCCACTGCCGAATGGGGGCGTGATTCCCATCAGTGCCATTGCCAACATTAAAAGTGTAGAAGGGGTGGTGGCGATTGGGCGCGAGCGGGGGCAACGTTTTGTCGTGGTGCGTTCTAACGTGGAAGGGCGTGATTTAGTCGGTTTTGTGGAAGAAGCGAAAAAAGCGGTGGCTGCAAAAGTGAAATTCCCGACCGGCTACACCTTGCAATTCGGTGGACAGTTTGAAAACCAACAACGCGCCGCCGCTCGCTTATCGTTAGTTGTACCGATTTCATTAGGCTTGATTTTCTTGCTGTTATTTTCGACTTTCGGCTCAGTGCGGCAAGCGACATTGGTTTTATCCAACGTACCGTTAGCGATGATAGGCGGCGTGTTTGCGTTGTGGCTGTCCGGTGAATATTTATCTGTTCCCGCATCCGTTGGTTTTATCGCGCTGTTAGGTATCGCAGTTTTAAACGGCGTGGTGATGGTGACGTATTTCAATCAGCTTTATGCGATGGGCATGGATTTGACCAAGTTGGTGGTGATTGGTTCAACGCGGCGGTTGCGTCCGGTGTTGATGACCGCCAGCATTGCCGCGTTTGGTTTGATTCCGATGCTGATTGCCACAGGCCCTGGTTCAGAAATTCAACGCCCGCTGGCTATTGTGGTGATTGGCGGCTTGGTGTCGTCCACGTTTTTAACCCTGATTTTGTTGCCGATTTTGTACAAGCTGGTCGGGCAACCGCGTAAGGAGGTGGTATGAGTGCGAAAGAGTTTTTGGTGACGTTGAATGTGTCGCCGGAGTTGGAAGAGCCGATGGTGGATTGTTTGTTGACGTTTGAATCGGAGCATGGGTTTAGCAGTATGCCGGTGTTTTCGCACGATCATCGCAATGAGGGGTTGTCGTTGGCGGAGCAGGTGACGGGCAGGCAGAAGAAAATCCGCTTTCAGATGTATATT
>JACCEE010741557.1_pt1 | contig 19050 bp, 8 predicted proteins | sample 7449931 | NCBI WGS metagenome assembly JACCEE01 (sample SAMN15323457, study PRJNA562643) | freshwater metagenome | isolation source: river surface water | place: USA:Blue River Watershed | collected 2017-08-19 | reverse complement strand
CCTTTTCAGGTATTTGTATTCTAGTATAAGTTGTACAAGCTTTAGAAAGTAAATACCCATTTGAAGGGCTAGGAACGCTATAACCAGTCATATACACCTTTCCATTTACATCCAAACACGCAAATGCTCTTCCAGATCCCCAACCATCTTGACCAAATATTTTTTGTATAACTATATCCTTCATGCTATCTATTAATTTAGGAGAAACAGTATCAGTCGTATCTCCATGACCCAATTGACCATAGTGATTTCTACCCCAAGAATACATTTTACCTGATTCACCCAACACTAAATAATTTGTTCCATAAGCATAATAAGTATTATCATCTCCTCTTTGTTTATCTAACCAACCACCAGTAGTTACAACCTGTTTTACTTTTTCTGGAATATTAACTTTTATAAAATAACTAGAATTTGTTTTAGTTCCATCTCCTAGATTTCCTACACCATTATAACCACAAACAAACAATTCATCTGATGTACTAATATATGCACTATTAAAACTATTCCCATTTCCAGTTCCAACAATTTTTTTTGCATCTGAAACTAATGTTGTACTATTTTTTTTGCATTGAACCAATTTATTTTGCTGCGTTGTATTTCCAATACCTAATTGTCCTAGTTCATTAGCTCCACAAGAATACAATGTGTTATCATCATATAATACCAATAATTTCGCTCCACCATCATTAGTAGAAAATACAACTTCTTTAACTTTTTTTGTTGAATTATCAGATACTAATGTGGGAGAAGTAATACCCGTAGTTGAATTTTGTGCTAATTGACCTGTATTATTAAGACCCCAAGTATATAATTTTCTAGTTGTACGTTCTATCGCAGCAAATGAAATATTCTGAGTGTTATTATCTACAGCAACATCAAAATCATCAAATTTAATATTTGTTTCAAGTTTTATATATCTTCTAGTATAAGTATTCGATTTTCCAAATCCCGTTAATCCATCAGCATATAAATATCCATTTAACCACAATGTTCCATCACTTAATAATAAAACTTGATAAAATATACTAATTATAGATTTAACTATTCTCAAATTTGGATTATCAATCAAATATGCGTTATCAAAAGTATATCTCATTGGTGGCCAATTATTTATTGAATTTACATCTAAATTTAACCACGTTGTATGTTGCCCCCAACCAAATAAAGATGGTTCGTCTGTAATTACGGATCTAATCCAATAAGAACTTTTAAAAACGGGAAATCCTAATATAGTAGGACGACCACCAGAACCAGAACTTTTAACATTTATAGTTCCTACATCACCAGTTTTAGATACATCTACATTACCTGTAAATTTAAGCTCTGTAACTGAACCCACACTACCAGAATCTTTAGATATATCTATACCAGTAAATGTAGATGAAGATGGTCCTGATGTTACTGGTGTAGCTGGACCTTTAGCAGCAGAATATTTAATACATGGTAATAATGCAATATTTTTAGGACGAGTTTCCGCTCCACCAAAAGAATCTGTATTTAATTTTAAACTTCCGGTACCTCTTTTATCATTTGGATCAACATTATATAAAGTATTTTGTTGATCTCCACCAGCAGTATCTTCCTTTTCAAATGACATTGAATGCGTGTGACTCTCAATACTATCTTCTTGTATACTACCTAATTTTCTTGCAGTATCTTCATCAACATTAGCACCATTATCTAATCCTCTAATAAAATAACCTCTTAAATCAGGAGCATAAAAATACTTACTTTTATCTATTGATGGATTTAAAATATCTGTAAATGTATGACCGATTGCTTTATATAATTCATTATACTCTCCGACAATATTCAACTTACTACCCTTACATTCTATCCAACCATTAGGTGCTACTGTTGTAGCAAAAAAAGATACTTGACCAACTGGAGTATCTGAAGGAACAGAATTTGCTATAATAGAAGAAAGTGCTTGCATAGTCACTCTTCTTGTTTGTAAATCCTGCACAACAATAGTTGTAGCATCCCCCTTTAATGGGGCTGTCAAAGGAAGTATTTCATCTACTCTAATATCAGGCATAAAATCTATTTATTAAAAAATTAACTAATTGAAATACCTTCAGATAAAATATTATCGCCTTCAGAAGTATCTATTGGTATACCATCAGTAGTTAATAACCTACCAACCGCATCAACAACTTCATCTCTCAGAGTTATTGTAGAACTTGCTGCTACAACCGTACCATCAGCATTTTTTAATAACAATCTAGCAGATTCAACTTCTGCTGGTATTGTATCAATCGCAAATGAAACATTTATAGTTCCTTTATTACCATTAATTGTAACTTCACCAGTATATATATTTCCTAAAATATCTGGGGACGTTATTGTACCTAAAATCTCCCAATATAATACAGTTCCATCTGGTACATTAACAGTATCTACCAAGAAAACAGCAGTATCACCTTCTGAATATATATTTTTATTATTTTGAAGTAATATGTTATATGTCTTCTTAAGTTTATTATCATCAAATTTAAGACAATTATCTCCAATCTCTTCTAACATTCTTTTTAATGATAATAACAAATCATACAATTCTTTATATTTTTTATCAATATATATTTTAGGAATAGCATCCTTATTTTGCTCTGGCCATGGAACATCAATAACTTTATTATTATTCATATTGATAGTACCAAACATAGTTCCTCCAGATAATGGAAGAAAATTCTCAAAAATCTGAAATAAACCTCTACAACCAATTAATATTGGTACTAATTGTCTATTACCATCTATAATATATGTAACATCTTTTCTTTGATTATAAATTAAATCGCCAGTTTCCATATTAGCATCAGCAATTGTACTATCCATTACTGTGACAATATTCTTATTTGATACTAAAATTCCACCTAAAGTTTTTCCATCACCAACATACATCCTCTTTGTATCTGTAGTATAAAGAAGTTCACCTTCATCAAAGATTATAGTTTTCCTACAATCATTTGTACCTCTTCTAACCTTAATCTTCCCTATTCTACGATCAATCATATATTTTATTTAGGTTACACGTATTTGCTAATACTACCTAAAACTAGATAATCATTTGCTGTAGCACCAGAACCAGATCTAATTATTTTAAACTCATATAAATTAAATGAATTTGGATATGCTGTTAAATTATCTGTAGATGATACTAAAGCATCCTTCCATTTAATATCCATTTTAACTCCATCAATATTAAACTCTGTAAGATTTCTTCCAACTACCATGTTTAGCACTAAACTCAAATCCATAGATTTTCCGATAGCTAAAACTGATGACAATGACTGTGATGTAGATGCTGAAACATTAACAATGTAATCTCCAGTTGGAGGTAATTGATAATATAAGAAATTATTTGTTAATAAATTTGCTTGAATATTTACTGGAACATTAACAATGATATTTACATCAGATTTATATGTTTTAATTTCATCACGAACTTCATTTAATGTTACTGAAGTTGGGAATGTGATATATTCAAATCTATTTGTATCACTATTAAATCTAAATGTTTGATTATTACTTGGAGCAACATTTGTAACTGATATTCCTTGAATTTTAGTTACAGTAGAACTTAATACTGCACCAGAACCTGTAACAAGAATATCTCCTGTTAAGGTTATTGTAGATGAACTAGGTGTCCAAGCAGTAAGTGCATCACTCCACATCATTACCTGCCCATCAACTGGTTGGGTTTCATCTATAGGATAACCTCTTAATGCTATAACAGTACCATTAATTTCATTTATTCCTTCTCCTTGTAAATCTCCAATTAAAGTTATTGTATCTGAAGGTTCTTTGATTTTAAAAATATTCAATTCTCCAGATTCATCCAATGTAGCACTTAATCCACTACCAATACTAAAATAACTAATATCTTGAATATCAGATTCTCTTATTTTAGCTTTTTGTTTAATAAAAATATTTGGAGAAACCGATTTCCAACCATTATCATAAATTAAAACATCACCATTATCTGAATCTTCTGGAAGTTCATTCGATAGTTTAATTGTAGCAATACCATTCGATTCATCAAATATTTTTTCAATCTTATCTCCTACAAAATTAATACCAATAACATCATTTTTTGCAGTTCCATCTTTATATAATTCTTGTGTTGGTCTAGGAACAGTTATTGTTAGCTTAGTAGATAAGGCATTATATGCAGCAGAAACACCATTTCCAACAAAATCTACAGCACTGACACTTCCAATCGCTACTCCTTCATCAAAATATTGAGTATATGTTAATGCTTCAAGATTATTTTGAATAAAATTTGTAATTGTATTTAAATCAGATCTATAAGTAGATCCATCTTTAATAAGCGGAATATACTCATTACCATTTAATATATTCGCTACATTTAATTCTGATATTGTTTTTCCCGCCATATTCTTTATTTATTTTATGGGATTGAAATGAAATAAATTTAAACAGATGGTGTTGTAGTATCATCACTATCAAATATTCCAGTACTAGTTGGTATATCATATTGTAATGTAGCTACTCTTACTCCACTATCAGCACTATCTCTAGATTTATAAGAAATAACTTTTTGGAAAGAATCAATTATTTGCACTACATCCGGATTTCTAACACTATAACTATATTGACTTTTCTGTACTGTACCACCTTTAGCTAAATATGCTTTTATTTTAACTGGCTGTTCCCCAACAGAACCAAACCACATACATCTACAATCAATTATAAATGAAGTTAAATTTGGAAATTCTGATACCAAATTTCTTGTATAAAATATACAAGACTCTTCTCCAGTTCCTGTATTATCACCACCCCAAACTAACAACTCTTTATTATTTCTCGTAATCGAAGAGTCTTGCCCCCATCCAAGATATGTACGTGCGGCATTTTGCCCAACATCAGGAGTTACAATTCTAGTTCTAGTATCTAAATCACTACCATCAGTAAAAGCATATGTTAATACAAGATAATCAAAATCAAATACAAATCGTCTTTTTGATGCAACGTCAATAAAACCACTCATAGTTGCTGTAGTTGTTAAATTACACTGATTTATAATAGTATATGTTACAGTTATAGGAATTGGATTTCCTCCAACATTTATATCTTTTCCACATTTTAATGTTATTGTAGTATTAGTATTCCCAACTAAAGTCAAACCAGTACCATTAACTGATACACTGCCTTCAACAATTCTAATAGGTTGAGTTACTAGATTTCCATCCCTATCTGGTAATCCACCAACGAAATATATATTTTGAGGATCAGCATTAGGATTTGTTATATCTATAACATAATCATTATTTTGATTGAAATTTAATTTTTTTTGCGTAATAATAGGTGGATTACATGTAACAATTACATTTACAGTTGCTTGATTTGATTCCAATACAGAATCAAATGCCGTATATTTAAAACTATCTGTACCATAGAAGCCAGCTTTAGGAGTATACGTCAATGTTTTACGATCAGATTTTAGTGATATAGTATTATTTTTTGAAGAAACTAAATCATAAGATTTAATAGTCAAAACAGCATTTTGTGGATATAAATCAGGATCACTATCATTACTTAATGGTGTGAAGTCCTTACTTTCACCAACAGTTGTAGTATAATTATCATCTGCAACTATTGGTGGATTTGCAACCAAAACAGTATTAGAAAAAACAAATCCAATACTATTAATTACTTTTACTTTATATAAACCAGCAGAATTAGTTAAGTATGAAGAATTATTAGAATTATTAATCAATATATCATCTTTATACCATTCATAATTAAATGGTGTGCTCCCAGTAGCAACTACAAATAAATTGGTTGCTAAATTGCCACTACTTAATGGTTGTACAATAATAGATGGTGGTATGCTCTTAACAATAACTATATCAGATGTAACCATACCAGCATCATTACTAATAACAACTTTATATGCTCCATCATCATTTACATCAATTTGAGTAGAATTAGTATTATTAATTATAATATCATCTTTATACCATTGATATTTTAATGGCAAAGTACCTGTAGCTGAAACCGATAAATTTATTGGAATGCTTCCACCTATTGGTTGTTTAATAATTAATGGTGGTTGTACTGTAATAAGTGTAACATCATTAGAAGTAGCACTACCAGCAGCATTACTTACAACTACTTTATAAGTACCAGCATCATTTGCAATATATGAATCTTGTGTTTCTCCTGAGATTTCAACACCATTCTTATACCATTTATATGTTAAATAATTTCCAGTAGCTACAACTTTCAATAATGCTGGTGTAGTTGTACCAAATGGTTGTGTAATAATTCTAGGAGCTATTACCACATCAACAACACAATCAGTAGATGTAACTGAACCAATTTGATTACTAACAACCACTTTATATGTACCATTAGATGTAATATTGTAAGAAGATGAAGTAGCACCCGAAATAGCTACATTATCTTTAAACCATTGATATGTTAATGGATCTGTTCCTGTAGCAACAACAGAAACAGTCTCTGATCCAACCAAAGAAACACTCGATTTAGGTTGTGTTGTAATTACTGGTTTATTCCCAGCTACAAAATTAGCAATTTGACTATAGACTGTTCCAAAATCATTTGTAACAACAACATCATAATCACCACTATCATTCAAGGTAGCTGAATTTATACTAAAAATAGCCTGAGTCGCTCCAGAAATATTTTGACCATTTTTTCTCCATTGATATTTTAGAGGTTCTGTTCCACTAACAGTAACAGAAAAATCAATCTTAACATTTAATCCACCAATAACAGAAACAGGATGTTTAGATATTACAGGAGATGATCCAACTTTTAAAATACCTGTAGAACTTACACTACCATATTGAGATTTTACAACAACTGTAAATTTATTACCATTCATGTCAGCTGTGACATTACTAAGTTCTAATTTATTTAAAGTTTTTCCGGGTATTAAAGTTGGTTCACTCATATGATTAAGAAATATACCATTCGTAAGTTAATTCACCGTCTCCATAAGCCTCTACGCTAAATTTAACATCTGATCCAACTCTTACAGTAAGATCTTGAACTGGTGTTACAATATTAGGAGGATAATTTGTCGCAACAGGATCTGGTGGAACTACTCTTGATAACAATAAAGCATTAAATTCCTTTTCCAATAAATCCACTTGAGTTTTAAATGCTGAAATTTGATTTTTTAAACTATCAAAACGATCATCAGCATATTGCTTATTCGCTAATTCATAATCATCAATAGGAATTGGTATATTACGAACGAAATTTCCTCCATTCATAGAAATATTTCCACTCATTATTCCACCACTACGCAACAAATAATTGCCAGTCAAGTTTTCAATATTTGTATTAGCACAACCAACGTTTCTAAAAAATTTCTGACGATGATTTCCAGAATTGCATTGGTCAATTTCTGAAAAGAGTCTATATGTATTTCCACTTTTCACATCAAAAACCATATCACCTTCATCCATGGTTTTTAATTTTTCATCTTTTATATTTTTAAACGAATCTTTTGAATCATAATCAATGATTTCAATATCATTAAAATAACTAAAATTACTTACCTTAGTTCCACCGGGATTTATATTATCCCCAACAAATATTCTTTTACTATCTAAAAGATAAATCAATTCACCTTCTTCCAAAATAACAAAACTCTTCTGATCAGATAATCCTCTTCTTAAAAAGATTTTCTTACAGTCATTTTTAAAAGGTTCTATGTTTATAAAAGGCATATTATTCAATTACATATATATCATCATTACCATTCCCATTTTTTGGAGAATTATTAAAAGGAATTGGTATTGGACTATTTACTAAGTTCGTAACTCTATTATTTAATATAGAATCTTTTGTCAAAAATAGCATCTTATCCATAAATGAATAAATTTTTATTAAATGTCTATTAATAACGTTCGGATCTATTAATTCATTATCATTAAAATATAAATTATAATCTAATTCTAAATTTAATTCATTTATTTCTTCATCATAGAAATATCTTGTATCATTACCAGCAACATCTCCATAATTATTAAAGAAATATTCTAATTTTCCTTTAAGATTATTTTTAATTTGTAAAAGATTTGAATATATCTTATAAAATTCTTTATTCAAAACAAAAGACTGGACATATTCATTTTTATCAAGTATAATATCCTTATATGGATTATAATTTAAATCTTTATTATGCAATAATGATATATAATCACATTTTTCTTTAAATTGTAATATACTATTATTAGCTAATATAAATACATTATCTATTCCTTCTATATTAGAATTACTTTCTATAATAGAAATATCTCTAGCAATAAATTTTATTGATCCTATTGATGTTGGAGAATCTTTAAATATCAATCCTCTATTAAAAATAGCAAAAGATTTCTTAGTATTTGTCAAAAATTTCTTGTGTATATTAACTTCTGTGATAACATAAACCACATTCGAATCTAAAGTGGAAAAATCAAATCTAGAAAAACTTTCTAAATCAGAATTATTAATTTCTTCACCATTTTCATCGAATAAATCTGATGTAGTTTTATAATATAAAGTATCTTCGAATATTTCCATTCTATTTAAAGAATAGTTTTCATCATATATTAAAAATCCGTATTCTACTAATTTAGTTTCCTTATTTGTTCGTTTAAACAGACAATATACTTGATTAGTAAGTTTTCTATACTTTATACAAGATATTTTATATGTATGAGTAGAATTGTATAAATTAATAGTTTTCTTCCAGACGAATGTATCAAAATATATCTTAATACATTCATTTCCTTCATCAAATATCCATAATTCTTTATCTTTTGAACCTAAAGTTGTACATCCATTAAATTTATTATTTCTAGCTGCAATTCCATAACCACCAATTGCTTCCATCAAAAATCTTTTATTCTCATATACAACATCATTTCCTGTATGAGATAAAACATTATACTTAAAAACTTGCCCCCCATCGTTTATTTTAGAATCTGTAACATATATGTGTTCTCCATCATATGTTATATCTTCCAAATTAAAACATTTTTGACTAGTATTGTTGTCTATAACTTGTTGGTATATAAATACCTCAGATTTTTTGAGAACACCTCCTTCTATAAATGTTTTAAAAGAAATAAAGTGTGTATTACTAATACCAAATATTGCATATCCATCTTTTCTTGTAAAAGGAACAACTACAAATTTTTTAATTTGTTCTATTTGTTCATATTTTGGAATAAGAGTTCTTTCATTATCTGCAATAGTATTAGTAAGCAATCTCCATTGAATTGATTTGTTAGTACCAAAATATACTTCATTTGGTAACATTACATAAGGAGTACTATCAGGAATATCCATGTCAGCAGAAAATAATCTGCCGTACAAATACATTAGATTCTCATCAATTAATTTTAATTTAAAATTTAAAACTTTATTACAAACTAATTCGTTTGTTTCTACTAAAAGTGTTTCCAAAGAATTTGGAAATGAAAAAGTATCAAAAACTATTCTATCTTTAAAGAATTTACTAAGTGTAAAAGCTGTTGATATATTTTCAATAGGAGTTAATTTTACAGATGAGTTGTTAAAATATCTTTCAGAATATGCATTACCATCTGAATCTACGTTAAAGAACCCCACATAATTTCTATTATATGGATCTTTAAATTCTCCTCCAGATGTAAAATTAAATTTGGTTTGCATTTCTGTAATTAATGTTATTTATTTGAGTAGATGCTGGTATAGTTTTTTGAACCTCTCTAACTATCATATCAGAAACATCACCTTTTAATAATGGAACACTTATTGAAGAATTCTTCAGATAAATGTTAATAAAATTAGATTTATTTCCGGGCACAACAAACTTAAATTGTCTTTCAACACCATCCAAATGATTTCTTTGATCACATGGTAATGAAACAACCAAATCTTCCATTTTAATTCCGTTATATATTAAGAAATCAACTTGATTATTTGACAAATATTTTTGATAAACTTTAAATTGTTTCATTATCATATTATTAACATAATAATAACCTCTTTGATTCAAATATTCATCCAAAGATATATTATTAGTCATATATGTATTACCAACATTGAAAGATTCACTGAAAATTTCTTGGAAAATATACTTTCCAGCATCAAATGATTTTTCTCCAACTAATATTCCATCACATAAAACATCAATCTTACCATTTATTCCATCCAATCTAAATGCAAAATGATGCCATTCTGTTTTAAACTTCGAAATGTCAACTTCTATCTCAACATCTGTTACATCTCTATTGTTATAAATGTTAACTAATAATGCTTTAAATGTAATTATATTATCTTTAGTATATTTTCTTCTTAGAAAATCATAATTAGTTAAATTATAATTATTTTTATTTAAATTAGCAATAGTTTCATAATCTTGGTCAGTAGCAGTTAATCCAATATACTTTGCTACAGTAATATCTTTATTAACTTCATCAATTTTTGCCAAAAACATTCTTCTATCTGGAATACTTCTGCATCCCAATAGAATTGGATACTTCTGAAAACCATTTGGAGTAAATTCTCTTACAAAATCTAATTTCAATCCCTTAAATTGTTCATTAGGTAATACACTAAGATTTTCAATAGCTGTTGTTGTAGCAGAACTAACATCAATACTATAAATCAACTCTCTATATTTGTTAAATTTACTTATTCTAGGAATTTTAATGGGATTAGTTGGATTATCATTAATTACAACGTAATGTAAAATAATGTAACTTAAATCATCGTCAATTATAAAATCCTCAATTAATGTTTTGCTATATACTAATGGTAATATATTATACTTTTTGCCATAAGATTCATATACATCACTTCTATCAAATCTTTCGTATACTAATAAGCTAGGAACAGGCATTGTGTCATTAGAATCTTTTATGTAAAAAACTCCATAATCATCATATTTCTTGGCTTTATATCCATTAAATCCATAAATCTTGCCTTTATCGTAAACTATAGATTTATCTACAACTGTTGATGTTGATGTTGCTTGATAATTAATCAATCTAACTTCTTCAGATAATACATTATACTCAAGAACTTTTCCCGGATGTTCTTTCTTTAGAAAATAAACATAATCATCATTATAACAAACACTTAAGTATGTATTAAAATCTAAATTGTATTCGCTTCCACTTAAAGCATCATACAAAACTCCACTAGAATTAAATTTTGAAATTAAAATTGACATATTATGATATTACTAATTCTGAAGTTATTGTTTCGAAGAAATCTAAGTGATCTGTTCTATATAAATCTTTAATATAAGATGTATCAGATAACTCCATTTCATTTTGTAATGATACTGTATTTATTAAATCAAAATCTGTATTATAGATGTAAACTCGTTTATCTTTTTGAACCATAATAAATGGTGTAACTTTTCTATCAAAATAAATTGAGAAACCGTATGTATTATAATTACCCATTAATTGATATCCTTTAATGGATGACCAATCATCGCTTCTTAACCAAAATGAAATCGTCATTTGGTGTGTATTATTGATTAATGAATATTTTTCTACTTGAGATTTAGCATTTAAATTGAAGTTATATTCAATATTATCTATGTCAGCATCATATAATACGTTTGTACCATCCTTTGTTGATACTTTTAATCCATCTTGAATTAATGATGGTGCAAATGTTGTTAATATTTCTTTAGTATATTCATTTCCAATTCTAAAATAGATATATTCACAATCTGGTTCAAAAATGACATCACTTATTTTATCAAAATAAGAAACTCCCATTAAAGCAGATTTGATTGTTTGAGGATATGCTTCCATTTCCTCTTCGATTGAATTATGAATATATGGAATATCATAAAATTCATCGAAAGTTAAATCCTGCTCAAGCATGCTTTCTATTTCATCTTGGTATTTTGAATCCATTGCTGAAGCTAATGCATCAGCATATTGAGTTTTTTCAGGATAATAATATCTATCTAACCACAAAGATCTTCCACTTTTTGTTTTGTATAACCAACTACACAAATATTCTGCTTGACCAGAAACTCTTTTATTTCTATAAAATACTTTATCAGCTTGATAAGGATTTTCTCCTCCTATTGAACCACTCTTATGCCATAAAGAATCATTAATATTTAAAACTTCGTAAGGATATAAACTTTCTGGTGTATAAAACTTAGTATATGAATCACATTCAAATTTGTAATCCATATTATAGAATTCATAAGATCCAATAAAATTATAATTACCTTTTTCCTCATTGTTTCCAGTAATTAATGAATGATAACGTCTTGCATCAACCAATGGAACTTCATAATTGTTTCTTTCAACATTATCACATCGATAAGAATAGTTCTTATGACTATGTTGATTTTTAAGTGTTAAAAGATTAATATCAAAAGAATTTCCAGTAACATAACTATATTGAGTCGAAAACACATAGTTATTTTCTAAGTTATATCTCGACTTTTCTGGTAAAACTTCATATTGATTTTTATGTTTTGGATTATATGATACCCAAGAACTATTAATCCTTGGATCAATAGTTTGAATATAATAATTTATATCAAAATAATATTTCTGATATTCATCCAAATTAGATGTTAATCCAATATTCAAAGTTGTCGGCATTATAGCAGATAAAGGAGTTACACCATAAGATTTTGTATAAAATAAATGTAATCTATTATTTTTCTTATCTATAACATAATTAAATTTTGTAGCATCTGCTAGATTTTCAGTAAATTTAAATGTAGATGGTTCTGGTTCGTATTTTACATAATATGTTTTGTATACTAACAATCCAGTAGATTGAGTATAATCATTACGATGTTTATGTTTAATAAGTAAATATAAATCATCTAAAAATTCTATTTCATAAATAAAATCTTTTGGACCATAATAATCTTCATTTTTATTTTTATAAACACATTGCTTTTTTTCAGAATCAAATACTAGATACTTTTGTGTAATAGGATTTCTTAAAGAAGTTGTAAATGATTTTGGTATAATGTAATCAATTGGTTTTAAATCAACAAAATCAGATAGTCTTCTCTTATCTGTCAAATATAAATTAGAATAAAAATTAATTTTACTATCCGAAACATTTTTAAGATAATCTTCATTCCATAAAGAAAATCCTTCATCATATTGTTTTTTATTGGCTTTAATTAGGACATCTGAATCATAACTGTAATTTGAACTTAACGGAGTTACATTATTAGGATTAGATAAATTAAAAATGTTTAAACTGTTCGGGAAATTTAATTTTTCATTTAATCTAAAATTATATGTATTAGAAGAATTGTCACATTCTGCTACTACAAATATAGAATCGTTTTCATTATCAATAAATTGGCAGTTTCTTATTGACATTTTTCCTTCAAATCCATTAAAAGAAGATTTTGATATTTCAACAGGTATTTGAAATACATCCATTCTCAAATTATTATATATTACAGATAATGTTGGTGTATAAACATAAAGTTGATATGAAGGATGTTCATAAAATTTACATTCAATCTTTTCGGATATTGGTCTTCCCTTAAAATCTACTTCTCTGTATAATCTTTTTTGACCATTAGTAAATTCACAAATTATTTTAGTAACTTTTGAAGAACTTAAAGCATTTAAATTTATAGTCAAATCACATTCACTACTAGCTCTAATAGTTTCCAAAGTCAAACTAACTTGACTAGGATATTTTGGTATTATGCATTCCGCTTTCATTATTGAATTGATATTCCTCCGTCTATTATTGGATTTATTATCGGTGAACCTATTTTCAAACCTTCAACCAATTTATCACTCGTTAAAAGATTGCAAGTTACAATTGAATTATTAAAATAAAATGATGAGGATTCTGAATGTATGTTGTAATCATTATATCTAAACTTATAAACGTATATATAACTATTACCATTTAAGTCTATAATGGTTGTAACTAATCCATATCTATCATTTCTACTATTATAAAAGAATACTGGCTTCTCAATACTTAAAATTTTATTCTTAAATTCTCTAGGCAATTTAAATAAATTTAAATTTTGATCTAATTTTTTAGTTTCACTAATATCACAAGAATTATAATCTACTGTATAAACTTTTGGTATAATATATGTGTTGCCCGAAACCTTAGACACAGAAAGCGAAGCATACATACAATAATTTCTATCTGTAAATAAAAATGGATCAGATAAAATGTATACAAATTGTCCACCAAATATGCTTTTATTATAAACATAGTTCTTGGAGACACCACTATAAACGAAATCATCAATACTATATTTTATTCTCTCAAATATAAGATAATTTTCAGTTCTTATAATAATAAAATCATTAATTAATTGGAAACTATCTGTTTTATATTCGATTTCATACTTAATACCTGTTGGATAATTATAAAATTGAACATCTATTGCAGATAATATGTTTGATATTTCTCCCGTAGCACAATTTCTTACCAATATTGTTCCATAAGATTCTTTAAATGAATAGTTTGAAACATATTCACCTCCAGAATTATCAATTAATCTACTTTTTCTACTTTCAACTTGTTTAGTTACAATGAAATTGGTTTGTTCATCAAAATCATAAAGTCCTCCATTAGAATTTATATCAGATTCATTAGCACAGAAAACTCCAGAATCAAAATCTTTTCGTTTTAAATCATTAGTATAATTTAAACCACATTTAGCATCGTCATCTGAGTTTATGTTTTTGGGATTACCATCTAAAATTTTGGAAGTTTGTAAATTTAAATTAGAATATATTGCATTAATTCTATCCGCATCTATGATATAATCAAACAACATTGATGTAGTTGGATTAATAATATCATACTCTAACTGTGAATTTGGAAATAATGTTCCATCATAGAAAATTGAATTATCTAAATCTCCATCTGGATTCAACCAAATATCATATTTTATATTAGATCCATCAGCAGTTAATGGTTTCATGTCTATCGACAAACCATCAACAATATAATAATGAAATAAAGGTCTTTGCATGAAAAGATTTCCATATATTCTGGAAATCCCACCTTCAATACCTATATTGTAATAATAATTTGATGCCCAAACATTTGGATAAACCCAAAACTGATTACTTATAAAATTTACTTCTGGTAAAAGCTTATTATTACTGAATGTTAATGGTCCACCATCGTACAATTCACAATATTTTGTCTGAAGTGGTTCTTCAGTTTGGTTATCAACGTAATTTTTCTTTTTTCTAAATTTAAAAAGTCCATATTCATTCCCAAAGATATCAGATTTATAATCAATCATGATTCCTTTGCTATAAACTGGACAAAATGAGAAATCTAAACCTTCATATCCCATTTTAGTAGCTTCTTTTATCTGGTTTCTAGAGAAGTAACCATGATAATCTTGTCTATGTGGAGTATTTTTAATATCTCCATTAACAAAATAGTTGCTATAATTTTTAATAGAATCTGTATAATCTTCTATATGTTTAAATGGATATTCAGGATTGTATTCATTTGTTAATCCAATAACATTTCCATACATTGTTGGATCTGGAATCACATAAGTTTTCTGAAGTGTTATTTTATTTGGATTTAAAACGAATTTCTTTGAACTAGAAGAAAAATATAAGATACCATTTTTATGTGGAGTATAAAAACCTCCAATAACTCTCTCAGAAGATAAAGAATCTAATTGAAATGTTGTTGCTGTTGTTGGATATCTCGTATTTAAAATATTATTAACTTTAATTCTTTGAGAATCTATTACTCTACCAGAAACATAATCAGTTAAAGTATCATTTGTTTTGAAATAAAACAAATCATTTCCCATATATTTTTCTAATAATTTTTTATTAATAGAAACTTTAACTTTAGCCTTTTCTTTATTGGGAGCAATTATGTTGTAAAGCTTTTCATCAGGTTTACAATCTAAGTTTACGCTATCTACATTATAATTGACTGTAAATAGTTTGCCCAATTCACTTAAAAAGACTTTTACATTACTAATAATCTCAGCAGCAACCGCTTTATCAAAATCTATAAAAACATTAACATCAACTCGATTTACATTCTCTGAAAAATATTCTGGATTTCTTTCAAATTTACTTGGTGGAGCTTTTGGATTATAATCGAAGTAATTATCATATAAATCATATAATTCTTCGACTTCAACTTTTAAATTTTTAAGTAAATTTTTATAATTAATCGGATTATTATAATAATCTCCTCTAATAATATCTAAGAAAAATGCATCTGTAACAGATTCATATATTTTCTTCTCAACACTTAATGAAGTTGTTTTTATTTTATTTTTTTCAATCTTAAACTTTAATTTGTCTCTTCTTTCTGAATAGAAATTACAGATTTGAGATATTTTTTTAGAATAAAATGGAATTAAAACATCTACATCTAATTCATCATTGAAATCTACATTAGATAAGAATCTTTGTTCTTCTGTGGAAGAATAATTTATAGTTAAATCCTTTAAAAAGTTAACATATCTATCTCTAATTAAATCAGAAATAGAAGTTGCAATCAAATTCTTCTTCTCGCTCCATTCTTTTAGGTATTCAACGTATAAATTGTTAAAATCTTTTGGAGAAAATCTTCCATCTACGTTTTTGATGAAATCTATGAATGTATACGGATTCTCATAATCCAAATAATCAGACTTATCTGTATTTGGATTAACTATAGAATTAATTGGAAATGTTTTTGAAAAAACAAATGAATCCGACATTAGAATTATTTAATATTCGATAAACCTTTTACCAGCGTATACATTATAATGTCAGATTTAATTTTATCCCAATCAGAAACTGATAATATATCATCTTCTTTAATAGTATTTCCGGGATCTGCCCAGTTTATAACACCTTCAGTTTGTGCTCCAATGTCTTTAAGATCGTTTTTGTAGTGATAACGAGGTACAAATTCATAGAATTTATAATAATCTGGTATTTTCCACTTAAAATCATCTATTCCTTCTGGTAAAACCAATCCCCAACCCCATTTAGTATCACAAGAAGATAAAGGATATAATGTATTTAAAGTATCTATGAATGGAATTGCATCTTCTGTAACCAAATTGTCAAAAACATCGTATGATGATAATGTTATTTGAGAAATTTTTGTATTAATATACTTATATGTTCCACTATACTTCTCATATGCTACTAATGGACGGTTTATATTAACAATATAGGTGTTGAAATCCACTTCGTTACCCTTATTGATACCATACATAGTATCTCTCTCCTCTATTGGGCCATAATAGCCCTTATCATCGAAGTTATACTCATGTTTATTCCTGCTACCTTTCAACTTAGAATACTTTATTGTCAATAAATCAAATATTCTATTCAATTCTGGAGGCATTTCAAACTCTCTGGAGTTATAAATGAATAAATTCTCATCAACCATTTCATTTATAGCTTTTAATGACTTAACATTACAAGTATCTACATTAGAATTGTTATCTAAGAAGTTTGCAATCTTTTCATATATTAATTTTCCGGGTGCATTTGAATCAGAATCTATATTACCAATGCAAGTTCCTAAGAATTGATCAAAAAATACGTTCTTATCTAACAAATATTCTTGTGTTCTATAAGATTTCAACTGTTCTGTAGGATCAAAGTTCTCATTTACCTTTCTAATATCATAAATCTTATCTTCTAATGAATATAAAGTAAAATTATTAGAATAAGCAGTTGTTTCGTATCTATCAGAATAGATATGTTGGAATTTATTGATGTATCTAAATCCATTCCAATCTCCATAACCATTTAATTTATTAGCAATCAACCCAGACGATGGTGTTTGTCTAATACGTATGAATTTAGGAACGAAATCATTTGGATTATCATTATAATTAAAATAATGGATGCCTTTTCTACTATCATCTATGACTAATATGCTTCCATCAGTAGTTGTAGCAATACCTTCTAAGTCACTGAGATAATAATTTGGAGTATTTGCATGAACAGTTGGTAAAGAATACTCTCTAATGCTTCCATTTAATCCAATTGATACAACTTTATTAATATCTTTTGTTAACCAAATATTTCCAGCTAAATCTAGATTAATATTTCCTAAATTTCCTCCAACATTTATTATTGAAGTTTGAAAATCTTTAGTAATTTTGTATACAACATCAGAATTTTGCCTTTTAGCAATAACATAACAGTTAGATTGTACATCTGTAACTAATTCTGTAAATTGTGCAGAATTTGGTATTAAATTCGATGTAGTAAAACCATTTAAGTAAACACCATCGAAGTTATATCTTTCAACTAAAGAATATGAATCGCTTGAGTATGATATCCAAACATTATTACCAACATCAACATCAATTGATGCTGGTCTAATCTTATTTTCATCGTTTATTATCGAGTTTGGAACATTACAAACGATATATTTGTCGATTGTATTAGTTAAATTGTTAATTCTAACAGTAGAAAGAGAATCATGCAAGCAAACCCACACATTTCCTTCCATATCAGATGCAATATGTGCTGGAGATGCATTTGGAGATATGGTTTTTAAATCAATTCTAGTTATTTCTGTTAAAAATAATTCATTGATTGCATATTTTATTACCAAATCATTATCAGAATCAACAACCCATGCAAATTTTTCTAATGTAGCATCCGCATTTCTAATTGGAACAATGCAAGATGCATAAACTCCACTCAATCCTGATACAGAATAGGTTTTATATAAAGCATCTTTAATATTTGTACCAACTTTAGATCTAATAGTTACTAAATTTAAATCATTTGATGCTGGACGAGCAAAAACACACTCTTTAGTGTCTACTAATATTTGATCTCCAAGCATAAAACTAACATAAGCCTTTATTTTTACTGGCTTACCATTAGTTTCTGGCATCTTTGAGCATATTAAGTATCCTTTAAAGAATCCTGTATAATTTCCATCATCTTCTAAACTTCCAAAGTCTTCAAAAAAGTCTACACCTTCAGTTATTTGAACATCATTCCCACTATTATCTTCATAAACTAAACTTAAAAATATATCTTGATATAATCTAAGTTTACCCATACTCTT
>JACCEE010663616.1_pt1 | contig 19058 bp, 21 predicted proteins | sample 7449931 | NCBI WGS metagenome assembly JACCEE01 (sample SAMN15323457, study PRJNA562643) | freshwater metagenome | isolation source: river surface water | place: USA:Blue River Watershed | collected 2017-08-19 | reverse complement strand
GCTAAAAAAGCTTTAAAAGGCCCACCGGATAAAGGTGTTTTGGCGGCATCACGTTCATTTTGTGTAAAAGCTGTTAATCCTTGTTGTTGATAGACTTTCTCCGCTTCATCAGAAAACAACACCGCATCCCCATCAAAAGCAATGCGTAATTGGGATGAATGACTTTCCGTTGTTCCACAGACAATGGTTGCTGCCGCAAAACCCGCATCTAACGCCTTTATCACATCATCGGCATTGGTGGACAAAAATAAATCCGCAGAAAAGGCTTGAATGTATTGATATGGCGACACACCGCTAGTAAACGCCGCGCGGGTAATTGCCAATTGATAATGGTCGATAGAATTAAAAATACGCAACCCTGTATCCGCACTGTTTTGTGACAACAGAATAATTTCCACTAACGGATTGTCCTCAAAGGCTTGATTAATGGCTAAAAATTTTTTCACTAACGCAAAGCCTACACCCGGTTCTAATATTTCATCCTCGTGTTCAATTTGATAACGACAAAATGCTTCTTTACCTTGCGTTTCAAAAATAGTATGCGACTGGTCTAAATTAAACAAAGCGCGTGAAGAGATTGCAACAATCAATTTTCTGTGTTCCATGTAACTGATACCTTAAGTAGAAAGAGTATCCATTAAATCTATCATAAATTCCATTTCTTCATCGCTCACTTCCAACCAGCGTGAAAACTCCAGTGATTGTAAAACACCTTGACCCTTTTCAATCCTATCCATATTAATCAATAAAGTTTGTAGCTCTGTGTACCGATGCGCAAGTTTTGGCCCTACTAGCAGTGAATGATGAATTTCATCAATTTTACTGCGCAATAAAACCCGCAATTGTTTTTTTATCATATTCGATAAATCGTCATAAGCTCCGGCTAAAAACACCCCCACATCATCGTGGCCAAGTAATAAATTTTTTGCCACCAACACATAACTGTCATAGACATGCCGGTTAATATTATCTTTATTTAAATCAACCGCTTCTAATAGCATCATCCCTATCATGTTTACATCAGGGTCTTCGGTCATCGCCACTTTTGCACAAGGTTTGACATCTGAAAGCTGGCGTATAGGGCTGTCTTTGTTCACCGCAATTAAGGCTTCATCCAGTAAAAATGCGGGCTTGACTAAGGGTAAAAAACCTTTTTCACGCACTAAGACAGTCGTATCAAAGGGGTTGGCGTAAATAAGGTCAATTTTATCATTGTTAATTGCCTGCCGCTGCGCGCAAAAGCTGTCATATAATTCAAAATGAATATCGACAACCAGTTGTTTTTGTAACCAAGTGTTAAAAATATACCAACCAGATAAACGATCTGGCGTAAAATCTGGGCTGACGGTGAATATATACGACATACTATCTCCTACTGTTAGAATAATGTCGGATAAAGCTTACTACACTTATCCACCATCGTGACCGAAGGTTTGCGCCGTACCGAGGTATAACCGACTACCCGCCCTTTGCGGCTATTTGGAATAACGGTCGCCTTGACCCAATAATAACCGCCGTCCTTACGCAGATTTTTTACAATTCCTTGCCATTTTTCGCCTTTTGTGACCGTTTCCCATAATTCTTTAAACGCCACAGACGGCATTTCAGGATGGCGCAAAATCGCATGGGGCTGTCCTAATAACTCTTGTTCGGTATAACCGGACATATCGACAAAAGCTTGATTTACATGCGTAATGATACCGTCAGTATCGGTTGTTGACACAATTAATTTGCCTTCTGGGAAAGGCGTTTCAAGCGCGGTATAAAACACTTTTCGCCGCCCTAATTTATACAACATGAGCGTGGTTTCCTGATAAGGTCCAACAACATCCTCTACTCTCATATCAGCTATCATGAGCAACTCCCAATTTCTATCGCAATATGTTGTTATAGCAACTCAGACAGACTTTTAGCGGCACGTTTGGCGTCCAGAAAAATTAACCCCAATTTTGCATTCGCTTTGGCTAACACAGTTAGCACTGCCTCATCACCTGCATAAATCATCAGGACATAACCATTTACACCTTTAATCAGCACCTGTTCTAACGTTCCTCTATTTAGCTCCTGTGCTGTTCTGTCGCCTAAAGACAACATAGCCGCACTCATTGCCCCAACACGATCTTCATCCATCCCCGAAGGCAAAGCGGCGGCTATCATTAATCCATCTGTTGAAATAATACCTGACGCTTCAATATCAGCCGAAGTGCCATTCAACTCCTTTAAAACCGAAGTTAGCGTGTCTGCTCGCATTTTTTATATCCTCTATTTTGTTCTTAAAATCGAATAACTTTTTATTCATTTACTCAAAGCCCAGCCTTGACCTATCCATTATAGAGCGTTAAGTTGCATAACGAATACTTAATGCCCACGCTAACGACACAAACTCAGGTTGATTAAAATGAGGGGTTCCCAACACGGTAATGACAAAACGGTTTTTACCAATAAACACTGGCCAAAATCCAACTTGACTCTTACCCATAACATTAACCACAGCCCACGCATGAGAACTTAAGCCCATATTACTCATCAATAATCCTGACCTACGCAAATGCAAGGTAGAAATTTCCGCGCTTAACGCTGACAATTCCTCAGCTACTTCATGAGCAAAACCGCTTAAGGCCAGATAAAACCCTTGATCATCGGCCAATAATACCTTGCCTTTTTCAGATATTTTTTTTAAATACGCCGGTAAGATATTTTCTAACGCCCCTTGTGGAGAATATTCAACTTGCGTTAAACCTTGTACCCAGCCCAATTTTTGACAGTGATAAAGCAATTCAAAAGCCTCCTCTTCCTGTTCACACTCCATCAACATCAATAAATTTGCAGTAGTCAGTGCTAAAGTTTGCGGCTGTTGCAAAATACGCTTTAAAAAACGCCTCGACTTATCCTCAGCCATCGAAGAAACTGCATAATAAGCCCCCGCTGGCGTAGGATAAATATACAATTTATCAACTAAGCTATAACGACTCATTTTCCTCTAATCCGGGGTCTAATGAATAAAGTAACGCCTGAACTAATAAAGACACATCATTCCTCACCCGCGCATCCACCGAAAACACGGCAGGTCTTAACCCCAACCCCTGAAGCTGAATATGATAGTCTTCAATCGTTGGTTTATTACTCACATCCATGCGCGTTATGCCGATTGCCACATGCGTATCAGAAATAAACTTGGAAAAAGAATTTAAAAAAAATCGCATATCCTGAAACGGATCCGCACGACTATTATCTAGCAGCAAAATTAAGCCAATACCACCAACAGTTAAAATATCCCACATAAAATCAAAGCGTTCTTGACCGGGGGTACCATACAGATGAATTTTATCGCCATCGACCAAATTCATAATGCCATAATCCATCGCCACAGTTGTTGCCGCTTTGCGTGCTTTAGTCATATCCGTCGCAACAGCATCAGTTTTAATAGGAGGCACATCACTAATCGACTCAATGGCTGTTGTTTTGCCAGCCCCAACAGGCCCTGTAAAAATAATTTTATACTGACTCATATCTGTGTTTATGATGATTTTAAACTGCGTAACTTGCCAAGTATTTTGCTTAACAACCCTTTAGATTCCGTTTTTTCACTTTTAACTGACGGCGGCTCCAAAAGCTCATCAGACCTACGCTCTGCCTGTCCCACCAAGTTTAAAGCATACGCAGCACTAACAAACACAAAAACGTATTGCGGTTTTATTTTTAATGCTTGCGCAATATTTAACATGGTTCGCGGTCCGTTCATCAGTAACGCAGTAATTCGTAGCGCGTGGGGAGTGACTAATGAACGGGTAAAATTAGGCCAGCGTTTAATAAAAATCGGACGATGCACATCCAGAGCCTGCGGATAACGCCCTTTTGAAGTCCATACTGCCAGTTTCCAGATAAACGCATCTAAGTCATAAAATTTATCCAGTTTTCCTGCAACGCCCGATGTAACCGGATTAATCGGCGTAATGGTTAATTTTGAACCGGTGGCTTTGCTCATTTCTAATGAGGCAAACGCTCGCAGTTGTTTATCATCCGCATCTAACCATACTTCATGGCTATGCGGAAAAATTAACAACGGCTGCCAATTTGAATTAAGTTGCAACATGCGGTTTTTTTCTTTAGAAATTTTAACCGCCGATAGGACATAGCCTTGAAAATAATCTTTCGGGCTATAAGAAGCCTTCAGTAATTGCCCTTCATCATTAAAATCAATTTCCGGCAAAATACCAATAAAAGAGGAAAAACTGGTTTCATCTAACTGCATCGCGGTTTTATGCTTTGCGGTTTTTTTACGCTCCAGCGTATCCTCTGGTGCTTTTTTTTCCGCCGCGGTGGGGGAAGAAGTTTCATCTATAGCAAATTGAGGCGACTTTTTAGTTAAGCCTTGCTGCTCGGTCAGTAACCGCGCCTGTTCTAAAGTAGCCAACATAGTCGCCAGATGAATAGGCTTTTCTATATATAAACAACCTTTAATTTTTACCTCATCCCTGGATAAAACAATTAAGGGTCTGGGAGACTTTTTTTTCAGCAAAGTTTCTAAAGCCGCTTTACCTTGAGCAAAATCTACATCAACAATATCTACTTCACCGTCTATATCTTCAACAACCACGGCCACGCCGTTACACGGTCCTTGAAAATACATCACCATGGTTTTATAAGTCCGCCCATCCATGCCATGAAGAACAGCTTGCAGCGGTTTTTTTTGATTACCCTTCATTGAAGAAACCTTTTAATTCATCCCAACCCACTGGCATAGCCGTCATGTCAGAACACAACTTCGCATACATTTTAAAAAACCTGTCACGGTCATCCGTCACTTTATAAAGCTCAAGCAAATCATGATGTAATGGTAGTCTTTGCTTATCAGCTAACAACGCTTTTTCAAGCGTTTCTAACGCTGCATCAAATTGACTATACGCCACAAAATCACGTGCTATCTGCAGTGGATCATACTCAGGCAACTCAGCGTGTTTTTTTATAATTAATACATTCGTGCCTATTAAACCTGCACTAAATAGCGAATATTTATTACCATTTAACAAATCCATTTGTGCAACAGAAAAACTTAATGCCTGTTTTAATTTAGCATAATCGGCGGCAATTAATCTTGTTTTTGCACCAACAACCATGCGCAGGCTTAAATCACGCCCTTTACCTTGTAAAACCAGTAACAAATCCACCAACGCCGCAAACAAATCTTCTGCTAAATTTTCTTGATAACAAAAATAGATTCGCTGCACATGAACACATAATGCTTTGGGGTCAGTGATGATCTGAAATACAATATTTTCAAGTAGTTGCTCCTTGTTCAATATTCCTTGTGACCATCCCCGTTCAAAAGTTTGCTCAAACACATCCTCGCACTTAAGCGCGCCTGCCTCAGATTCACAAATAATTAACGGCTGGAAATTGCTCACGATGATTAGTTATTGTTTTTATTAAAAAGCGTTAAGGCATTATATAGTTAGATGATAACTTTGTTCCAATATTGCCGACCTTAATTTTTAGTCATAGAAACGGCCCCTAGTTTTAAATTTTTTTTCACCTGCTCTGCGTAATTTTCAGCATCTTGCTTAGTCTTTGTCGTTTTAGTCACAACCCGATACCAAGTCTGATTTTTAGCTTGTACTTCAATCAGTTGCACATTAACTCCCGCTTTTTTAAACCCCTCTGCGCGTTGTTTAGCCATAGATTTACTCTTAAATGACCCTAAACTAATCAACCAATTGCTTTTAAGGGGAGACTTATCGGCATTATCTTCTTTTTTAGCGACCGCCGATTTTTTATCATCACCTTCTTTTGCATTGTCGGGTGATGCAGATTTGACCGATTCTGCACTTGCTGAAGTCAAACTTGGAAACACAAGTGGTGGTGGCGATGTTTTTGCATTATCCGCCACCACCGAAGCTTGCGGCGGCGTAGCGTTATCTAAACTGGGTAATTTAACTGCCACCTCTTTATTTGCCGCCTTATCTTTAGCCTGACTTTTATCCACAACAGCGGCTTTGGCTGCTTCGGTTTTTGGCGAATCCTCAAGTTTCGATTTTTTTACCAGCATAGAAGCACGATGACGCTCTGTTAGAGCCAATTTAGTTTTATCGGTTGGTTTAGCCGAACCATGCGCACGGTTTATAGAAAATCCTTCAGTCGCATCAACTGTATGCGCCGCATGATCGTCTGACGCAGGCTGAGTAGTCGCAAGCACCGAATTGTTACTATCGGCTAATTTATCAACTTGTGCTTTTAAAGCACGGGTTACTTGCAAAACTCCATCCACATTTTCCGCGGCAAAAATACGACTGACTTTTTCATCAACCGCATCTAATCGCGCATTCACATGACTTGCATCTGCCGACTGTTTTTGTAAAGTTGCCAACAACATATCAACTTGAGCCAACTTATCTTGCATCTGCCAGCCAATCCCTGCAATTGCTGCTACACCGATTAACGCTAACGCAGCGATAAACAGTGCTAAATGGCTACTGGCACTCCTTTTTTTCGCATTTTCTAACTGTTTATTCAGTTTAGTAGAAACCGCCAGAGAATTTTGCAATTGCAAATTAATCGCCGCATATTCACGGCATAGTTGATCAACCTGTTCGCTTAACGAATCACTCTGATGCGCGGCATCACTAATTTCATCTTCTGCGGCTAACTCATAAATCTCTTCATCGTGAGGGGCTTGCTGCGCCGACATTTTTGCACGTTTTTCCAACAAGACATCATTTATCTCGTCAGACATAAAATCCGTGTGTTTTTCTGTAAAACTTGCCATGATTACTCTCAATTGACAAAAGCCCTTAGTTTAAAATGAGCCTTTTTAATGCTGTTAGCGTTCTAGTATAGATGGCTTATAAATTATCGCCCAAAAAATATTTAATCCTGCTATATACTGTAGCAACTGACCATTTTTTAAACCCTATGTCTTTCTTATTACAACACGCACACGCTTTATTACACAATCATTTAAAAACTGGCGATATTGTTATCGACGCAACCTTGGGCAATGGACACGATACATTATTTTTAGCGCGACAGGTTGCGCCGACCGGTTTGGTTTATGGGTTTGATGTTCAAGCCGCTGCTATTGTAGCCACTGCACAACGCATTAGTGCAGCAGGCTTATCTGCCTGCGTTCGTTTAAAACAATGCGGTCATCAATTTATGACTACCCAAATTCCTGTACCTCATCATGGGCAGATTAAAGCGATTATGTTTAATTTAGGTTATTTACCAAATGGCGATAAAAACCTTATTACTCAAAGAGATACAACTATTGCTGCACTACAAGCGGCAACTATATTGCTAAGCGTGGGAGGTATCATCACCTTAGTAGTTTATCCAGGGCATATCGGTGGCGATGTTGAAACAGCCGGAGTAGTCGATTATTGTCAGCAATTGTGCACTCAACATTTTGCGCTGCAAATCATCGAAAATCAGTTCCCCAACCCCAGTGCGCCACGCTTGTTGATACTGACCAAATTATTGGTCTAGTTAATTGGTGGTTTTTTAATAAGGCTTTCCAGCGTGTTAAGAGATAAGTTTTATAGGTCTCATTTTCATAGCGAAAGCGTCCCCCATTGCCCAAAAAACACAACACCATTAGCGCAATAAAAGTGTTAAATACAAGACACGTTCCTATTATGCTAACAAACCACTCATACACAACATGCTTATTAGCTAACGCGCTGATCCTGCTCAAGTATTAACCAATACACCACACCTAAAGCCAGTAAACTTCCTGCCAGTGCTGCTAGTTCCCCCGCGCCTATGGCATGGGTATCGAGAATAATAAATTTACGGCTAATCGCCAGTATCGCAATCAGCAACACTGTTTTCACCTGAATAATACTGTCTTTTCGGTACACCACTTTCAAAATAGAATGTTTAAATTCCATTGCAATCAGCAAAGTCATAATCATTCCAAATACCGATTGAAAAACGGCCGGATTGGTTGGGTCAACTTCCTCAATCATAATTGTCACATACACTTTCAGTGCTAATTTATACAGCGCGAAAATAATTAGCACAGAAATGAGCATCACTAACGCCAGTGACACACATTGTTCAAATTTTTCATAAACTGTCATCAACTTCCATTCATTATAATCAACCGATAATTCACGTTTTGTATCCATTATTTTCTCCTTAAAAAAACAAGGGCGACTTTACGCCGCCCCCGTTATTCAGTTAAAAAAATCGACTTGAAAATTCACTATTTATGAGCGCATCTTTACGAATTTTTAATCTCAATTTTTTTACTGCCAACAACCTGACATAGTCTCTTGATATACACCTTGTTCTTCATGTTTAAACCAATTCCAAGGATTTAGTTTTTGTAAGTTCATGATATTAACGCCTCTCACAGATTGAAAAAGTTAGTAACATCTTTCCAATTTATGTCATAAACGCTGTTTATTTGAATTGTTGCCGAAAATAAGGACAGGTAAAAAAATTTCAAGACCTGTTTGTTTTCTTAAACCGGCGCACCACCCATCTTTTTCGGCACAGTAATGGTCAACACGCCATTGCGATAATCGGTTTTCATTTTGTCTTCTTGTACTTCACTAGGCAAAGTTAAGCTGCGATGAAATTCGCCGTGAAAACGCTCTTGCTGTTTGTAGTTACCATTGGCATTGTTCTCTTCCAGATGCTCAGTTTTAACCGCAATCTGCAACACTTGCCCTTCCAGTTTGACATTGAGCGATGACTCGTCCGCACCGGGTGCATTCACTGTCACCACATAACTATCTGATTTTTCTTGCAAATCTAAATCGGGTGTTTTGCTATAACTGCCTAAAGGCGAATGATGATGAAACCGCGAAAAAGACTGGTTAAAAACCTGTTCCATTTCCTCCTGCATCCGTTGCATTTCGTCATACGGATTCCAGTTTTGCCCCGCAAACCCATCGTCATTAAATTTGGGCGGCAAAACTTGCGGCAATTTTTTAGAGGATTGTGCCAAAACAGTGTCGCTAGGATTGATTTGCGCAGTCAATTGATTAACTTTGTCGCTTAACTGAAACAGCAAATAAGTTTGTATCCCTAAAGCCAGTAACAATCCGGCGACAATCGCTATTACAACGTGATTTTTCATGTTGCCTCCTTTAGTTTACTCGAAACGACTGTGCGGCAATTTAGGGTAAAAAATTTGGATTTCAAGTGTGAAAAATCTGAAATTTTTTTGCAAATTTACCCCTTGAAAATTTTTTTTCAATTCATAGATTGGGGTCAAGATGCTAAACATGATGTGAGTATTTATTGTATCTATTTGAATTTATTAATTTTGTTTTGGAGGTTTTATCATGGCTATAACACGTTATGAACCCTGGAGTTTACTTACCCAGTTACAAAAAGAGCTAGAACGCTCTGCGGCGGATAATTCAGGCGAAGGATCAGTATCAACCGCTGAGTGGGCACCTGCGGTGGACATTAAAGAAGAAAGTGACAAATTTGTGCTGCATGCGGATATTCCAGGCGTTAAACCGGAAGAGATTGAAGTCAATATGGAAGCGGGAATCTTGACCATTAAGGGCGAGAAAAAATCCGAGGCGAAAACTGAAAAAGAAGGCTATAAACGGATTGAGCGGACTTATGGGTCTTTTTATCGGCGTTTCAGCCTGCCCGATAGCGCGAATGCGGAGGCAATTAGTGCAAAATCCAGAGATGGCGTATTGGAAATTATTATCCCGAAACGCGAGGCAGTACAACCAAAACGAATTAGTGTCGCGGTAGAAAATTGACATCCACCAACACTATGAGCCTTAGCGATAAAAGTGTATTTTTATACTCAGTAAAAACAATCGTTTAATATTGTCTGTTCAGCTTTTTAGTCATCATAAACACGAAAAAACCTCGCTGGCTATTAAAATCAGCGAGGTTTTTTGTCTCATCAATCACAGCTTAAATCATTAAACAAAGCTAAATACTGCGCCTAACAGACCACCGAATACGCCGCCCCATACTACCAGCCAGCCTAAATGTTCACGAATAATCGCTTGCACCATTTCCTTTACCATTTGCGGGGTCAACTCAGCCAAACGTTTATCAATTACCGTTTCAACTTTGCTGATAATATCCGTGCTGATTTTATGCGAATCTAGCCCCTGCTTTAACGCCGCTTTAAACGGCTCTGACTCGACCATTTCCGCTAATGTGATACGAATTTTGCCAGTAAATGGTTCTTTTAAAGGCACCAACGCTTCCGTTCCCCCCATCATCGCCAGCATACCGCCAAACGAAGACTCCATAATGGCAGCGACTAAACTTTCATACAATTTGTCATAATCAACTGCCGCAAAAAAAGGCTCTAAATTCAATACCTTGCCCCCTTGCTGCTCTTCGGACTCGATAAATTGTTCAATATTTTCAACAGTAAAAAACTGCCGCATCATCAACTCTTTAATTGAATGTTTAAACTCTTCAAAACGTTCAGGAATTACCCCAGAACCGTAAAGATACGGGACTTTCTCAAACAACATATGGATGGCTAACCAATTAGTCACTGCCCCCGATAACGCAAAAAAGCCGACTGATTTTAAAAATGGCGAACCAATTAAAACGGCGAATAAAATCAACCCTATCGCCGCCAAATTAGTCGTCATATTTTTATTCGCTAACAAATCATTCATTTTTTCTTAACCAATAAGTCCGTAATCGACCCTTCAATCATTTCCGCCGCAAAACCTAATGTTTCTGCCAAAGTCGGATGCGCGTGAATGGTTAAAGCGATGTCTTCAACATACGCCCCCATTTCCAAAGCCAACACCGCTTCAGCTATCAACTCCCCTGCATTTGCCCCCGTAATCCCCGCGCCTAAAATGCGTCCGCTGTCTTTATCGGTCAACAGCTTAGTTATGCCTTCCTTACGCCCCATGCTCAAAGAACGCCCGCTTGCCGCCCACGGAAATGAACCTTTTTCGTACTCAAGACCTTGCTGTTTTGCCGCATTTTCGGTAAGTCCCATCCATGCGATTTCAGGGTCAGTGTAAGCAACTGAGGGAATAGTCAAAGCTTGCCATTGTGACGGTTTACCAGCAATCACTTCGGCAGCAATTTTGCCTTCATGCACTGCTTTATGTGCTAACATGGGATTACCAACGACATCACCAATTGCATAAATATGTGGCACATTAGTACGCATTTGTTTATCCACCGCAATAAAACCGCGTTCATCAACATTCACACCGGCTTTATCTGCGGCGATTAAATGTCCATTCGGACGACGACCAATCGCCACCAGCACTTTATCAAACACTTCAGGCGGATTTTTATCGCCGGAAAAACTCACTTTCAAACCTTCTGGCATACTTTCAATTTTTTCTACTGCGGTCGATAGCAAAATTTTTTCATATTGACCCTTGATTTTTTGCATCAGCGGACGCACCAAATCTTTGTCACAACCGGGAATAATTTGATCTTGCATTTCAACAATACTGATTTTACTGCCCAACGCATGATAAACGGTTGCCATTTCTAAACCGATAATCCCACCACCGATAATCAACAGTTTTTCCGGTATAGATTCCAATGCCAGCGCACCAGTTGAATCCATCAAACGCGGGTCTTGATTAGGAAAAGACGGAATCTTAACCGCCTGCGACCCCACCGCGATAATAGCTTGAGCAAATTCAATTTGTTCAACTTGACCGGTATGCGACACTTGAACTTGATGCGCGGAAACAAACTCTGCCATCCCCTGCACAACCGTTACCCCGCGCTGTTTAGCAAGACCTGCTAAACCAGAACTTAAGCCATGGCTAATTTTGCTTTTATGGGCGCGCAATTTTGCCAAATCAATAGTGGGTGCAGCAAAACTAATCCCGGCGTGGCTAACTTCTTTCGCCTCATTCAACGTATGTGCAACATGTAGCAACGCTTTAGAAGGAATACAGCCAACATTTAAACACACCCCGCCTAACACTGGATAGCGTTCAACTAAGATGACTTGTTTGCCTAAATCAGCGGCTCTAAACGCTGCGGTATAGCCCCCCGGTCCACCGCCTATCACAAGAACTTCAGTTTTCACTTACCTTACCTCATTCATTAAAAAAATAATGCCACAATTATAAAGCAGTCGCGGTTTTTTTGTTGTGTCTATCCTGTGACAAGTCAGCAGACATTCAATGCGGTTAAAACATGAAATTGACTGTCGCAAAAATACTGCGCTCAATTTCAGTGCGCGGTAAGGTTGACGTACTGTTACTAAATTCGATGTGATGGCTATCAAATAAATTTTGCCCGACCAACGAAAAGGCGATATTTTTCGTTGGATTCCAACCCAAACGCATATCTACCGCTACATACGCCGGAATTTGATAACGCATCACCGAATCGACATAACGCAAACTTGTATCCCATTCAATCGCGTAGGGTAGATTAACACTGCTTTTAAAATGAAATTGCTGCTGTGGGGCAATTTTTTCAATAATGTCGCCATCGGCAAACGAAAAAGCTTTCGGGGTGTGCAGACTGGTCTTTAAAAACCAATACGAGGCTTGCATAGTTAACCAATCGCTAACATGCCAATGCGCGGTTAATTCTCCACCAATCGTTTCACCACGCATTTTATCGCTAATTTGTAACGGTATTTCCACATGCGGGGGCTGCGAATAAGTCACCACCCGCGGCGTTAAAATTTGAAAAGCTTGCAGATGATGATAACGGCTATAAAAGCCGGTAATATCCACAGAAAATTGGGGCGTAGGCTGAAGGCGATAACCGATTTCGTAATTAACCACTGTTTCTGAGGCAACGCTTGGATTACCGCTCAGTAAGGTTTGTGTTGGTAAGCCGCGAATATTGCTGGTGGCTGGATTACTTAAATTTTTTAAATTATAACTGACTTCACTCGGCGTGCGTACCGCGCGTGACAAAGCTGCCCAGGCACTGTGTGTTTCATCAACAGTCCACAATAATCGCGCAGTTGGTTGTATTTCAAAGCCGGTAAAATCATTATGTTCTAAGCGACTGCCCAATGTCAGTTTTATATTTTCTATCAGTGTTATTTCATCTTGAATAAACCCGCTAAACAATTGTAAATTGCGATTCGCCGGCGTAAAACTCAGTTTTGCACTTTCGTTAGAATTAAAATTAAAATAACGATAACCCACCCCCCAAATAATATCGTGTTGTGTGATGCCGCTATAATTATGCTGAAAATAAATATCTAAAGTTTGCTCACGCGGTTTAAACGGCGTTAAAAACAACCAATTCGCCGCATCATATTTGTAATAGAGTTGAAAAGTGGTCTCAGAAGCGGCAGAAAATTTGTGTTTCCAGCGCGTTTGTAAATTTCCCCCTTTGTGTTTAGCCGGTGAATCTTGGTTTGGCACAATAAACGGCGCAAATGGCGGGGCAAAATCCTCTTTATTCCCGGTATGCGAATGATAAATATCCCCCTGCGTTGTGATCGTATCTTGTTGATTAGGTTGCCATTCTGTCTTAAAACCACCTTGATAATTTTCCCAATCATCTTGCGCGTTTTGTCGAGTGGTCGTTACGTTGTTGTTACGGCGAAAACCTTTCGCATAAACCCGGTAATCCAGCTCACTATTAAATTTTCCGCCATAACGCGCACTGAAAAAACCTTGCTCCTGATTACCACCGCCTAATGTAAGCTGACTGCCATGCGTATCTTTCGCATTTTTCGTAATAATATTAATAACCCCGTTCACCGCGTTTGCACCCCACATTGCCGCCCCTGCGCCGCGTATTACCTCAATCCGTTCTACATCGGCTAATGGCGTATCTTCGCGGTGCCAAAACACGCCGGAAAAAATCGGCGTGTATAAGGTTCGACCATCAATCATCACTAACAATTTAGTGGAAAAACGGTCATTAAATCCCCGCGCACTGATCGCCCATTTATTCGCATCAATTTGTGCAATCTGTAACCCCGGTGCCATGCGCAACGCATCAGGAATAGTTGTCACCCCTGAACGGCGAATATCCTCTTGCGAAATAACAAAAATAGCCGCCGACACATCGTTAACATGTTGCATTTTCTTACTCGCAGAATACACATAATTTTCTGCGTGTAAAAAAGCCAATTCTTCTTCAAGGTCTTTATCCACAACTTCTGCATACACCGGCATACATAATAGAAAGCTGCACAACATCAACGAGGGGGGTGTTTTTAATCGCATTATTAGTTATTTACAAATCATCAAACGTAATTTGCAACCCGGCTATCTTTGCTATCTAAAGACCCGCAGCTTTCCGTCCCTGCCTCGCGACAGGTTTGGCTTTATCTTCCCTTAAAGGTGTTAATCACCTAATTAACAACCTGAACCGGACTAGCGAACAAACACCGCTAAAATGACACGCTAACTTTACCTAAAATACTGCGGCGAATTTGCGTTTGCCGGATTTCAAAAACATTATCATAAAATTCAGGATGTTGATTATCGAATAAATTTTGCCCCACCAGCGAAAGCTCTAAATTTTGCATAGGTTTCCACGCTGTACGCAGATCAAACGCTACATAAGCGGGAGGATTATCTTTATTAACGCTATCGACATAACGCAACATCGGGTCGATTTCTATATTGAAAGGTAGTGTAAAAGATGCTTTAAAATTTACTTGTTGCCGTGCCGCGTTTTCATACACATTGTCTTTCACTAAACTATACGAAGAACGCAACTTTAACCATTCAACTGGCTGCCACTGACCGCTTAATTCTAGACCTAACGTATCCCCTTTAAATTTATTCACTAAATTAATCGGTACATTTAAATAACCACCGTCAGCGGTTGCAACAAACTCCGCATCCAATACATCAATACCTTGTATCCTATTGTATTTGTTATAAAAACCGCTCAAATCCATCGACAACTGTTCATTCGGCTGAAAACGATATCCTAATTCATAATCCAACACATTTTCCGATTTAAAATTTGGTGTACCATCAACCGATGACATCATCGGTAAGCCGTCAACCGGCGGTAAAGTATTCGTAAAACTGGTTTTCACGCGGTTAGATATATTTGGTGTGCGCACCGCGCGCGAAATCGCTCCCCACACACTGTGCTGTCCGTTAATTGTCCATAACAAACGAATATTAGGCTGCACTTCTAACCCCGTATAATGGTTGTGTTCTAAGCGTGTGCCAATAGTTAATTTAAGCGTATTCTTGATTAACGTAATGTCATCTTGAATAAAGCCGCTAAACAAACTTAAATTAACATGCGGTGGTGGAGCAGCTTTAGGATTGTTGCGTTGCGGGGTTTTGTAATCAAAATTGCGATACCCCAGTCCCCAGATCATGTCATGATTATCTAACCATTTAAAACGGTGCTGAAAATCAATATCAACCGTCTTCTCATGTTCCGTAACCATATTAACAAGCTGTCGGGTATTGTCATCATGTTTATAATACACCTGCAACGCCATATTCGATGTATCCGAAAACGTATGCTGCCAGCGGCTTTGAATATTGCCGCCTTTATATTTACCCGGTACATCTTGTTTTAATAATATATAAGGCGAATAAGTAAGCGCAAAATCTTGTGTATCGCCAGTACGCGAATGATACACATCGCCTTGCGTGGTTAACACGTCTTTTTCTGTAAGTTGCCAATGGGTTTTAAAACCACCCTGATAATTTTCTGTATCATCGGCTGGATTCTCGCGGTTAATGGTCACATTATGATTACGTTTAAACCCTTTACCATAAACACGATAATAAAAATCATCCCCTAGTTTGCCACCATATCGCAGATACGCAAACGCTTGCTCTTGATTGCCACCACCTACTGAAATACGACCACCTTGCGTGTCTTTCGCATTTTTAGTGATAATATTAATCACACCATCGACCGCATTTGCGCCCCACATTGCCGCGCCTGCACCGCGCATCACTTCAATCCTTTCAATATCTTCCAAAGGGGTATCCTCACGATGCCAAAACACCCCGGAAAAAACGGGTGTATAAACAGCCCTACCATCTATCAACACCAATAATTCAGTGGAAAAACGCGCATTCAAACCACGCACCGAAATTGCCCATTTACTGGCATCAATTTGCGCCACTTGCACCCCCGGTACTAAACGCAAAGTATCCGGAAGATTGGTTGCTCCGGAACGGCGAATTTCTTCTTTTGAAATCACAAACACCGCCGCCGCAACATCATTAACTTTTTGCAGTTTTTTTCCCGCCGAATACACATAGTTTTCTGCGTGCAAATACGCTAACTCTTCATCAAGTGCTTTATCTTTATGAATATCAACCGCTTGTACAGAACAGACAAATACGTTTAAAGCTATTCCAGTGAGTATTTTTTTCATCATGCTATCTTAAAGATTTTTCTATAAAGGCTTGCAGCTTGTGGTTTCATGTTGCGGCAACATAACTTTCATCACACTAAAAAACATGCTTAACTGTTTTAGCAGAGAAAATAACCTTAAAAAACCAGCAAGAATAATAAGCTTAGTTGAGCGAAAATACTATGTGAATTTACTACAGCCTGATTCATAATCTCTTTTGCCTAAATTGCAGGCAATGCTGAAAAAGGTAACACCAAACGATTTTTATTATTTGCCAGCACATTAAAACCAAACTTTTGATAAAAACACGCCGCACGCTCATCACACGCATTCACAATCATCCCTAAAATCCCTGATTTTTCAGCTAATTTTTCCGTCACTTTAAACGCATGAACAATCAAACTGCTACCGTAACCTTGTTTTTGATAGGCTTTATCAACGGCTAATCGCTCTAGTAATAAAAAAGGTGCTTCATGGTAACGCTCCATTACATTATGCACCGGCAGAACATTTGTAGGAACGGAATGCGCACTTAACGCATAATAACCAATGATCTTGTGCTGCACCGTCAAAACATACAGCCGTGTTAGCCCCATAGGTTGCCTATCTACTAACTTTTGTTGCAAATACACATTTAGCGTTTTCACGCCACAATCAAAAGTTTGTCCATCCTGTTGCGTTGTATTTAATAATTCAAACTTCATCATGCGCCATAATTGTTTCATAAAGTACTGCCGCCTTTTGCATTTGTTCAGTTGGCGGCGGCGGGTTATCCAACCTTGAAAAAAACATTTGCCAATCCTCGGTGCTAAAATGCGTTTTTTCGTGCGCTGCAATCACAGCTTGCGCTTTTTCACGAATGCTTTGGCGAATAAACTTACTTTTATCTAATCCCAAATAATTTCGCGCTTGCTCAAGCAATTCTAAAGTTAACGTATCCATACGAACTTTTAACATTTCCTGTTTACTGGTTTCTTCTATCATATTTATTATTTGTACCTCTAAATAAATCGTAAATCCAATTATTGTACCCACAAAAATAAAAACTATCTAGTCATTTTCATTTGTCTGTTCAACGGTTAGCACATCAGAACGCAAAAAAAGTTTATGCAGTAACACTCCGGCAGCAAAACCACCTAAATGCGCCCACCAGGCAACATCAACTGCCTGATTTTTAAAGATAATCATACTTGTTGCTTCGCTGATTTGTACAATGACCCAAAAACCTAAAAACGCAATCGCCGGAATTTCTATAAAAATCGGTAAAAACAAAATCGGAATCCAAATCCGAATCCGTGAATACGGGTAAAGAAAAAAATACCCGCCTAACACGCCGGCGATTGCACCGGACGCACCAACAACCGGGGTTAATAAATTCGGGGTAAAATACCATTGTGTTACAGTAGCGATGAGACCACAGGCTACATAAAAACATAAAAACAGCCCATGTCCCATGCTATGTTCAATTTTATCGGCAAAAATCCAGATAAACCACATATTTAGCAATAAATGAAACCAGCTTCCGTGTAAAAATAAACTGGTTAAAAAAGACAGCCCATGATCCGGCGGCAAACCAAATCCGCTGCCCCAATGTGGGTTAGAATAACGAATCGGAGTCATGCCGTATAAATAGGTTAAATAGTGCTGCTGTTGTTCAGGCATCTGTTGCATGAAAATAAAAATACCGATGCAGAGCGTCATAATTAACCAACCAACTAACGGTGGCGTTGTGCAAACAGTCGAGTCTTTAATGGGAATCATAGGTTTCTCCTGTATTTAACAAGGGCTAAACGCGCTGTGGGCTATCATTATAGCGTGAAATATTTTTTGTTCGCGTTGGCAAGTGATAGCGACCGAATGCGTGATGTTTTCAAAAACCGCTATCTGTTATAATGCGTTGATTTTAAATCATAACATGCCACTGCAAAAAAATAATGCCCCCTCTCATAGACGAACTTGACCGCCAAATCATTCGCGCCACCCAAGCCGGACTTCCTTTGGTTTCCGAACCTTATGCACACATTGCCCAACAGCTTGGCATCCGTGCCGAACAAGTGATGGAACGAATGCAAGCCATGCAAGAGAAAGGAATTATTCGGCGACTGGGCGCAATTCCTAATCATTACAAATTGGGCTATATCTTTAATGGCATGACTGTGTGGGATGTGAATGATGCGTTTATCGATACACTGGGTGAACAGGTTGGACAATTGCCCTTTGTCAGTCATTGTTATCATCGCCCTCGGCATTTACCTGAGTGGTCATACAATCTATTTGCAATGGTACACGGAAAAACCCAATCCATTGTTGACAAACAAATACTTGAAATAAAAGAACTTTTAGGCGATTATTGCCGCGCTCACACGGTGTTATACAGCCGTCGTATTTTGAAAAAAACAGGGTTGCGGATTAAGTGGTAGTTTTGTTTTTCAACAATTCATTCAATTCTTTTAAATACGCGATTTCCCGCTATTGCAGGGAACAACGCTGTCTTTTAATGTTCAGAGATGTCTATTGTGATTAATGCTTTTAAGTTTTTAAGCATTTTAAAAATGTGAAACATTTCCAAACCGTCCGCATTGTAATTGCGACTAATACAATAATTATTGCCTGATGTGGCTACACTAAACCGGACACACAAACTAAAATATTTATAACAAAACAGGTGTGTCTAAAAATGCAAAAAACGAAAAACAAATCCTACAGTGCCGAATTCAAAGTGGCGGCAGTGAAGCAAGCGAATGAATCAGAATTACCTGTTTCAGGAACCGCAAGAAATCTGGGTGTCAATGTCAATACACTG
>JACCEE010832425.1_pt1 | contig 19064 bp, 18 predicted proteins | sample 7449931 | NCBI WGS metagenome assembly JACCEE01 (sample SAMN15323457, study PRJNA562643) | freshwater metagenome | isolation source: river surface water | place: USA:Blue River Watershed | collected 2017-08-19 | reverse complement strand
TGGCGGAGAGGGAGGGATTCGAACCCTCGGTAGTGTTGCCACTACGCCTGATTTCGAGTCAGGTACATTCGACCACTCTGCCACCTCTCCTGAGATGCTGTCGAAGCGCGAATTCTAGCAGAGCCCTCAGGGCTTTTTGGGCACCATCACCGCCGCATTGCGGGGCGCCATGGTGATCGACACCACACTGGCGCTGAGCATGCCGCCGTCCACCATTTCCAGGGTGGCGGTGCGCTCTTGCCGGGTCATGACCACAAAGCTGTTTTTGCCTCGCACAGACGACACCACGGTCCACCCTTGCGCGGGGTAGGTCTCTAGGAAAAAGCGGTAGGCCGCATCAAAATCGCGCCCCACATCCAGCACCACACGGCCCACCCAGGTCTCGCCCGAGCCAATGATCAGTGATTGATCACCGCGAATGGTCGCACCCGGTGGCAAGGGCAATGACCCCAGCAATTGCTGCGGGTTTTGCACTTTGCCGTCGGGGCTCACCGCCACTGAGGGCGCACTGCCCGGCGTCGCACAAGCCGTGAGGCCCAGCAGTGCCACAGCGGTCAACAAGCCGGCCCACACTCGGGGTTGAAAGTGGTTCATGCGGTTGCTCCCCAGGTCACTGAAATAGAAGTTCACACGCTCAAGACCGCGAGGCCGCCCATGTAGGGGCGCAACACCTCAGGCACGGTGATCGAGCCATCGGCGTTCTGGTAGTTTTCAAGCACAGCCACCAAGGCGCGGCCCACGGCCAAACCCGAGCCATTCAAGGTGTGCACCAACTCGTTTTTGCCTTGCGCATTTTTGAAACGCGCTTGCAAACGGCGCGCCTGAAAGGCTTCGCAGTTAGAGACCGAGCTGATCTCGCGGTAGGTGTTTTGTGCGGGCACCCACACTTCAAGGTCATAGGTTTTGCTGGCCCCAAAACCCATATCGCCAGTGCACAAACTCATGACGCGGTAGGGCAAGCCCAGCTTTTGCAACACGGCTTCGGCGTGGCCGGTCATGGCTTCCAGGGCGGCATAGCTGTGGTCGGGGTGCACGATCTGCACCATTTCGACTTTGTCAAACTGGTGTTGGCGAATCAGGCCCCGCGTGTCACGCCCCGCACTGCCCGCCTCGGAGCGGAAGCAAGGGGTGTGGGCCGTCAGCTTGATGGGCAAATCAGATTCGGCCAAGATTTCATCGCGCACCACGTTGGTCAGCGTGACTTCTGAGGTGGGGATGAGGTACAGCGCTTGGTTGTCTTCGCTGCCGTCTTGGCCCCCTTTGTTGGCGGCAAACAAGTCGGCTTCAAATTTGGGCAGTTGGCCGGTGCCGCGCAAGGTGTCGGCGTTCACGATGTAAGGCGTGTAGCACTCGGTGTAACCGTGTTCCAGAGTTTGCACATCCAACATGAACTGAGCCAAGGCGCGATGCAATCGGGCCACAGGGCCGCGCATAAAGGTAAAACGCGAGCCGGTCAGTTTGGTGCCGGTCTCAAAGTCCAGACCGAGTTTTTCACCCAGGTCGACATGGTCTTTGACTTCAAAATCAAACTGGGGCACGTTGCCCCACCGGCGCACTTCCACGTTTCCTTGTTCATCGACCCCCACGGGCACCGACTCGTGCGGCAAGTTGGGCACGGCCAACAACAGGGTTTGCAGCTCTGACTGAATCACATCCAAGCGCTGCGCTGAGGTATCCAGCTCGGTTTTGATGGCGCCCACTTGCGCCATCACGGCATCGGCCTCGGCGTGTTGGCCTTTGCCCTTGAGCATGCCGATTTGCTTAGACAACGTGTTGCGTTGGCTTTGCAATTCTTCGGTGCGGGTTTGGAGCGTTTTGCGCTCGGCTTCCAGCGCCTTGAACGCCTCAACATTCAAAAAAGCTTGGGGGTTTTTACGGGTCTGCAGACGCGCCACAGCGGCGTCCAGATCTTTGCGGAGAAGAACAATATCGAGCATGCCGACATTGTAGTGAGGTCGGGCCTGCGCCAGCCGCCCTCAGCGGGGTGGCCAAGCCCGTAGGATTTAGAGTTTCAGGCCTTTGGGCAAGGGGAATTTGATGGTTTCTTGAATGCCATCCAGCGTGCGTACCGACACGGCGCCCAAAGTGCGCAGTCTGGCGATGACTTCTTGCACCAGCACATCAGGGGCAGAGGCGCCAGCGGTCAGGCCCACTTTGCTGGCGTTCACAAACCAAGTGGGGTCCAGATCGGCGGCCGAGTCCACCATGTGAGCCGAGACGCCCAGCCGATCGGCCAGTTCGCGCAGACGGTTGCTGTTGCTGCTGGTGGGGCTGCCCACCACAATCACCACATCCACTTGGGGGCTCATGAGTTTCACGGCGTCTTGGCGGTTTTGGGTGGCGTAGCAAATGTCTTGCTGCTTGGGCTCGCGCACCTGCGGAAAGCGGGCTTTGACAGCCGCCGCAATTTCAGCGGCATCGTCCACGCTGAGTGTGGTTTGCGTCACCACCGCCAACAATTCGGTTTGCTTGGGCTGCACTTTGGCCACATCTTCAACGTCTTCGACCAAGTGAATGCCGCTGTCCAGCTGGCCCATGGTGCCCTCAACTTCAGGGTGCCCTTTGTGCCCGATCATGATGAATTCGTAGCCCTCTTTGTGCAACTTGGCCAGCTCGACATGCACTTTAGAAACCAAGGGGCAAGTGGCGTCAAAGATGCGAAAGCCGCGTTGCTCGGCTTCGTTTTGGATGGCTCGGCTCACGCCGTGGGCACTGAAAATCAAGGTCGCACCGGGCGGCACATCGGCCAACTCTTCAATAAAAATGGCGCCTTTTTCTTTGAGGTCGTTCACCACGTAGGTGTTGTGCACGATTTCGTGGCGCACATAGATGGGCCGTCCAAATTTGGCCAGTGCATGTTCCACGATATCGATGGCGCGGTCGACCCCTGCACAAAAACCTCGGGGTTCTGCCAACAAAATTTCGTTCATCACAACACCCCTATCAGTTCAACTTCAAAGGTCACGGGCTGACCAGCCAGCGGGTGGTTGAAATCAAACAACACCGCACCCGCCTCGCCCACTTCAAGCACTGTGCCCGCATAAGAGCCCAGGCCATCGGGCGTGGGAAACTGCACCACATCGCCGGCCGCATATTTTTCTGTCGGGTCGCCCAGCTCATTCAGCAGCTTGCGGGCCACCCACTGTTGCATGTCGGGAATATGTTCGCCAAAGGCCTCGCCTGCCGGGATCTCCATCACCACCCGTGTGCCTTCGGCCAGACCCAACAAACGCTGCTCAACCGCGGGCGACAACGTGCCAGAGCCCATCGACAAGGTGGCCGGTTTTTCATTGAAGGTGTTGATGATGTCCCCCTGCGGGCCCGCCAGGCGGTAGTGCAGGGTCAAAAAAGAACCGGGTTGGACGATGGTCATAAGGGTTTTGAGAGTGCCTAAAAGGCAGCCAAACTGGCATAAACAAGACTCTATTGTAAAAAGCCCGGCCAACCTGCCCGCCAACAGGGGCAAACTGGACCGACGGCAGCTCCGGGGAGGGGCGTGGAATGCGCATCAAAGATTTGCCGGCCGAAGCTCGCCCCCGAGAAAAACTGCTGGCCCGTGGCCCCCAAGCCCTGAGCGATGTGGAGTTGTTGGCCATTCTGTTGCGCACCGGCATGGCGGGCAAAAACGTGTTTCAACTGGCCGCCGAACTGCTCGCCCCCAACGGCGTTGCGGGTTTGCTGCAGGCCTCTGCCCAATCGTTGGGCTTGGTGAAAGGCTTGGGGCCGGCCAAGCAAGCCGAGTTGCTGGCGGTGTTGGAGTTGGCGCGCCGCGCCTTGCAGCAACAACTGCAGCAACGCGAGGTGTTTCACTCGCCCGATGCCATTCGGCATTATTTGCAGCTGCACTTGGCGCACAAAAGCCACGAAGTTTTTGCGGTGCTTTTTTTGGACAACCAAAACCGTTTGCTGGCCATGGAAGAGTTGTTTCGCGGCACCTTGAGTCAAACCAGCGTGTACCCGCGCGAGGTGGTCATGCGCGCCCTGCACCACCAAGCCGCGTCGGTGGTCTTGAGCCACAACCACCCCAGTGGCTCGGTACAGCCGAGCAGAGCCGACGAGCATCTGACCCAAACCCTGAAAGCCTCATTGGCCTTGGTGGATGTGCGGGTGCTGGACCACATCATCGTGGGGCAAGGGCAGTCTTTTTCTATGGCCGAGCAGGGGCAACTGTGAGCGCCGCTAAACTCGGGGCTTTGCTCATTTCACAACGGCCATGTCCCACTACCACCTCTACGCCATTGGCAATGCCTTGGTCGATACCGAATACGAAGTCTCTGATGCCTTGCTGAGCACTATGGGCGTGAGCAAGGGCCACATGACGCTGATTGACACGCCCCAGCGCGCCGAACTGTTAGGCCATGTGCAAGGTTTGCATGCCCGCCGCACGGGTGGTGGCTCTGCAGGCAACACGGTGGTGGCCCTAGCGCAGTTGGGCGGCAATGCGTTTTATTCGTGCCGTGTGGCCGATGACGAGTTGGGTGCTTTTTACACCCAAGATTTGCTGGCCAACAAGGTCGCCACCAACCTCACCCACACCCAGCCCCACGCGGGACAAACCGGCAGTTGCATGGTCTTGGTCACGCCCGATGCCGAGCGCAGCATGTGCACATTTTTGGGCGCCACCTCGCAGCTGGATGCCACGGCGTTGCACCCGGCAGAAATTGCCAAATTAAAAATCTATTACATGGAAGGTTATTTGGCCGCCTCTCCCACGGGCCTGGAGGCGGCTGTGAAGGGCCGTCAAATTGCGCTGGAGCACCAAGTGGCCACTGCCCTCACCCTGAGCGATGTGAGCATGATCAATTTTTGCAAAGCCGGTCTCGAAGCCATGATTGGCGATGGTCTGGATTATTTGTTTGCCAACGAAGAAGAGGCGCAAACCTGGTGCGGCAGCAACGACCTAGAAAGCATCTTGGCGCAGTTGTCTGGTTTGGCCAAAACCGTTTGCCTGACACGCGGGCCCCAAGGTTGCATCGTGTTGCAAGGCCAAAACCGCACCGATGTCGCGGCCGTACCCACCCAAGCGGTGGACACCAATGGCGCCGGAGACATGTTTGCGGGCACTTTCTTGTATGGCATCACGCATGGGTTCAGCCCAGCAAAAGCGGCGGCTCTGGCCAACCGCACCGCGGCTGCCGTGGTCAGCCAACACGGCAACCGCCTGACCGCGGCGCAAATGCAAGCCCTTGCAGCGGCACACTGAGCCGCTTACTGAGCCTCACACTGAGCCGCTGACTAAGCCGAGGGGCTCAGCAAAACCAGCAAAGCCCCGGCCCCGCCCTCGGCGGGTTTGGCCTGCACAAAAGCCATGACTTGGCTTTTTTGAATCAACCAGCTGTGCACCTTGGGCTTGAGGACCGCGGTTTTACCCGGTGAGCCCAAGCCTTTGCCGTGCACCACGCGCAAACAGCGCAAGCCTTGCCGGTGTGACTGCCGGATGAATTCAGACAACACCAAGCGGGCTTCGTCGGTGCGCAGGCCATGAAGATCGATCTCGCGCTGAATGGACCAACCGCCTTTGCGCAGTTTTTGCGTGACATCCACCCCAATGCCGGGACGCCGGAAACTCAGGGCGTCGTCGGTATCCAACAGGGTGCTGACATCAAAATCGTCGCTGAGGGCATCGCGCAGCACCGCCTCTTCGTCTTTTTGGCGTTGCAGCGCCACGGGCGCGGGTGAAATCGTGGGGTGACTGGCCAAGTCGTGTTGCGGCAGGCGCTGCACGGCGCCAACCGCACGAGAAAAAAGCTGGGCCTCGGCCTCGCGCTGGCGCTCTGCCGCAAGGCGCGCCGCTGCTTCGGCTTGGGCTTTTTGATGCGCCTCGGCCAACTTTTTTTGGACCTTTTTGAGGTCTTGTAAAGAATTGATTTTCACGCGCGCATCGTGCCACAAAAGTGCCGAGAAAAAGCGACTCCCGGTCTTGCGACTTGGCTGGCTTTGAGGCCTGCTCAAGCGCCGCGGTTGCGCATCCAGTCGGCGGTTTTGTAAAAGCTTTCGTTCAGTCGTTCGCGCAGCACTGCATCGACCTGCGTTTCTTGCATGGCTTGGTCCATGCAAGCCAACCATTGATCTCGCTCAAGCACCCCTATCGAAAACGGCATGTGCCGCATGCGCAGGCGCGGGTGGCCAAAGCGCTCGGTGTAGTGCTCAGGACCGCCCAACCAGCCGCACAAAAACCAAAACAATTTGTCGCGGGCGTCTTGCAAGGTGCTGCCGTGGGCCTCGCGCAGCGCTTGGTAGCGGGGCTCTAGGTCCATCAGGTCGTAAAACCGATCCACCAGCGCGCGTACAGCGCCCTCCCCACCGATCCATTCAAAAGGGCTGGCAAAGGAGGCTTGGGTTTCAGAAGACATGTCGGTCTCAAATACAAAACAAGGCGAGATCTTATTCGGCCGATTGGCGCAGCGTTTGCATGACCGGTTGACGCAACACGCCCGACAAACTCAGGCTGCCTGCAGTCCAGGCCAACAAGGCGCCCAAGCCGCCGCCCGCCAGTGGTGCCCACAGTGGCGGTTGCCACGCAAACTCAAAGGCATAACGCGCCAACGCCCAGCCCACCACCAAAGCCATGCTGCTGGCCATAAAGCCCGCCAGCCAACCGATGCCCAACAACTCGGCCCGCTGCACTTGCGCCAGCAGCCCCCGCCCCGCACCCAGCGCACGCATGATGGCGTACTCACGCTCACGTGCCTGACGGCTGGCACCCACTGCGGCCAAAAGCACCATCAAGCCCGCGGCCAAGGTGAAGGCAAAGAGGTACTCGACAGCCCGAATCACCTGGTCCATCACACGTTGCACTTGCGCCAAGGTGCTGCGCATGTCCACACTGGTGATGTTGGGAAACTGGTTGACCAAGGCGTTGTCAAATCCGGTAGCCCCGGTCGGTGAACGAAATGCGGCCATGTAGGTCATGGGCAAGTCGGGCATTTGCGAAACCGGGAACATCATGAAGAAATTGGCGCGCATGGACGTCCAGTCCACTTTTCGGAAGCTGGTGATTCGGGCTTCCCGCAATTGGCCTGCGATGTCAAAGCGCAATTGGTCACCCAACTTCAGCCCCAAGGTGTCGGCAATGCCTTGCTCTACGCTCACGCCGTCGGTTTCCTCGGCCACCCATTGACCGGCGGTCAAGGGGTTGTGAGCGGGCAAGATGGCCGAATGCGACAGGTTGAGTTCGCGGTCAATGAGGCGTTTGGCACGATCGGCCTCGAAATCTGTCGGGCCCACTTCTCGGCCATTGATGGCCACCAAGCGCCCACGAATCATGGGGAACCAATCGGGTGACTGCACCCCAGCTTGTTTCAGTTGTTTAAGAAACTCTGTGGCCTGCTCAGGTTGCACATTGATGACAAAACGATCGGGCGCGTTGGCCGGTGTCGCCTGACGCCAGCTGGCGATCAAGTCGGTGCGCAGCAAGACCAAAAGCGCCAAGGCCAGCAGCCCCACCGACAAAGCACTCACCTGCACCACGGCAAACACCGGGCGCGCCGCCACCTGACGCGTGGCCAAACGCAACCAACTCGGCGCTTTTTCTCCGGGCACAGTGCGGCGCAACAGCCACAAGGCAAAAGCCGCCATGCCAGCAAAAGCCAGCAGGGCCACGGCAAAGCCGCCCACCGTGATCAGACCCAAGGTCAGGTTGCGGCTGACCATGATGAGGGTCAAAGCAAAGCCCACCAAGCCCATCACCAGCACCAAGCCCGAGCGCACTTGCAAGCTCCCCAGATCGCGCCGAATGACGCGTAAGGGCGGCACTTGCGCCAACTGCAACACCGGGGGCAAACCAAATGCAATCAGCAGGGTCAGCCCCATACCCATGCCCATCAAGGCGGGTTGCACCGTGGCCGCGGGCAACTGCGCGTCGACCAAGCCCGCCAGCAACAGCACAAAGCCCAAGTGCACGGCATAGCCTACTGCCACGCCTACGGCACTGGCCAACACACCTGCACCCAAAAATTCAACGCCATAGCTCAGGGTGAGCGTGCGCTGGCTTTGCCCCAACACGCGCAACAAAGCACAACTGTCCAAATGGCGTTCTGCAAAACTGCGGGCCGCCAAGGCCACAGCCACCGCACACAGCAAGGCCGCCAACAAAGCCACCAAATTCAAAAATTGTGAGGCACGGTCTAAGGTTTGCCGCATTTCTGGGCGCCCACTTTCGAGTGACTCGATTTGCACGCCACGCACATGTGCCAGATCGACCTCGGGCCTGGCCCATTGCAAAAAGCGCTCGGTTGCCGCAGCGTCGCCGGCGACCGCCATGCGCCATGTCACCCGGCTGGCGGGTTGCACCAAACCGGTCGCCGCCAAGTCGGCCATGTTGATCATGACGCGTGGCGCAAAGGTCATAAAGCCAGCGCCTCGGTCGGGCTCGCGGGTAATGGTGGCAGTGATGCGGAAGTAGCGTTCACCCAAACCCAACATCTGACCCACTTGCAGATTGAGGTTGTCCAGCAGTGCTGGATCTACCCACACTTCACCCGCCGGAGGAATGACAGCACTTTGGGCGGCTGAAGGCTGCGAGATTTGCAACTGGCCGCGCAAGGGATAGCCTGGGGCCACGGCTTTCAGAGCAACCAACCGGCTGACTGCACCTTGCTCAGCGGCAGACCGGGCCATGGTGGGAAAACTCACATTGGTGTTGGTTTTCAGGCCCAACTTTTGAGCCTGCTGCACAAAGGCGGCCGGGGTGTTTTGGTCGCTGACCACCACCGCATCGCCGCCCAGCAATTGACGCGCATCACGCCATAAACCCGATTGCATGCGATCGGCTAAAAACCCCACCGCGGTGAGCGCGGCCACCGCCAAAGCCACCGAGACCATGAGCAGCCGCAAGTCACCTGCTCGCAAGTCTCGCCATAAGTTACGCCCCCCCAGTCGCAGGCCGTGCATCCATCCTTGTTGGTTCATGCCGCAACCTTACCGCACATTGAATTTACGGCTTTGCCCAAAGCGTATTGAAGGGGGCGCTTAAACCGCAGCCAGCTCGGGTTGCCAGATCAGGCGCTCTGCGCCGCTGAAACACAAAAACCGTTTGTGGGTGGCGCGCCCCAAGGTGCACAGTCCAAGCCGCTGCGCGACTTCTAAGCCCATTTGAGTGATGCCACTGCGAGACACCACCACCGGCACGCCCATTTGCGCTGACTTGATGACCATCTCGCTGGTGAGGCGGCCCGTGGAATAAAACACCTTGTCATGACCGCTGATGTCGTTCATCCACATCCATCCTGCAATGGTGTCGACCGCATTGTGGCGGCCCACATCTTCGACAAACATGAGCATTTGATCGCCCTGAAACAAGGCACAACCGTGGACCGAGCCTGACGATTTATAGGTGGTTTCTTGCAGCCGAATTGCATTCACCACGCCATAAATTTCAGCTTGCGTGACTTGCGCTTTTGGCAACTCAATGTCGTCCAAATGCGCCATCAGGTCACCAAACACACTGCCTTGGCCGCACCCTGTGGTGACGACGCGATCGGCACTGCGCTGCACTTTCACCTGGGCGTCGGGTCGGCTTTTGACAGCGGCAACTCCTGGCTCGCCCACCTCGCCTTCGCCGATGCTCCAATCCACGGTGATGGACTCGATTTGCTCTACCGAATCGATCAGGCGCTGGTTGCGCAAAAACCCCAACACCAGCCATTCAGGCGCAGCGCCGAGAGTCATCAAGGTCACCAGCTCTTTTTTGTCCAAGTAAATGATGAGGGCCCGTTCTGCCGGAATTTGGGACTGCGAGATTTCGCCCAATTCGTTGCGCACCTCCACGGCGCGAGTCAGTGGCACTCGCGCCTGCGTGAGGAGGGGTTTGCGCAATGCTGAAGCACTCACGCTGGCATTTAAAACGGTCGTCATGGCTGGAGCCTAGCGCAAAAAAATCCCCCGCCGAGAACGACGGGGGAAATTTTTTGACTGAACAATAAAGAGATCAGCCCTTCTTGGCGGGGGCAGCAGCAGGTTTACCAGCGGCAGGGGCGGCCGGTGCAGCTGCGGGTGCAGCGGAAGCCGTTGTGGGCTCGGCTGGCTTGTAGGCACCGGGATCAACACAAGCCGGTGTCGGCGTGGGCGCTGGTTTGCCTTTGCCCTGCGTTTTGTAATAGTGAGCCGCTACTTTTTCGCGCGATTTGCACAGCTGAAAATCAGCCACTTTATTGCCATGCGCCGTTTTGGCAGCGGCCTCAGCGGCTTTGGCTTTGGCTTCGTCACTGAGTGGCGGCAGTTTGGCCGCGGCACTGAGACTGAGGGCCAATGCGGACAAGACAAGCAGGTATTTTTTCATGGTGTTCTCCTGACTCAAACCGAGGCCGTGGGTGCAACAGATGCAGGGCTTGCAGCGGGGACAGAGCGCTGAGCCGGGATCTTGCCGGATTTGACATCCTCGTACCAAAGTTCGTGGTGCTCTTTGGCCCAAGTTTCGTCGACATAACCTTCACGCATGGCCTTGTAGGCGCCTCGCATGCCCACCGTGCCCATGTAGATGTGACCAATGAACATGGCCATCATCAACAAGGTCGCCACGCCATGAATCATGTTGGCGATTTGCATGGTGCTGCGCTCATAAATAAGACCCGGCACGAGTTTGTCGAGCACCAAGCCCGAGGCCACCACGATGAATCCAAGGAACAGCACCCCACCCCAAAAAACCACTTTTTCACCGGCATTGAAGCGGTGTGATGGCACTTCGGTTCCAGAAAAGAGGCCGCCCCCCTTTATGAGCCACACCCAGTCTTCTTTGCTGGGCAAGTTGTCTTTGAGGAAGGTCACAAACACCACCACCAAGGAAACTGCAAACAAGGGTCCGGCAAAGTTGTGTACGTTTTTCAGAACATAGCTCAACCAACCAAAGAGCGTGGCGCCCATGATGGGCAAAAGAAAATACTTGCCGTACGCCATGACCACACCTGAAATGGCCAATGTACAAAAGGCGATCGCGTTGGACCAGTGCGCCGAACGCTCAAAAGGCGTGAAACGTTCAATCTTGCGACCCGTTTCTTGACCATGCAATTCGATGGTGCCCTTGCCAAAATAAAACAAACCGACAGCACCCAAAGCAATCAGCAACAACGCAGCACCATACGGGATGATGATGTTGTTGCGCACCTGACGCCAAGATTCACCCGCAGAAGCCAAACGTGAACCGGGGTATTGCACAAAGGGCTGGATCAGGTTACCGGCCTCAGGCGCTTGGCTGGGCGGCAAGCTGACGTAGCCATTCAAGCCTTGCCCAACGGCGCGCCACATGGGCGCGTTGTTGCCGGGTTGCACTTGAGCGCGCTCGGCATTGGACTGGTCTTTGTATTTGGGATCGGCGTCGGCACTGGGCGACAACTGAAAAACATTGGCGCTTTTGACGCCCAAATTGTTTTCAGGCTGTGGCGCCGTTGCGGCGGCGGCGGGTGCCGCTGAAGGGGCCTGCGTTTGAGCGGCCACGCTCATGGCCGCCATGGCCAGCCCGAGAGTCAGAAAGAAGTGACGCATGAACTTCTCCTTGGTGCTCACTTGGGCGCACGGGCGTGGTCGTTCATGCCGTATTGGGCACGGGCCTGCAGGTGGTTGGACCACCCGGCTTTGTCACCCGCTTGCCAACCGGGGGCTGTGAAGACGGCGACGCCTGTGCCGGCTTGCGGCGGTTTGTCGGTTCGGACGCCCGCTGTGTCTTGCAGCTGTTCGCCACAAGCCATGAGCAAAAAAGTGCTGCAAATGATGAAGACGGCTTTCATAGTCAGGCTCCTGGTTTGGCTTGGTTACCGTAGGCCGTGCCCCAACCCCACACTTCAGCCCCTTTGCCACGCTGGATCACCCGGCCACGCAAGATGTCGGTGATGACATCGCCATCGCCGGCCAACAGTGCTTTGGTGGAGCACATCTCTGCACAAGCTGGCAATTTGCCTTCGGCCAAACGGTTGCGGCCGTATTTTTCAAACTCGGCTTGGCTGCCATGCTCTTCAGGGCCACCGGCGCAGAACGTGCATTTGTCCATCTTGCCGCGCACGCCAAAGGTGCCGCTGGATGGGAATTGGGGCGCGCCAAAGGGGCAAGCGTAGGAGCAATAGCCGCATCCAATACAGATGTCTTTGTCGTGCAAGACCACCCCTTCTTCTGTTTTGTAAAAACAGTTGACAGGACACACGGCCATGCAGGGCGCATCAGAGCAGTGCATGCAAGCCACTGAGATGGATTTTTCACCCGGAACGCCATCGTTCAGGGTCACCACGCGGCGTCGGTTCACGCCCCATGGGACTTCGTGTTCGTTTTTGCAGGCAGTGACACAGCCGTTGCATTCGATGCATCGCTCAGCATCACAGATGAATTTCATTCGTGCCATCGTGTTCTCCAGAAGCGCTTAGGCTTTTTCGATGTTGCAGACGGTGGTTTTCGTCTCTTGCATCATGGTGACGCTGTCATAACCGTAGGTGGTGGCTGTGTTGACGGCCTCCCCTCGCACAACCGGCGCTGCCCCTTTGGGGTAATACGCCAACATGTCGGCGCCTTGCCATCGACCTGAGAAGTGGAAAGGCATCCACACGGTGCTGGCATCCACACGCTCAGTCACCATGGCTTGCACATTCAAGCGGGCCCCAGTTGCACCCACCAACCAGACACGGTCGCCGTTTCGAATGCCTCGGTCAGCCGCAGTTTTGGGGTTGATCTCGACATAGGCTTCTTGTTGCAACTCGGCCAACCAAGGGTTGGATCGCGTTTCTTCGCCACCGCCTTCGTATTCGACCAATCGGCCAGATGTCAAGATCAGTGGGTATTTCTCGTGCACTTTGTCGGCCATGTTTTTCTCTTGCACGGTTTTGAACAAAGTGGGCAAACGCCAGAAAGCTTTTCTGTCATCGTGCGTGGGGTACTTGGCCATCATGTCAGGACGGGTGCCGTACAACGGTTCACGATGCTGTGGAATGGGGTCGGGGAAGTTCCAGACCACCGCACGCGCCTTGGCGTTGCCAAAGGGGTGGCAACCATGGCCTTTCATGAACACACGAATCATGCCGCCAGAGGAATCTGTTTTCCAGTTTTTGCCCTCTGCCGCGGTCTTTTCGGCTTGGGTCAACTCGTCCCACCAGCCCAATTTCTTCAGCAAGATGTGGTCCAACTCTGGGTAACCCGTGGTGATGTCAGCCCCCAAAGAGTGGGAGCCGTCTTCGGCCAACAGCGACTTGCCTTCGCGCTCCACGCCAAAGTTGGCGCGGAAATTACCGCCGCCTTCCATGACATGTTTGGAGGTGTCGTACAGGTTGGGAGAGCCCGGGTGTTTGAGCTCGGGTGTGCCGTAGCAGGGCCATGGCAGACCAAAGTAATCGCCGGTGAAATCGTAGCCCGTCTCTTTGTCTTTGCCGCCCTTGGCTTTCAGGGTTTTGACATCGAACACATGCATGTTCTTCATGTGCGCCTTCAAGCGCTCAGGGCTCTGGCCGGTGTAGCCAATGGTCCAGACACACTTGTTGATTTCACGCAAGATGTCCTCAGGCACGGGCTCGTCCATGCCGTTGACTTTTTGCATTTTGTAGTTCTTGGACAGCTCTGCAGCAAAGCCCAATTTTTCAGCCAGCTGATGCATGATCATGTGGTCACTGCGGCTTTCCCACAAAGGCTCGATCACTTTTTCACGCCACTGAATCGAGCGGTTGGACGCCGTACAAGAGCCGCTGGTTTCGAACTGTGTGGCCGCAGGCAACAGATAGACCGCACGGTTGGGGTTGAGGTCTTCCGCCTTGCCGGGCATGGCGGCCATGGCCGCTGTGGCCGAAGGATAAGGATCGACCACCACCAACAAATCCAGTTTGTCCATGGCCCGTTTCATGTCGAGACCACGGGTTTGTGAGTTGGGCGCGTGGCCCCAATAAAACACCCCGCGCAAGTTGCTGTCTTGGTCAATCAACTCGTTGTTTTCCAGCACCCCGTCGATCCAGCGCGACACGGTAATGCCGTTCTTGCCCATCATGGCAGGGCTGGCAAATTGCTTTTTGATCCACTCGAAATCAACGCCCCAGGTTTTTGCAAAGTGCTTCCAAGAGCCCTCAGCCAGACCGTAGTAGCCGGGCAAGGAATCGGGGTTGGGGCCAACATCGGTCGCGCCTTGCACGTTGTCGTGGCCGCGGAAAATATTGGTGCCGCCACCGGTTTTTCCAACGTTGCCCAAAGCCAATTGCAAAATGCAAGAGGCCCGCACCATGGCGTTACCAATGGTGTGTTGGGTCTGACCCATGCACCAGACAATGGTGCCGGGGTTGTTGTCGTGCAGCATCTTGGCGACCTTGAACATCTGGTCTTCTTTGATGCCGCAGGCTTCTTCTACTTTGTCGGGCGTCCACTTGGCCAGCACCTCGGCCTTGACGGCCTCCATGCCATAGACGCGGTCGTTGATGTACTTTTTGTCTTCCCAGCCATTTTTGAAGATGTGATAGACCAAACCAAACAAAAATGGAATGTCGGTGCCTGAGCGAATGCGGACGAACTCATCTGCTTTCGCGGCGGTGCGGGTGAAGCGCGGATCAACCACGATCATCTTGCAGCCGTTTTCTTTGGCGTGCAGCATGTGCAACATGGAAACCGGATGGGCCTCTGCTGCGTTAGAGCCAATGTACATAGCGACCTTGCTGTTTTGCATGTCGTTGTACGAGTTGGTCATGGCGCCATAACCCCAGGTGTTGGCAACGCCCGCGACCGTGGTGGAGTGACAAATGCGAGCTTGGTGATCGCAGTTGTTGGTGCCCCAAAAGCTGACAAATTTGCGCAACAAATAAGCTTGCTCGTTGTTGTGCTTGGAAGAGCCCACATAGTAAATACTGTCAGGGCCACTGGCTTTGCGCAGCTCGAGCATTTTGGCGCTGATTTCAGTCAAGGCTTTGTCCCAGCTGATGCGCTCGTATTTGCCGTTGACCAACTTCATCGGGTAACGCAAACGGAACTCGCCGTGGCCGTGTTCACGCAAAGCCGCCCCTTTGGCGCAATGCGCGCCCAAGTTGATGGGCGAGTCAAAAACGGCTTCTTGTCGGACCCAAACGCCGTTTTCAACCACCGCATCGACCGCACAGCCCACCGAGCAATGGGTACAAATGGTGCGCTTGACCTCGACCTTGCCCGCCCCCACGATGGACGCGCCGGTGGCGGCTTGGGCTTTTTGCACCAAGCTGAGCTGCGAAGCGGCCAAACCCACGCCCACCCCCAGACCTGAACGGCGCAAAAAGCTGCGTCGATCCAGCGTGGGCAGGGCTTGTGACAAGCCGCGGCGCAAACTGTGAATAAAGGGAGAGGCAACCGAACCGGCATGACCGGTTTGTTTTTTAGTCAACAACATGGAGGACTCCAGTTGGGGGATGAAACAAAGAGAAAAAGACCCGCTTCACACGCGGGTGGTTTTGTAGTACTGCTGAACGTGCTCGCTCAGGGTGTAGCCGCCACCCCGTGTGGGTTTGGGCAAAGGCGCAGTAACGGGAGCGGACGTTTTGACGACACCCGGCAACACCGCCGTCACAGCGGCTACGGCACCTACCGTTGCAGCCCCTGAAAAAAGGCCTCGACGAGAAAGAGTGGAGGTTTTGGAAGACATGAAAGACTCCTAAATGATCAGCACAACAAAAGGCCATGCCTGGGCAAATGCATGCATAGGGGAATGTTAGCGCTCTCACCGGCGCAAAACAAAGTAATTACCCTAAGCACTGCTGCACATGTGACATGCAGCCCCCCACCGTTCGCCTTGCGGGGAGGAAAAACCCCAAGCCTGACGAGGTGCCAAGCCTGGGGGTGAAGGCGCTTAGCTGTACAGAACTTCAGGCAACCACATGCCAATGCCTGGGAACATGTACAACAAAATGATGGCAACCACCTGAATCGCCATGAAGGGCAGCATGCCCGCAAAAATCTGATTCAGCGTGACCTGTGGTGGGCTCACGCCTTTCAGATAAAACGCCGCCATGGCCACAGGTGGGCTCAAGAAAGCGGTTTGCAAATTCAAGGCCACCAACAAACCAAAGAACAAGGGGTCGATGCCAAAGTGGGGCAGCAAAGGAATGAAGATCGGCATGAAGATCACGATGATCTCGGTCCACTCCAAAGGCCAGCCCAACAAGAAAATCACCACTTGCGCCAAGATCATGAATTGCAAGGGCGTGAGGTCCATGCCCAACACCCATTTGTTGATGATTTCTTGGCCGCCCAACAGCGCAAAGGCCGCTGAGAAGATGCTAGAGCCCACAAACAACCAACACACCATGGCACTGGTTTTGGCCGTCAGATAAACCGACTCGCGCAACACCACGTAATTCAGTCGCCGGTAAGCAGCCGCCAACAGCAAGCCGCCCATGGAACCCATGGCCGCGGCTTCGGTAGGCGTGGCCAGACCAAACACGATGGTGCCCAACACCGCCAAAATCATCAAGGCCAGGGGGAAGAACGAGCCCAGCAGCATCTTGAAAATTTCAAGCCGCACAAAACTGAAGTAGGTGTAGAAGAGGGCCAAAGCCACCACACAACTGGCCAAACCAATCCAGAAAGAAGTGGGCGCGGGTTGACGCTCCCCTTCAACTGCTGCAGTGTCTGCAGGCGCCGGTGCCACCGCTTCTTTGGCGGCGACTTCGGCGGGGGCTTTTTCTGCATTGCCTAACTCGGCTGGTGCTTTTTCAGCTGCTGCTTTGTCTGCCGTGGCAGCACCCGCGGCGGGCGCGTCTTCAGCGGGTGGCGGCGCCAAGCTGCCCTCCTCAGTCTCTTCCTCGGCTTGATCTGCCGAGTCAGCCAAATCGCCGCCCATGGCCACCACACCTTCGACCACTGCCGGAGGCAAGGGCGCCGTGAGCTTCAGGTAAATGGTGCCCATGATCAGGGCCACCGCCAAGGCGGGCAGCAAAGCAACGACCAAATGGTTCAGCAAATCGCGCATGGGCACAGCCGCATTGCGTTTGCCTTTGAGGGCGCCGATCAAACCGGTCAAGACGGTGCTGCTGATCTCTTTAGAGACCACTTGCGCAAACGGAGGCAAGGGCACCATGCGGTCTTCTGCCGACATGGGGGGCGCCATTTGTGGCTTTATTTTGGCGATGACCACGACGTAAATGACGTACAAACTTGCAAGCATGATGCCGGGGAAAAAAGCCCCCGCGTAAAGTTTGACAACCGACACACCGGCTGTGGCACCGTAGACGATCAACATGACCGAAGGGGGAATCAAGATACCCAAGCACCCCCCGGCAGTGATCGCCCCCGCTGACAACTGCACGCTGTAGCCCGCACGCAGCATGGCTGGCAGAGCCAGCAAGCCCATCAAGGTGACGACAGCACCCACGATGCCGGTGGCCGTGGCAAAAATGGCACAGGTGACGATGGTTGCCACCGCCAAGGAGCCGGGCAATTTGGCCATGGCCAAGTGCATGCTCTTGAACAATTTTTCGATCAGGTTGGCGCGCTCAATGAGATAGCCCATGAACACAAACAGTGGGATCGAGATCAACACGTCGTTGGACATGACCGAGTAGGCGCGTTGCACCATCAGGTCCAGCGTTTGTTGCACCGCCAAATCGGGGTTTTGGCTGCGATAGGCAATCCACGCGAAGATCATGCCCATGCCCATCAAAGTGAAGGCGGTGGGGAAGCCCAACATGATCGCCACCACCACCAAAGCCAACATCAACAAGCCCAAATGACCATTGGTCATTTCAGAGGGCGATGGCAATAAAACAAAGGCCGACAACACGACCAAGGCCATGATCGTCAGGCCAAACCAAACTTCTTTTTTCATTTTTGTGTTTCCTTGCCAGTCACCAATACATCGAGTTTGGCAATGTCTTCGTCTTTGACGTTCACCATTTCTTTGAGTTTTTCGACGTCGACTTCGTCCACGTCATCGCCGCGTTTGGGCCACTCGCCTTGTTTGATACAGACGATGCAACGCACGATTTCCACCAAACCTTGTGCCAACAAAAAGGCGCCAGCGATCGGCAAGATGGTTTTGAAGGGATAGACCGGTGGTCCGTTGGCTGTCACGTTGGAGTGCTCGTTGATGGCCCAAGACTCCGCTGCGAAACCATAGCCCGCCCACGCCAAAGCCACCACACCCGGAATGAAAAACAAGATGTACAAAACCAAGTCCAGCCACGCTTGCAAACGCGGCGGGAAAAATCCATAGAGCACATCGCCCCGCACATGGCCGTTCTTAGACAAGGTGTACGCACCCGCCATCATGAACAAAGAGCCATACATCATGCTCATCACGTCAAAGGCCCAAGGGTGAGGCGCATCTAAAACGTAACGAGAAAAGACCTCCCAAGAGATCATGAAGGTCAGGGCTACGATCAACCAAGAGAAGAACTGGCCTATCCAGGTGCTGATCTTGTCGATCGTCAATAACAAATTTTGCATATTCGGGGTCACATAAAAAATTCAGCCATCCGATTTTTGCCGGATGGCTGATTAGAGAGACTCAATTCAATTCATCAGGCTTTTTTGGCGCCGAAGAAGTGGTTCACAGCCATACGGCGGCTGATGTTGGTGTCTTGGTCCCACTTCACAGCGCGGGCTGCAAAGGCTTTTTGCGATTCGACGATTTCCTTGAACAAGGGGTTCTCAGCCGATTTCTTCTGAACGATTTCGGTCCAGATCTTCAACTGCTCTTGCAAGATGGCATCGGGCGTCTTGTAGAACTTGACTTTGTCCTTGGTCTGCAACTCGATGTAGTCTTTGGAATAGCGGTCGATGGCTTTCCAAGACATGTCGGCCGATGCAGCCTCAGTAGCGCCCGCAATCACAGCCTTGAGTTTGGCTGGCAGTGCGTCGTACTTGGTCTTGTTGAACATGATCTCGAAGGTCTCGGCGCTCTGGTGGTAGCTTTGCAGCATGCAGACTTTGGAGACATCGGGGAAGCCCAGCAGACGGTCGGAGCTCGCGTTATTGAACTCTGCGCCATCGAGCAGGCCACGGTCCATTGCCGGGACGATTTCGCCACCTGGCAAGGCATTCACCGCGGCGCCCATGGCGGTGAACAGGTCGATCGCCAACCCATTGGTACGGAACTTCAAACCCTTGAAATCTGCCGACTTGGTGATGGGTTTCTTGAACCAGCCCAGAGG
>JACCEE011312699.1_pt1 | contig 19076 bp, 15 predicted proteins | sample 7449931 | NCBI WGS metagenome assembly JACCEE01 (sample SAMN15323457, study PRJNA562643) | freshwater metagenome | isolation source: river surface water | place: USA:Blue River Watershed | collected 2017-08-19 | reverse complement strand
TACGGCGAACTCAATTATGCGATTTTAGATAACTTAAAATTAACGTTGGGTGGTAAATGGAATCGCGCCGATGATATTGATGCTAAATCAAATAATGGAACTTCAATAGGGAAGGTAGGACGATTAGGTCTTGTTTATGAAATTGACCAGAATTTTGGAATAAAAGTTCTTTATAATCAAGCTTTTCGTTCACCCAGTGCATTAGAATTAAAAATTAATGTTCCTTCGGTTGTTGTGGGGAATTCTTCTTTACAAGCAGAACGGATTGAAAGTCTTGATGCACAATTTTTTTATCACGCAAATAATTATCAAGCGTCATTAACTGCGTTTAGAAGTCGACAATCTAATTTAATCAGCCGTACTGTACTGCCGCCGCCACAAACAGGTGCTACTTATTTTAATGGTGGCAGTGGTATTTTTAAAGGGCTTGAATTAGAAACGAAAGCTATGCTGGCTGATAATTTGCACTGGACAGGCGCGTATACATTTCAAACCAATCACGATGATCGTGGGCGCAATAATCTTTCGCCGGTTCCCAATCATATCGCCAAAATGGGCTTAAGTTATGATGTAACGCCACAGTTACAACTCAGTATTTTTGATACATTTTTTAGTAAGGTCAAAAAATTTCCCGGTGTGGCGCAAGTTAACCCTGCCGCTGATAGCTATCATAATGTTACGCTAAATAGCCATTATCGGTTAGATGAGTTATTGGGGGCGCATTTTGCCAAACATATCACTTTTTCGATGTATGTAGATAATTTATTGAATGAGAAAATTTATTATCCCGAATTTAATCGCAAACGAATCAATACTATTCCGGCATCAGGTGGGCGGTCTGTATTTGGCGAAATCGCGATTACATTTTAGGTTTTAAAAGTTGCTTTGTTAGCAGGACGCACCACAAAAATATGCCGTCGTGATGTAAAAATTATGTTTGAAAACTTGAATTTAGCAACGGCTACGCGCATATTATGGCTATTATTAATCTAAGAAAATGTATGGGGTGACATGATGATGCGGATTGTTCTTTTTATCGCAACTAATATTGCTATTATGTTAGTTATTAGCATTCTGTTTAGCATATTCCGCGTGGGCTATGTATTAGACGCGCAAGGTGTTGATCTTGATTTGGTAGCGTTGCTGATTGTATCTGCGATTTCAGGGATGACGGGGGCTTTTATTTCGTTAGCGATGTCAAAATGGTCAGCAAAACGGGCAATGGGAGTGCGTGTTATTACCCATCCGCAAAACGAATCTGAACAATGGCTGATGGAGACAGTTAAGCGTCAGGCGCAACAAGTTGGTATTGATATGCCAGAGGTTGGTATTTTTGATAGTGCTGATGTGAATGCTTTTGCTACCGGTATGACACGCAATAGTTCGTTGGTGGCAGTGAGTACCGGTTTGTTGCAAGCTATGACTGCGGATGAAGTCGAGGCAGTCTTAGGGCATGAAATGAGCCATGTTGCGAATGGTGATATGGTGACAATGGCGTTGATGCAAGGTGTAGTGAATACTTTTGTGTATTTTTTCGCGACTATTATCGGACATATTGTGGATCGTGCGGTGTTTAAAAATGAACGTGGATATGGGATTGGATATTATGTCACTGAATTTGTTGCACAACTGGTGTTAGGAATATTGGCTTCAATGTTAGTGATGTGGTTTTCGCGTTATCGCGAATTTAGGGCTGATGCAGGCGGCGCAAGCTTGGCAAGTAAAACTAAAATGATTAATGCCCTGAAAGCGTTACAGCGGGTGCATGAGCCTGACGTGTTGCCCGGACAACTTGCTGCCTTTGGTATTAACGGCGGTGGGGTGCGTAAATTATTTTTAACGCATCCACCGTTAGCTGAGCGAATTGCGGCATTACAAAATCAGTAAATTGGATGTTTTTTAAGCAAAACAGGTGAATGGTCTTTTTATGGTATAAGCAAATGATATACATGACCTTCAATAGCATAAGCCCTGCATTTTTGATATAGTTGCCAACCTTGTAAGCAATTTATTAAGCCTTGCTATACTCATTTTTTTCATCTAACTACCCTATCGGAGAAATTCTATGCCAATTAAAGTTGCAATTAACGGTTATGGTCGCATTGGTCGTAATATCATGCGTGCCTTGTATGAATCAGGTCGTACCCATGAAATTCAAATCGTGGCTATTAACGATTTAGGCGATTCTAAAACCAATGCACACTTAACCAAATACGATACCGTTCACGGTAAATTTCCGTTTGAAGTGAGCGTTGATGGTGATTATATTGTCATCAATGGCGATAGAATTCGTGTTTTGGCAGAAAGAGACCCTGCAAAATTGCCTTGGGCGGAATTAGGTGTGGATGTTGTACATGAATGCACCGGTTTTTTCACCAGTAAGGCCAAAGCCGCAGCACATTTAACAGCCGGCGCGAAAAAGGTCATTATTTCAGCTCCCGGTGGTAATGATGTTGATGCAACGATTGTCTATGGCGTAAACCATCATACATTGAAAGCATCGGACACAGTTATTTCTAATGCGTCTTGCACCACTAACTGTTTGGCTCCTCTTGTTAAACCTTTAATGGACAGCATCGGTGTGGAACATGGTTTGATGACTACGATTCACTCTTACACCAATGACCAAGTATTAACCGATGTTTATCATAGTGACTTACACCGTGCGCGTTCTGCAACGCAATCTATGATTCCAACGAAAACCGGTGCTGCCGCAGCGGTTGGTTTAGTTTTGCCAGACATGAAAGGTAAACTGGATGGCTTTGCGATGCGTGTGCCGACAATTAATGTTTCTGTAGTCGATTTATGTTTCACGGCTTCTCGTGATACGACTAAAGAAGAAATTACGCAGATTTTACGCGATGCAGCAAACGGTGCATTGAAAGGCATTTTAGCGATTAATGATGAACCATTAGTATCAATGGACTTTAATCATAATCCACATTCTTCTATTTACGAAGCAGGATTAACCAAAGTGACAGGCGGAAATTTTGTAAAAGTTCTGTCTTGGTATGATAACGAATGGGGCTTTTCAAATCGTATGTTAGATACGACTGTCGCTCTTGCTAACGCAAAATAACAGGTAAATCCATGTCACCAAGAAGAACTAAAATTTTAGCGACCTTAGGGCCTGCGACAGATAGACCGGGTGTTTTAGAAGGTTTGTTTAAAGCAGGAGTCGATGCAGTACGCCTAAACTTTTCTCACGGCAGTGCGCAGGATCACGCTAATCGTGCTGATGCTGTACGTGCATTGAGTCAAAAGACCGGACGGCGTGTAGGTATTTTGGCAGATTTGCAAGGTCCTAAAATTCGTATTGAACGTTTTAAAGAAGACAAGGTTTGGTTGGAAAACGGTCAAGCCTTTGCCCTTGATATTAACATGGGTCGCTATGACGGTGATGCTACGCAGGTTGCTATCAGTTATGAACCATTAGCGAAAGAAGTCAAACCAGGCAGTCGATTATTACTCGATGATGGTCGAGTGGTAATGGATGTGGTGAATGTTGAAGAAAACATGCGCATTAATTGCACTGTGATTGTCGGTGGTTATTTGTCGAATAATAAGGGTATTAACTTACTTGGCGGTGGCTTATCTGCGGCAGCCTTGACTGACAAAGATAAAGAAGACATTAAAACAGCGGCAAAAATTGGTGTTGATTTTGTAGCGGTGTCTTTTCCGCGTTGTGCCGAAGATTTGCATGAAGCACGACGTTTATTAGCTGCGGAAGGTTGTTACGCGAGTATCGTTTCTAAAGTTGAACGTGCGGAAGCGGTTATTCAACCGACAATGGACGAGATTATTCTGGCCTCTGATGTGGTGATGGTGGCGCGTGGTGATTTAGGGGTTGAGATTGGTGATGCAAATTTGCCTGCTCTGCAAAAGAAATTGATTCAGCGTTCACGCGCGTTAGACCGGGCTGTGATTACGGCAACGCAAATGATGGAATCAATGATTGAAAATTCGATTCCAACCCGCGCTGAAGTATTTGATGTTGCCAATGCTGTGTTAGACGGTACAGATGCGATTATGTTGTCCGCAGAAACTGCCAGTGGTAAGCATCCAGTTGCAGCAGTTGAAGCAATGGATCGTGTATGTCGGGAAACTGAAAAACAGCCGGGTATTCGCACATCTAAACATCGCGTGGAATGTACGTTTCAGCGCGTAGACGAAGCTATTGCAATGTCGGCGATGTATATGGCAAATCATACTAATGATGTGAAAGCGATTGTGGCGATGACCGAGTCAGGTGCAACGCCGTTATGGATGTCTAGGATCAGTTCTGGTATTCCAATTTATGCTTTTAGCAGTCAAGATAGAACATTGGGTAAAGTGACTTTGTATCGTGGTGTTTTTCCAATGCCTTTTTCCCATGAGTCGCAAGACCACGCTACGGTTAACCGTGAAATTGTGGCGTTGTTAAGAGAACGTGGGCAAGCTAAAAACGGTGATAAAGTAATTATTACTAAAGGTGATTTAACCGGGCAACAAGGTGGCACTAATGCGCTGAAAGTTGTGACTTTAGGTGAAGGTTTAACGCCTTAACTTTTACATAAATAAGAATTTTCTGCATTTAAGTGTATATAGCTTAGGTGCAGAATTTTTCTTTAATCCCACCAAAAAAACCACACCCGCCCATTTAATAAAGTCGATGCCAGTGCGGTAACGCTTTGTGTGCCTTGATAAACAATATCAGGACAATAAATAAATTGTTGCTGTGCCAGTAGTAAGGCTTGTTCCGGTGTAGTTGGCGGTCGGGCTATTTCCAGTTCAATCACATCCGCGGTAATACCTGCCACACGCAAACCATAATGTTGATGCCAATATTTAAAAATTGCGGTGTGTTCTGCTGCGGTTGGGCAATCATTCCAACCCCCTATTTTTAAAAAGGCGGGAATCATCCAGCTATCGGATACCGGTACTAATGCAATATAAATTTCATTTTTAGGCTTGCCGGTGAAGATGTCTAAATGCACCGAAAGTTCTTGGGCGGGGGATAAATTTTCCGCTGCACCGGCGGTTAAGTCATAGTAATCTGGGTCTTGCGCTTGGCGTTTGTTAAACCATTCAAGAGGGTCTATACTGTCTGCTTGTTCTATCAGTTGTGTAAAAGATTCAGGTACATAAACGGCGGTTTCAGTATGGGCAGCCAAATCATCGGCATCACCTAAAATAACCGGTATTGAGTCTGAGTTTTCCATCAGGGCTTGATAGTGCGCTAACGCTTCGTTCCCGGATACTTTAATAACATCACAATGAAAATTCATACTCTCTCCTTACAATACTAGCCAAAGCTATGCAAATTTAAGACTTTATCACTGATAGCTCGCTTTGAATAGTACCAAATAAAATCTCTGTATGCGCCAATATCAAGGGCTAGATGCCTTTACCGTATCACCAATTCGACGTCTGTCTACTACAGCTTTAGCGGCATGGCTTGCTGAAGATTTGCAACAAGCACAATGTTTAATCTATGGTCGCAATTTGAGCGAAGACGCTGTCGCTTTAGCGCAATTACAATTACAAGCTAAGTCATGGTTATATCATCCGATTGAACAACGTATTGATTTTATTGTAGAAGGATATATTTTTCGTAATGACTACCTGCCCCTTATTTATTACTTGCAAGGGCAAAAGTTTAGCGTGAGCGGACGTTGTTCCATGATCGGTAAAGTCTGCGGCGTGGATTTATATCTGAGTGCCAGTTATACCGGTGAGGTTGGCGATTTTGTGCAACAACGCTTTTCACTGCCGTTAAAACAGCTCTTAAAAATGGCAGTTGCTTGAATCCTACGGTCTCTATAAGCTACTGCGGTACAAAAATAAAATGCTGATAAAATGCTGTATATATAACGATTAAAAACGTGCTTATTTTTTTAAATTTTATATTATTCGTTACCATGAGGATTTACTATGACTCGTTTAACACTCGCGCAAGCCAATCAAATTATCCATATTGCCATTAAAACTGCGCGCGGCTTACAATTGGCTCCGCTAACCGTAGTGGTGCTGGATGAAGCGGGGCATTTAAAAGCTATGCAGCGTGAAGACGGTGCAACTATGTTGCGGCAACAGATTGCTACCGCTAAAGCTTGGGGGGCGGTTAATATGGGTATTTCCTCACGCGCCTTGGCGACTGTCGCAGAACAGCGACCGGATTTTATGAATGCACTGATTAACTTGTCGGAAGGAAAAGTTATGCCAATTACAGGTGGCGTATTAATTCGCGATCAAGATAACGCTATTATTGGTGCAGTGGGGGTCAGCGGTGATGTATCAGATCACGATGAGCTTTGTGCCATTACCGGGATTGAAGTGGTTGGTTTTAAAGCAGAAGTATAGCCAGATTGCCCTACTCTTGTCGGAGCAGGGCGCAGAACAAATTTAAGGTCTTAAGTCGTTAGCAGAAGTTGTCGGTGCTTGTGCAGGCGCGGAAGCGGGGGCTGGTTTAACGATCGGTTTAGCCTCCGGTTCAATAACAGGCTTATCAGAAACCATCACGGCGGCGCGTTTTTTTGCCGCCAATTTTTCTTGATTGCCTTTTCCAAATAACACCGCACCTATCATAAAAAGTGCCATTGCAACAGCGGTGACAATTAAGCGATTGGGGTTATCCATCCAAAATAATATCCATTTTGGTTTAAACATACCGATCACAAAAATCACAAATGCCAGTAAAACCAAACTTATCCCATGATATATAATCATTATTTTTTACCAATTAAACATACATTTAAACAAATATACATTATTATTAGATAGTCGTTTCTTTGCAACAAACAAATTTTGTTTTTCAACTATTTCACAGTGTTTGTGAAGGAGTCCATGATGGGTGGTTTTGGATTATTTGTCTTAGTTCTGGTGATTTTTGCAGTGTTAATTTTGTTCTTAAGTGTTAAAGCCGTGCCACAAGGCATGGAATATACTGTAGAGCGTTTTGGAAAATATACTTACACATTAACCCCCGGTTTAGGTGTAATTATTCCCATCGTTTACACTATTGGGCGCAAACTCAATATGATGGAGACGGTTAAAGACGTGCCTTCGCAAGAAATTATCACGAAAGATAACGCGATGGTCACAGTAGACGGCGTAGTGTTCTTTCAAATTATGGATGCGGCTAAAGCGGCTTATGAAGTCAGTAATTTAGATAATGCGATTTTAAATTTGGTGATGACTAATATTCGTACCGTGATGGGCTCTATGGACTTAGACGAGCTTTTGTCTAAGCGTGACGAAATTAATGCGCGTTTACTTTCAGTGGTTGATGATGCAACGCACCCTTGGGGAATTAAAGTAACCCGGATTGAAATTAAAGACATTGCCCCACCAAAAGATTTAGTGGAAGCGATGGGACGGCAAATGAAAGCTGAACGTTTAAAACGCGCCTCTATTTTAGAAGCGGAAGGTTCTCGGCAAGCGGAAATTTTACGCGCAGAAGGCGATAAACAAGCGAAAATTTTAGAGGCTGAAGGGCGCAGAGAATCGGCTTTTCGTGATGCTGAAGCGCGTGAACGGTTAGCAGAAGCGGAAGCGAAAGCTACCATGATGGTGTCTGAAGCGATAGGTCGCGGTGATATTCAAGCGTTAAATTATTTTGTGGCGCAAAAATATATTGAATCGCTCAAAGATATAGCAAAATCTGAAAACAGTAAATTAATTATGATGCCGCTCGATTCTTCCAGCGTGATTGGTGCGCTGGGCGGTATTAGTGAATTAGCAAAAGAAACGTTTAACAAAAAGAGTTAACAAATGACTATGCAATTTGTATTTTGGTATTGGTGGGTATTAGCACTGGTATTGCTAGGGGTAGAAATTATTACCGCTGGTTTTTTCTTTATGTGGATGTCAATTGCGGCAGTAATGACCGGATTTATTGCGCTGATTATGCCGTTTTTAAATGGTAATATTCAATTATTTATCTTTGCGGTATTGTCAATGGTATCTGTTGTGCTATGGAAGCGTTACATGATTAATCACCAAGTTGAATCTGACCATCCGCATCTTAACCAACGCGGCGCGCAATATATTGGTCGAACCTTTACGTTGATTGAAGCGATTGAAAATGGACAAGGGCGGGTTAAAGTTGATGATTCGCGCTGGCGTGTGGAAGGTGAAGATTGTCCACAAGGAGCGACTGTAAAAGTGGTGGCAGTTGATGGCACGGTGTTTAAAGTGATTCGTGTTAATTAAAATTATACCCTAAGAGTATCCCCTTAGTTTTAAAAGTCGTTATGTTATGAATCTTAAAATTGCCCTTGCGCAAACTCCGTTTTTAGTCGGCAATATTGCGGCAAATAGCCAAACTATTATTGAATCGGCGCGCTATGCGAAGCAACAATTAAACGCCGATTTAATTGTCTTTCCTGAATTGACGGTTATCGGTTATCCGGCAGAAGATTTATTGCTGCGTACGGATTTTATTGCTCAAGCGAATAATGCCATTTATGCCATTGCTGAGCAAGTACCTGATATTGCAATAGTTATTGGCTATCCAGAACAGGCAGGTGACAAACTTTATAACAGTGCGGTGGTGTTACATCATGGGGCGGTTGTTAGCAGTTACCGAAAACAAGCATTGCCGAATTACGGTGTATTTGATGAACAGCGTTATTTTGTTGTAGGCGAACACTGTTGTTTATTTGAATTAAACGGTGCTGTGCTAGGGTTAACGATTTGTGAAGATGTTTGGCAAGCGGGGATTATTGCGCAGAATAAACAAGCTGGCGCGGATATTTTACTCACTTTAAACGCGTCGCCGTTTCATGCCGGAAAAATTTATCAACGCGAACAAATTGTTTGTGAACAGGCTAAGGCGGCACAAATTCCTGTAGTGTATGTTAATCAAGTCGGTGGTCAGGATGAATTAGTTTTTGATGGCGCATCGTTTGTGGCCAATCAAAACGGCGAGGTGGTTTTTAGGGCGAAAGAATTTGTGCCACAAATTAGTGTGGTTGACTTTATCGACGCACAACCACAGCCTGCCGAACGTGCGCCTTTATACAAACAGATTTCCAGTGATTATCAAGCGTTGGTACTCGGGATTAGGGATTATGTAACGAAAAATGGTTTTCAAGGGGCGATTTTAGGTTTATCCGGCGGTATAGATTCAGCTTTGGTATTGGCACTGGCGGTAGATGCGTTAGGAGCGGATAAAGTTGAAGCGGTGTTAATGCCGTCACGTTATACCCAAACTATGAGCAATGAAGATGCACAATGGCAAGCGCAGGCTTTAGGGGTAAAATATCACATTATTCCAATTGAGCCGGCGGTAAAGGCGTTTACTCAAATGTTGGCACCGGTTTTTGTTGGTACAAAAAATGATACCACCGAGGAAAATATTCAGGCGCGTTGTCGTGGTGTATTGTTAATGGCGATGTCGAATAAACAAGGTAAAATCCTGTTAACGACTGGCAATAAAAGCGAAATGAGTGTTGGGTATGCTACTTTATATGGTGATATGGCGGGGGGGTTTGCGCCGATTAAAGATGTGTCAAAATTGTTAGTGTATAAATTGGCGCAGTATCGCAACAGCTTAGTGCCGGTCATTCCTGAGCGGGTAATTACGCGCCCGCCATCGGCGGAACTGGCGCCGGATCAAATTGATGAAGATTCGCTGCCCCCTTATGATCAACTAGACGCTATCTTAGAACGCTACATTGAATACGACCAAACCGCGCAGGAAATTATTGCTGCCGGTTTTTCGCCAGCCCATGTGGAACGCGCGATCAGTTTGGTGGACAGAAATGAATATAAACGTCGCCAATCGCCGCCCGGCATTAAAATTACTCCACGTTCATTTGGACGCGACCGACGCTATCCGATTACTTCAGGGTATCGCGGGATTAATCGTTAGTGTTCATAAACATGTAAGCGTGTGTCGATAATCTGACGCTTCCTTTTCATGCAACAGACTAACCATCCTTTTCTTTTACCTATCGGTCATACCTGACAAGCGTCCTGCTGATAAAGCAAACTAGCCTAATTTACAGCGCGTGGTGTGTTACTTGTGCAAAAAAAGTTATACACTAAATTTTAATTGTGTATAAAAATTGCGCAAAGTTGAGAAGATTTTTTTAAAATCGCTGCTTGACTAGCTTACTGCTAACGTTATGAATTTACTTTACCTATGATTCACTTTTATTGGCCTTGGCTGTTTTTACTTTTATTTTTACCTGTTGCCGTCCGTACGTTTTTTTCACCGCATATCACAGTAGAACAAGCGGCATTAAAAGTGCCGTTTTTAGAAGACTTTGATCAGCAACAAACAACATCTATCACGGCACAAAAACCTTGGCAACTATGGCTTGCCAGTGTGGCTTGGATTTTATTGGTTATAGCCTGCGCCAGACCGCAATGGCTGGGTGAACCGATAGAACAAGCCATCAGTGGGCGCGATTTAATGTTAGCGGTTGATTTATCCGAAAGTATGACCGCACAAGATTTTATACTTGAAAATCAAGCGGTTGATAGGTTAACGGCAATAAAAGCCATCGCTGAAGAGTTTATTCAGCGGCGCGTTGGTGACCGTGTTGGATTAGTATTATTTGGCACACATGCTTACCTGCAAACCCCACTGACGTTTGACCGAAAAACGGTCGCAACTTTATTAAATGAATCAGCGATTGGTTTAGCAGGAGAAAGCACGGCGATTGGTGATGCGATTGGCTTGGCGATCAAACGTTTACAAAATAATGATAGCAATAGCCGTGTATTAATTTTACTTACCGACGGCGCAAATACCGCTGGTGAAGTTGCACCATTAAAAGCGGCTGAATTGGCGGCGGCAAATCACTTAAAAATTTATACAATTGGGGTGGGCGCGGATGAAATGGAAGTGGCAAGTTTTTTAGGCACACGCAAAGTCAATCCTTCCGCAGATTTAGACGAAAAAACGCTAACCGAAATTGCGCAAAAAACCGGTGGGCGTTATTTTCGCGCCAGAGATACGCAAGAATTGAGTAAAATTTACCAATTATTGGATCAATTAGAACCGGTGGAAAAAGATAAACGCTATTTTCGCCCCTCTACTGAATTGTATTTTTGGCCATTGGCGGCAGCATTCGTGTGTGCGGCGGGTTTAAGTTTGCAACGTTTACGAGCCGCTTAACTAATGAAAACAGACAGTCTTTTTTATCGCATTTTTCAAACGGCGCCAGAGATTTTTTTTACTGTAAGCGGTTTTGACTATTGCGCTGGCGATTATGTTTTTCAGGCGAGCGAAATTAAACAAACCGCATTTCGTTTAGACGGCGTTTTTAAACCACGCAATGCGCAAACAAATCTACCCACTATTTTTGTTGAGGTTCAATTTCAGCCGGATGCAAAATTTTATAGCCGTTTTTTCAGTGAAATATTTTTATATTTACACCACTATCCGCAAACTAATCCTTGCAAAGCGGTAGTTATTTATCCTGAACGTAAAACTGAAATTAACACCTTAGACTGTTATGCGGATTTAATTCAGGTGCATAAAATTACGCGCATTTATTTACAAGAAAGTGTTACTGCAAGCAAGGCGCAATGGCAGTTTAAATTATTGGAATTGATTATTGCCGACATAAAAACTGCACCGAAATTAGCGAATGCGTTGATTGCGACAGTGGTTACAAACGCTATACCGGATATGGCGTTACTGGATTTAATTGAAACCATTATCACTTATAAGTTTCCCCATTTAAGCCGTGATGAGGTAAGAAATATGTTACATATTCCTGATATTCATTTAGATATTAGAAAAACCCAATTTTATAAAGACGTTTATTTTGAAGGTCAGCAAGAAGGTAAATTGGAAGGTAAATTGGAAGGAGAAATAAAAGTCATTGTGAATTTATTAAAACGCCGCTTTGGGCAATTAAATGAATCGTTAATTGAGCAAATCAATAAATTAGAACTAAGCCAATTAGATTATTTGGTCGATAACTTGTTAGAGTTTAAACAAGTCGATGAATTGGCAGTTTGGTTAAATAAGCAGGTTTTAAAGCCGCCGTTACATAATTCGTAATCTTAACTAATGAATAGTATTTTAAAATTATGATGAATTGGACGTTATTTCACTTTTTAAGACCGTATTGGCTGATTGCGTTGATCCCTTGTTTGTTGATGTTGCTGTTATGGTTAAAACAGACATGGCAACGCGGGAGTTGGCTGACTGTTTGTGATGCGGATTTGTTGCCGTATATTTTGCAACAAAAACCTACGGTGCAAAGTCGTGTGCCGTTGTTGTCAATGACGGTTGCCAGTGTCTTGACAATTTTTGCCTTGGCAGGACCGACTTGGCAACGTGTTCCTACGCCAGCGTTTCGCAATGACTCTGGTTTAGTGATTGCTCTGGATTTGTCGCAGTCGATGACTGCAGCGGATATAAAACCGAGTCGGCTAGTGCGGGCGCGGTATAAGATTGCCGATATTTTAAAGCAGCGTAAAGACGGGCAAACCGCGTTGTTGGTGTATGCGGGGGATGCGTTTACCGTTACACCGTTGACGAATGATAATGCGACTATTGCCAGCCAATTAGAAGCGTTAACGCCGGAAATTATGCCCAGTGCCGGTAGTAATACTTTAACGGCGGTCACAAAAGCGGTGGATTTATTTAGACAGGCAGGATTGAGGAATGGGCAATTATTGTTAGTCACAGACAGCGTTATGGCTGAAGAAATTGATAGCATTATCAAGACCTTGGGAGGGTATCGCTTATCGGTGTTAGGCGTTGGGACTGCCGAAGGTGCGCCGATTGGATTACCGGAAGGAGGGTTTTTAAAAGACGAGGCGGGGCAAATTGTGACTCCGAAACTGCCTAGCGCGGCATTGCAGCAATTAGCTAGTGCTGCCGGAGGTGTTTTTCAGGCGATCAGTGATAATGATAACGATATTAAGCAGTTACTCTCTGCTGTGGATAAACCTGTGCAGAATGCTGTGGATAAAAGGCAAGATAATTTGTTGGTTGAGCAATGGGATGAAAAAGGTGTGTATTTATTATGGCTGATTGCGCCGTTAGTGGCATTGCAGTTTCGGCGCGGGTTATTAGTGTGGGTATTTTTGCTGTTGCTACCACTTCCAAAAAATAGTTACGCGCTCAGTTGGCAGGATTTATGGCAAACTAAAGATCAGCAAGCACAACAAGCCTTTAATAATCAACATTATAGCGAGGCAGCGGCGCAGTTTAACCAACCTGACTGGAAGGCGGCGGCGTATTATAAGGCGAAAAATTATTCGCAGGCGGTTGAGGCATTGAAAAACGTGCAAACAGCGGACGGTTATTACAACCAAGGTAATGCCTTGGCGCAAAGTGGACAGTTGCAACAGGCGTTAAGTGCTTATAATCAGGCGTTGAAACACAATCCCAATGACAAGGATACGTTGTATAACAAAAAGCTGGTGGAGGAGGCACTGAAAAAACAGCAGCAACAACACCGACAACAGCAGGAACATAAAGACTCACAAGATCAGCAACAGCATAAAGATCAGCCGCAGGATGAGTCAAAACAAAATCAACAGCAATCGGATAGGTCGCAGCAACAGTCTGATAATAAACAGCAAGCGGCGCAAGATAAAAATAAACAGCAAAATCAACAAAATAAAGACAATCAGGCACAGCAGGCAAGCGAACAGCCACGACAACAACAGCAACAGCGCGAAAATGCAGCACAGGCGCAACAAGCTAAAGCGCAGCAAAATGAGAAAAATCAGGCGAATGCGCAATGGCTAAATCGGATTCCTGACGACCCGGCGGGGCTGTTGCGGCGCAAATTTAAATATCAATACAGTCAACAACCGAGACGAGCGGTGGAGAATGGGCAAGCGTATTAAACAATTTAATTATCAGCATTATTTTAAGCAAGCAATCGTCATGGGCTTGCTATCGTGGTCGGTACTGTTGTGCGCAGAACCGGTGCAGGTGAGCGTTGACCGCGATACGGTGGCGATTAATCAGTCGTTTCAAATTACGTTTACGGCGACCGAAGATGTCGATAGCAGCCCTGATTTTAGTGCGTTGGAAAAAAACTTTGAAATTATTGACCGTAATCGCAGCAGTAATGTGTCGTGGGTCAATGGCGTGTCTAGTTCATCTACGCAATGGACATTTGATGTGATGGCTAAACAGGCGGGAAAAGTGGTGATTCCGCCGTTGCGGTTTGGTAAGGAAACCAGTCCGGCGTTGACTGTCACGGTGACGGAGGATGCACAGCAAGCGCAAACCGCTAATAATCGTGCAGAATTATTTTTAGAAGTTCAGGCAACGCCGACTACTGTGTTTGTGCAGTCGCAAGTGTTGTTTACGTTGTATTTTTATCGGCGGGTGAATATTGCTGAAGCCAGTTTAAAAGACCCCGAATTGGCGGACGCGGTGGTGACAAAATTAGGTGAGGATAAATCGTATAAACGTCAGTTAAAAGGCATCGAATATGCGGTGACTGAGCGGCGTTATGCGATTTTTCCGCAAAAAAGTGGACAGCTAACGATTCCGCCGTTGGTGCTGACGGCGGCGGTGTTGGCAGATGAGCAGTCGGGAATGGGCGGGTTTTTTGGTGCGCGTACCACCCGCACGGAACAGGTTGCGTCTAAGCCGCTCACGTTGACGGTGTTACCTGCGCCTTCTACATTTAATGGGCATTGGTTGGCGGCTGAGCAGGTGGAGCTAACGCAAACTTGGTCTGTGGATGTGCAGAAAGCTAAAGTTGGTGAGCCGTTAACGCGGACTTTAACCTTACAAGCGACCGGTACTACCGTTGGCCAATTACCGCAGTTATATCAAGCCGATAGTCATAATGACTTACGAACTTATCCCGATCAGCCTAAGTTAACCGAACAGAAAACGCCGGATGGAATTGTGGCGGTGCGCGAAGAAAAAATTGCCTTTATGCCAGCCAAAGCCGGGACTTATATCGTGCCAGCGTTAAAAGTGGCGTGGTTTAATGTCAAAACCCAGCAACTGCAAACAGCGTCGCTACCGGCGATGTCGATTACGGTGACTGGCGCGAGTGCTACGCCTGCAAATCTCCCCGCACCGGTTCCTGTGGATAAAACCGTTGAAAACTCTGTGGATAAAAATTCTATTGTCCACAAGCCGGCAAATGACAGAGCTATTGTGTCAACAAGTTCGTCATCAGCAAGCCCGATTTGGCAAGTCTTGACCGGTTTTTTTGCCCTTGCGTGGCTGATAACCTTGGCGGTTTGGCTTAAACAAAAGTTTTCTCCGTCCTCTGAGCAAACGGACTTACAAGCTGTGCGTCATGTTAACAAAAAAACACATTATCTTAGTTTGAAAAAAGCGTGTATGAGCAATGATGCACAGGCGGTAAAACAAGCGTTATTGGATTATGGTGCAACGCAGTATCAAGCCAATAATTTAAACGCGCTGGCAGAGTATTGTGCGCCTGAATTACAGCAGCAAATTTTAAGTTTAAGTCATTGTTTGTATGGAAAAAATAAGGCAATTTTTCAAGGCGATGCGTTATGGCGGGCGTTTAATCAGCAGCTAAAAAAAGCCAAGCCAAAAGCGGCGGTGGATGATAAATTAGAACCGCTACATCGACTTTAAGCTTGGTGCAACGTGAAACATGTGGCGGTGTTTTTCATCACACTTTATCAGCGTTATGTTTCGCAACATAAAGGCTTTCGCTGCGCTTATGCCAGTTTGTATGGCGGTGATTCTTGTTCGCAAGCGGTGAAAATGCTGATTTTGGCACACGGTTGTCTCGCTAGTTATTCGCTCATTAAAGCTCGATTTGCCGCCTGCCGACAAGCGCGACAATCTTTACTGTATCATCAGCAAAATCAGGGGAATGATAAAAAATCCTGCGATATGCCTGATGATTGCCCTAGTGATTGTTGCGAAGATGATGGATGCAATACTCATGCTTGCAATGATACACATATCAATTGCGAATTGCCCCATTGTGACCTGCCGTGTGATGTCCCGTGTGATTGTTGTGCCTTTTAATTTTTTAACCCCTTTTAACTTTATTCTCACTATGAAACGTATTTTATTGACCGCTATTTGTTGCCTTCCGTTTGCAGTTGCGGTTGCAGATAATAAAAATTTGCCGGAAACAACGGCGAAATCCACTGTGTTATTACGCGCCGCACAAGTATTTACTGGCACTGAACTGCTGAAAGACGCAGAGGTTTTGGTGGTGGATAACGTGATTGCGGCGGTGGGTAAACAGCATAGTTTGAAAAGCCCAAGGGCCCGGATCATTGAATTAGGCGATTCGACTTTGCTGCCTGGATTGATTGATTTACATACCCATCTTGATTTTCAGAAAGTGCCAAAAGACGTGGTGTTAAAACACGGCATTACCACGGCGCGGGATGTCGGTGGGCGATTATTAGCCCCGTCAGGCGGTGATGGCAAATTGCGCTTATTAACCGCAGGCGCGATTTTAACTGCGGTGAAGGGGTATCCGATTCCGGTGTTTGGCAAGACCGAAGTGGCGACAGAAGTTGAAACCGCCACCCAAGCACGCGACATTGTCCGTGAGCAGATTAAAGGTGGCGCGGCGGTGATAAAAGTCGCCTTGGATACCGGCGAAGAAACGGGCGCACCGTGGGCAGCGGCGCATGGTCATGGTCACGGACAGGCGGCGGCTATTCCTAAACCTTGGCCGTTAATGTCGTTGGCGGTATTGCAGGCCATTACCGATGAAGCGCACAAACACGGCAAACGGGTTTCTGCACACCTTGGCGAGAGTCAAGGCGTGACGTTGGCGTTAGACGCGGGGGTGGATGAATGGGCGCATCTTCCGTGTGAACCGATTGCACCTGACTTGTTAAAACGTGCGGCAGCGCAAAAAGTCACGGTTATTCCCACTTTTGATGTGTTATCACATTGTGCAGGATTAGCGCACAATGCGCATGTATTAGCCAGCTTAGGCGTGCAGTTTTTGTACGGCGCGGAAGTGGCGCATAGTGATATTCCTTGGGGCATTGATGCGCAAGAATTAAAGCTGATGCTGCATTTAACCGGACTGACGCCGACACAGGTTTTACAAACCGCCACCGCAAAAGCAGGGGCTTATTTAGGGCTTGCGCCGTTGGGAACGCTGGTGGCTAAGGCACCGGCAGATATGATTGCGGTGCGTGGAAATGCACTGGAAAACTTTAAGTTATTGGAATACCCGGATTTTGTGATGTCGGGTGGCAAGGTGGTGGTTAACGATTATTAATGCAGGTTAGTGGCTTCCACTCTTTGACAGACTCAGACTGGAAGTCATAGTAACAAACTTTCTTTAAAATAAAATACAAATTAGGCTATTTAACCTACTCTGTGGTAAATAACTTAAATAACGGGGGAATAAACAACAGTTTGCTATATAACACATTGATTTACTTGTTTTTTATGAGAAGTGGCGCAAATATTGCCTGTAATGAGCCGTTATTCGGTAAAAAGATAAACCGAGCTACTTTTTTTAACTTAAGGTTATCAATGTATGAACATAAAATATAAAACAACCAAGCAGCGATTACTGAACAACGGTTTGGCTCTACTGGGGGTTGCCAGTGGGTTGGGTTTTTCTGGAGCGGCGTTAGCAGAAGAAGCGACAGAACTGCCAGCCGTGAATGTATCGGGGCAAAAAACCATTCAAGCGACCACTTCGCCGGATATGAATACCGCCAAAGAGCGCATGAATACGATTGCCGGTGGCGCAAACGTAGTCGATGGCGAATCCTATCGGCAAGGACGGGTGTCGAATTTGCAGGACGCGCTCGGTTATTCACCCGGCGTATTCATTCAACCGCGCTTCGGTTCGGATGAAGCACGGATGTCAATTCGTGGCTCTGGGATTCAACGTACTTTTCACATGCGCGGTTTAAGCTTGTTTCAAGATGGCATTCCGCTACATTTAGCTGATGGCGGGGTGGATTTTCAGGCGATAGACCCGTTAACCTATCGTTATACCGAAGTGTATCGTGGCGCAAATGCCATGCAATACGGCGGCACAACCTTAGGCGGTGCGGTCAATTTTGTCTCCCCCACCGGATACACCGCGCCTAATTATCAATTACGCCAAGAATTTGGGAGTTATGGCTATATGCGCAGCCAAGCGTCTTTAGGCGGGGTAAAAGATAAAATTGATTACTATTTAAGCTATACCCACAGTGAACAAAACGGTTTTCGTGACCATGCCGAGCAAAGCAATCACCGTGCTACCGGTAATATTGGCATTAAAATCAATGACAATTTAGAAACGCGCTTTTTTGCCGGTTATGTGGACAGTAAGTCCAAATTACCCGGCAGCATCACCAAAGACCAATTGCGCAACACGCCGCGTTTGCGTGAACAAAATCCATTTGTTGTGCCGGTGGGTTTTAATTTTGCCACTATGGATCCGAATAATAATGGCGACCAAGCGCGGGATTTTAATACTTGGCGCATCGCCAATAAAACCACTTATACCTTTGGTAAAAATCGTATCGAGGCGAATGCCTTTTATTCTTACAAAGATTTAGATCACCCGATTTACTTGGTGCTAGACCAACTCAGCCATGATTACGGCGGTGGTTTGCGTTTTGTGTCGGAAGAATCACTATTTGGACGGAAAAATATTTTTACCGCCGGGGTGGCGATTCAAAATGGCGACACGCGCGACCGGCGTTATTTTAACCAATACGGTAAAACGGTTGGTTTACCGATGTCCGCTTATAACCAAAATGCGTTTAATTTAACCGCTTACGCGGAAGAACAACATTATTTTACGCCGAAATTGGTTGGTGTTGTGGGGGGGCAATGGACAATGGCGAAACGCAAGCAAAACGATTTAGTTAACCCTAAAGATGGTTTTAACACCACGTTTAAAAAATTGACCCCAAAAGCCGGTGTGCGTTATGAAATAGACAAGGATATGCAAGTTTTTGCCAATTATAGCCAAAGTTTTGAACCACCGAGTTTTGCAGAACTTTCCGGTGGGCAATTATTAACGCTGGTTAGAGACCAATCGGCACACACGATTGAAGTGGGTACGCGCGGTACGCTCCCTGCTTGGCATACGGAATGGGATATGTCTTATTATCATGCGTGGGTGAAAAATGAAATGTTGAGTATTGTCGCTACTAGCGGTTCTAATCCGTTGGGG
>JACCEE012114037.1_pt1 | contig 19089 bp, 7 predicted proteins | sample 7449931 | NCBI WGS metagenome assembly JACCEE01 (sample SAMN15323457, study PRJNA562643) | freshwater metagenome | isolation source: river surface water | place: USA:Blue River Watershed | collected 2017-08-19 | reverse complement strand
TTGTAACTCTTTATACTGTTGCGTAAATCCGCAGTTACTTGCCGTATTGACAATTAACATAACCTTCCCCTGATAATCAGCAAGGCTTTGTTCTTGCAGATCCGTGGTTTTAACAGAAAAATCATAAATATTCATCATGTTTGCCCTGAAAGTAAAATTTAAAAAATGGTCGTTTAATCAAAAACTTAAGTATTATAATTTAGTGTCTATAGGTAAATAAACAATAGTGCAGCGACCACTATTTGCCTCCCACTGTATGTTTTCAGACATTAAGCGTGCATCGCTAGGCAACATATCAATTAAGCGATTAAAAATCGCCCCCATCACGGTTAAGGCTAAATGAGTTCCTAAACAATAATGTCGACCATAACCAAAAGACAATGTTTCGTCGGTATCGCGCGTAATATCAAGTACCTCTGGATTAGGAAAAACACTTTCGTCTTTATTGGCACTGGACACCGCAATAAACACCGCCTCGCCTTTTTTAATCGTTTGCCCATGATAAACCGCTTCTTGCTGCGCATATTTTGGAAAAAAACTGCCTGCCGTATGAAAACGCAGCAACTCTTTAACGGCGTTGGTCATTAAACTTCTGTCTGACTTTAATAAAGCTAACTGTTCAGGATGTTCAAAAAGATTTTTTACGGCGTGAAGCGTTGAATAAACAGTCGTATCCGTTGCCGCAAATAATAAAATTAATACTAATTTAACAACATCCATTTCATTACATCCAGGGGTTGCTTCAATTGCCAGCATAAATTCGGTCAGTAAATCGGGTTGCGGCGATTTTTTTCGCTGTGCAATTTCTTTCAATAACAATTCGCGCAAATACAGCGAGGAATTTATTGCACGCAGGCGTAATTCCGCGCTGGCAAATGGATTAAATAAAGCTGAAACAATCGAGATAGCCGACAGGCGGAATTTTTCTTCGGCCGCCGCATTTTCTAATTGGATACCTAAAATATTTCTAATTAATGCACACGGAATTGGCGAAATAATCTCTTTCGCTAAATCGACTACGCCTCCTTTTTTTAAATTCTGAAAATAATGATCGACAACAGAATTTATTGTATCGGTCATTAAATCAATTTTTTTAGGTTTAAACGCGCTGTGAATTAAATTACGATTGCGTGCTGCGGCATCTTCATTCGTGAAAATATCTGCAAAAAAACCAATACCCGCTTCATCCCATTGTTTAGCTGTTTCTTTAAAGTTTATATTATTTGAATAATTAATATTGCGCGTAAATGCCGGATCATTTAAGGCTTTTTTTACATCTGCATGACGGGTAATTAACCAACATTGATATTTTTCCAGATAAAAAATAGGCGCGGCTTGTCGATAACATTTAAAAAATTGATTGGGATCATAAATATACTGTTTCGATGATAAGTCTATTTCTGGTAGTGAGTGAGTCATGTCGATTCTCTTGAAATATTACAAATATAATTATAACTATAAATTTTTTACTACTTTAAAAATAAATTTATGAAACCAAAACTTAAAAGAATAGTATTTTTAATTTAAAACAATGTAGTATAAAAAATATTATAGTATATTATTTATATATTTAATTTAATAATCTATTTTCTAAATTAAAAACACTAAGTAGTGATGAGAAAGTTTTCATATATGAAATTTCAGTAAGCTTAAACAATATAAGACATTGACTTACTTCTATATCAAAAAAATTTGTAATCAGTTGCTTATATTTTTGTGTCAATAGGCAAGTAAACAATAGAGCAACGTCCACTATTTGTTTCCCATCGTATATCTTCTGAAATAAGCTGAGCATTCGCAGGTAAAGTATCTAATAATTGATTAAAAATAGCTCCCATAACAGCTAATGCTAAATTTGCTCCTAGACAATAATGTAGACCATAACCAAAGGAGATTACTTCATCAGTATTACGAGTAATATCAAGTATATCTGGATTAGGAAAAACGCTTGTGTCTTTATTTGCACTTGAAATAGGTGTAAATACGGTATCACCTTTTTTAATGGTTTTTCCTTGATAAATCACATCTTCTTGAACGTACTTTGGAATAAAACCTCCGGCTGAATTAAAACGCAACAACTCTTTTAAAGCGTTTTCCATTAAATTGCGGTTCGATTTTAGTAATATAAGCTGGTCTGGATGTTCAAATAAGTGTTTAACTGCAAAAATGGTGGAAAAAATAGTGGTATCAATTCCACCAAATAATAATGTTAACATCATTTCAATTACATCGGTTTCTTTATGTTTAGGTGTATTTTCTAGTGCTTGGACAAAATAACTTATTAAATCTTGTTGTGGATTTTTCTTTCTTTCAGCTATTTCTTTTAATAAAATAGCTTGTAAATACAATGCTGAATTAATTGCTTGTAATCGTATTTCTGGTTTGGCAAGTGGATTCATTAAGCCAGAAACGATTGACGTTGTAGATAAACGAAATTTTTCTTCTTCCTCTTCATTCAAATTTATACCCAAAAGTTGTCGAATTACTGCACCTGGAATAGGTATAATAATACTTTGAGCAAAATCAATGACACCTCCTTTTTTAACTGACTTGAAGTAATGCGCCACAATGCTATTGATATTTTTAAGCATTAAATGAATCTTTTTAGGTTTGAAGGCAGTAGCGATTAACTGATGATGGCGTGAAAGGGAGCTATCTTCAGTAAATATATTAATAAAATAGCCAAGTCCTACGTCTTCCCATTGTTTAGCAATATTTGTAAAGTCAGGATTCTTAGAATAATCTATGCTACGAACCAAAGCAGGGTCATTTAAAGCTTTTTTTACATCTGCATGACGGGTAATCAACCAGCACTGATATTTTTCCAGATAAAAAACAGGTGCATTTTCTCGATAGCACTTAAAAAAACTATCAGCGTTATAGAGATATTCTTTAGATGAAAAATCTATTTCCGGTAGTGAGTGAGTCATGTCGATTCTCTGTAGTATTAATTAAGCAAAATAAATTTAGTTATTTAACGCATATTGACCGACTAATAACACGCCTTCGCGCGGTGCTAAAGTTAATTCAATAGTTTGATTCCTAGCGTGTACTGATTCATTAGTTAAACTGTTAATAAATGTTACTACTGGAAATGTGAGTTTTCTTAACGGGATAGTTAAGGTATTGGTGGCATCATTATTATTGAGCGCAGTAATCACAGTTTCTCCTTCATATTGACGGGCATAGACCAATAAACCACCCGATGAAACTAATAGTGGAATACGAGAACCTTTGTAACTGGCGGGATGACGGCGGCGAAAGTGAATAAGCGCGCTATAAAAAGCGAGCAACTCTTTATTTTGTTTTTCGTCTTCCCATTGCATAGGTACACGCGACGCTTCATGCACATCAATATCACCTTGGTGTACATCCCATTCTTGTTGTAGACCAATTTCAGTGCCGTAATAAATAATCGGTGGTGCGGTTTGTGTAAATTGACATAAAGCAGCCATTTTTAGCCGTCGTAAATCTCCTTTCGCAGTCCATAAAAAGCGATTCATATCATGGTTGTCTAAAAAGGTGGGCAATAAGAAATCCTTATCGGGGAAAAATAAATCATGCGCTTTTAGAAAGTGTTCAAAACTGGGGGCGTCTATGGAGTCGAAAATGAAAAAATTGCGCACTTCATGTACCCAAATAAAATCCAGTACGCCATCAAGTCGCCCTTGATATTGTGATAAAAAAGGAGAGGTTTCTGTAATTTCACCAATGGTGAGTGCGTTGGGTGAGGTCGCTTTGATAATAGCGCGGTAATCGCTCCAGAAGGTGGTGGTAACGCCTTGTGCATGATCCATGCGAAAGCCGTCTATGCCGATTTCTTCTAACCAAAAGCGTGCACTTTCTATTAAATACTCCCGTGCGGCAGGGCAGTTTGTATTAATTTTGGGTAAGGTCTGGACAGCAAAAAACGCCTCATAATGATGTGGCCACTCCATAAAATAAAACCAGTTCCGATAAGGGCTGTTTTCATTATGGATAGCATCTTGGAAAAATGTTAGTTCACTGGACGTGTGATTCGGTACAAAGTCAAGAATAATGTGCATACCCAGTGCGTGAATTTCGTTCACCAAAGCTTTCATATCTTCCATTGTTCCCAAGCGCGGATTGACGGCACGGTAATCGCTAACGTCATAGCCATGATGCGTATTACTTGGGTAACAAGGCGAAAGCCAGATTGCGGTGATGCCTAAGTCGTGAAGATAAGAGAGCTTGTGGCGTAAACCTGCTAGGGTTCCACCGAGAATGTCAGTAAAAATTGTTTTTTCGCCTTGACCGTATTGTAAAAACGTTTCCCCCGGATTGGGATGAAAACGGTCTAAGAAAACTTGATAAAAAATGGCATCATGCGCCCAATCAGGTGTGGTGGTTTTGTCAACATGATAGACGAATCGGGTTGCGGTGCCAGTTTCGGTAACGGTTTTTCGTTCGTAACTTTCTAAATTTTCTAATTCTGCGGAATAGGTAGCAAAGCTTTCAATTTTATCGTGTTTATTAGCGGCAGAGCTGTCAGCAAAATACGCGCGTTGTTCGGCCTCTGACCAAGCGAAAATAAAATACGAGACGCGCGTACCTTCAGGAAAAGCGGGCAGTGTGGCGCAATAATGATGTAAATAGCCCCATGTCGTTGTGTTCCAACTTACGTCAGATAAGGTTGCCTCAACTAACGTGCCTTTAATGCAGCTACAATAATTTTCCTCGCCTTTCATGGTATAAATAATAGGGTCGCCGTCTGTCGAATAAATAACATATAAAGCATCCGCTACCATTTGTGAACCGACAGTGATATGTAACGTCACAGGTTCACCGGGGCGTGGATTTTGTGGCACGATTTTATTAGCGTGTTCTACCCCAAAGGCGGCTTCAAGTATAAATTCTGTGGATTGATTATCTATATTTTTGTAACTGGACATAGTCTTTAGAGTTTAGTAATTAGATATAACTTTCGTTTTACGGCCAAGCTAAGGAATTTATTAAAATTTTTATTAAAAAGGCCGTGTTAGATTAATAAGGCTTATTTTCTAGTTCTTTTAAAATTAAATTATGTTTTTCACGGGTTAATTCATACCGGCTACAACACCATAAAGAAGCGATAGCAGGAATAAGAATCAACGGTCCGTAAAATACGCCTAATTGAAACAATACATCTGCTGGAATATCGGTTACTTTTAAATTAGCTCCGGTGGGAAAGTGAATAATATCAAGCAGTAATCCTGCAACTAATGTTCCTAAGCCATCTGAACATTTACTGGCAAAAGAACTGGCTCCAAAAAAGATGCCCTCTTCACGTTTTCCGGTGGCTAATCGGTGTTCATCGGTAATATCGGCAATCATTGAGCCAAAACTTACTGCGGCTTGTACAAGACAGAGTCCTTCCATAATTCTAAATACGAGTAATATCCAAAATACCGATTGATTGCCGTTTTCTGGAAACCAGCCTAATAATCGTAGACAGGTTGGTAAAATTAAAAAAGCTATCCAAGCGATGACACTGTAAATAACAGTGTGTTTTTTATCCCAGTGAATATGCAATAAAGGGGTTAAAAAACCACCGCCTAAAATGCCTATAAAAATAATACTGGCAATAATTGAAATTTGTGTTGTATTTAATTCCCAAAAAAATGTCAACATAAAGATGCTCATATTGTTGACAATACCAACCATGATAAAGGAAATAATTAAGCTACTTAAAAGTGCGCGAAATGAATTATTTTTTAAGGCAACTTTTATGGTATTAAAATTATGCTTAAGTGTTTCTAGGGTTGTGTAATCCGTTTTTTCTAAAGGCGTTGTGGTAACTAAATGCGAAATTTCTGTGTAGGTTCCAAATACCGTGATGAGGATACTGCCTATCATAAAGAGACTTAAGCAAAATGCAAACGGTGAATAGGCGGCTAAATTCATTTGTCCATTGTCGAATTCGGGGGTGGGTACAAAGAAAATGCTAAATCCTAATGCCAAGGTGATGATGACGCCAATATTGGAAAATGCGTAACGAAAGCTGACAATTTTTGTGCGTTCTTTGCCGTCGCTGCTTAATTCTGCCCCAAGTGATAAATAAGGCACTTGGAAAACCGAAGTCCAGAAACGGGTGAGTATTGCAAATAGTGTTAGCCAAACCGCTAAGCCTAAGTCGGAGTGTTTTATTATGTCAGGTGGTGAAAATAAGAAATAAAAACTAATGGCAAGCGGTAAAGCTGAAATAAGCATGAATGGGTGTCGCCGTCCCCATTTGGAATGCCATTTATCGGATAATATCCCTATCCAAAGATCAGCAAAGGCATCAAAAATAAGGGCGATACATAATGCAGCACCTGTGTAATAGCCGGGTATGCCTAACAGTTGGGTATAAAAAAATAATACAAACAGGCTAAAGGCTATTTTAGTCATTCCTTCTGAGAGTTGACCAATACCATAAAATAACTTAGTGTTGAAGGGGATGATATGAGAGGACATGTGAACCTATTTTGTCAATGTTCTGCGATAAGCGGGACGGAAAGGATGGATAATATTTTCGAGGATTGATTCAGAAAGCGGAAAGGCAAGGTTGTCTTCTACGCCCACTGCTTTTGGTGTTTTTTGGTCTTGCCAAGTAAAGGAACGAAAAATAATATCCCAGATTACAATTTCTGATGCGTAGTGACCTGCTTCTTGTTGTACGATGCTGTGATGTAAACGGTGTGATTCAGGCGTTGCAATAAAGTAATTTAACCAACCAAAGCGTACGTTGAGATTGGCATGAATAAAATAACCTTGCATGACGGTAATCATACCAACGATAAACATAGATTCTTCTGAAAATTGCAAGAGTAATAAAGGTAATTGTGTGCAAATTGTAGAACCTATGACATCAAAGGTATGAACAACAGTGTTATTGGCTAAGTTGACTTTATTGGGAACATGATGAATGCCATGAATACGCCAAAAAAATGGAACGGTATGACCTAAGCGATGAAAACTGTAGCCGCCTAATGATGCAATTGATAACGCGAGGGTAACTTCAGACCACAACGGCATTGCACCTAAAGAGGTGGCAAAGTGGAAGGTGATGGCATATATAATAGATTGCCCTATGATGCCTGCAAACATAGTTAATAAAAAGTATAAACCATCACGTCGCCATTCCGCTAAGGTTGGATGCCAGTCATTTTTATACGGTATGAGCCGTTCCAACAGTGCAAACAGCGTTATGGATAAAAAAACCATGCTGAACGTCATTGCTCCATAATCGATTGCATTTTTTATTGCCCAATAGCACAGGCTAAAATTAATGGAAAACATTGATAACAGAAGAAGATAGCTCAAAATTCGTTGTCGCATGGTGTTATAACAGTCAAGTTTAAAAATTTAATCAAATTCTTTGGATTAGCGGTTATTGGTTATTAATTTGGCTCTGAAGCAACAAAGTTACGTCCATCGGCAGCACAAACATATTGTGCGGCATAGCGTCCTGAGGAAGCGGTTGTGATTAAGCCGCCGCCTTGAACCCATTGACCTGCCATATAAAAGTTTTTCAATGTTGGCAAAATAGGACCTTGGGTTTTTAAATCGGCTTCAAATGGCTCAACTTCTTTGGCAAAAGGAACCCATCCAAGTAATGCGCCACCCATAGAGCCGGTATAACGAATCACGGTTAACGGCGTAGATACGTCAGTAAACTCAATTTTATCAGTTGCTTGCGGATATACTTGTAAAAAACGGCGCGTGAAAATCTCTGCGACTTTCTTTTTTGCTTCTTGATAGGCTTTAGAACGTTTGCGGGCAGTATGTTTTTTAGGTGGCGTTTTATTACCGTTATCTATTGCATCTAATGCTTCCCACGCCCGATGATCGCTTAAGCAGGTCACTAAAACTAATGCTTTACCTGCTGGTGCAATACTGGGAAATACATTGCTGCGTATTTGAATGGAAAAACTGCTATCACCAACCCCCGCTAAAGCTTGTCGTTCTTCTTCGGTAAAAAAATAAGTTGTGCTATGAATTTCAGCCGCTAAATCGACATCTACGCCTAAAAACACCGATAGCACACCTTGGAAAACCAACCCTTCCGGCTTTTCAATAGCGGCTTTATATAATGTTGTTAACGAAGGTGTGGTGTATTTATCTTCTAGCAACTCCATTAATGTTTTATAACCATCCATTGCCGATACAACATGGTCAGCATAAAACTCTTCATTTTCAGAATTACGCACGCCAATGGCTTGATCATTTTCGACCAAAATTTTACTGACTTTTTGGTTATATACAATTTCCCCGCCTAACGCTTGATAACGTTTAGCGATAGAACTGGATAATTCTAATGACCCCCCTTCAGGGCAACCTGATAATTTGCGCGAAGCAAAGGCAATATTATTTAAAAACGGCAACAGTGACAAACCGTCATAACGGGTGTAAAAAATACAATTCATCGCCTGCTCTATCGCTTTAGACTGAAATTTCGCTGCAAAATCAGTCATTTGGATACCGCCTGTTTTCATAAATAACCGGATATAAGGTAGCAAACGCCAATAATGCTTGATTTTTTCCGTCCAGTTAAACAAGCCTTCCGGTTTTAGCATCATAATTGCAAATACATCAACAAACTTCATAAACTGGCGTAAACCATCACAAAACTCCGCAATCGGCTGTTTATCAACCGGCGAAATTTCTAATAAATGTGCTTGTAATTTATCAGGGTCAACATAAAAATTTACCCGTGTACCGTCATCACACACCACGCTGTTAAAAATATCGACATGAATCACGCTATGATTTTGCAACGCCCCTAATTCACGCCAGATTTGGGTTAAACTTTCATTTAAATCACCGCAGCCGGGCATCCAACCAATGCAATAATCGCAGCGATAATCTTTTATGTCCCATGCTGTGCAACACCCGCCGGGTACGGAATACATTTCTAAAATTTTGGTTTGATAACCATTCATTTGCAGATAACAGCCGGTGGATAAACCTGAAATACCTGCGCCAATGATAATGGCGGTTTTTTTATGTGTAGTCATCTTATTCTTAAGGTCATAATAAAGAGTTTAAAAAATCACACGTTAAGCACGGATAATGCAAGACCAACTTAATCAGGAACAGAGGCAACAAAAGGTTTATTGTCATCTGCACAAATAAATTGCGCGACGTGGCGACCTGCGGCGGCGGCGCGAATTAATCCACCGGTTGTTGCCCAAACGCCTGATAAATAAAAGTTTTTCAACCCCGGTAAACCAGGACCGTTGGTTTTAATTTCCTCTTCTAAGGTTTCACCGCCTTCTACAAACGGTTGCCAGCCTAATACCGTACCGTTGTAATTATTGGTATAACGCATTTGCGTCATTGGCGTAGATGTATCGATACAATCAATAGATTCTTTTAAGCCCGGATATTTTTTATCTAAATAATCAATTAAAAATCGCGATACCGCTTTTTTTGCATCCCGGTAAGCGGGATTACGTTTGACAGGTTTGGTATAGCTAATGTTATCGCCATATTCAACGATATCCGATTCTGCATAACCGGCATTTAATTCTCGCCAAGGTTTAATATCACAAAAATAAGTAATATATAAAATGGATTTTCCTTCTGGTGCTAATTCAGGGTAATATTGACTGCGTAATTGCACATTAATACTCGGTTCAGTAATACCGATTAAATGTGCTGCTTCTTCTGTTGTTAATAAATGTGAACTACAACGGTCAAAATCGGTTAGTTTTTTATTTAGACCTAAAAATAAAATAAAATAACCGGGGAAAATCATGGCTTTTTGATTAATGGTTTCCGAGTATAAACGGCGATAAGTGTCATTTAAATACTGACCTTTCAGCATTTTATAAAAGGTGGTATAACCATCAGAAGCGGAAACGATAATATCGGCAAAATGTTGACTACCGTCTACTAATTGAATGCCGATAGCTTTATCGTTTTCAACTAAAATAGTTTCCACTTTTTTATTGTAATGAATCTGCCCGTTTAGTTGCAGATAACGCGCTTCGATAGATTTTGATAATCCTAATGATCCGTGTTCGGGTACGCCTGCTGAGTTATTGGCATGGCTGGCAAGGTTGAAATAAAACGGTAATACCGGAAAATTCGGCATTCTTTCAAAGAAAATAAAATTAAATGCGTCGCGTAAAAACGGGTCTTGGCATTGGGCGGAAAAATCGCTCATTAAAATGGAAATGGATTTGCGAATCACATTGTAATAAGGCAAGAATTTAGACAGCATACGCATTCTTTCCCAAAAGCCCATTAAGCCGACCGGTTTTAAAAACGGATACACGGCGATACACTTTTGGAATTGTCGAATCCCGTTGCAAAATTCTTTAATGATTTTTTCATCTGCCGGCGATATGGCTAATAAATGCGCCTGTAATTTATCGGGGTTGGAATAAAAATGAATTTTGCGGCCATCGGGATGAACAATGGTGTTAAAAATTTCAAAGTTACGAATTTCCTTGCCTTGAATCGCCCCTAATTCGAGCCAGATTTGGTGCATTTCATTACCGGCTCCGCTGCCTAATAACCAGCTAATACAGCAGTCAAAGGTATAATGTTTGCGCCGTACCCAAGAAGTACAGCAGCCGCCCGGAATTTCGTGCATTTCAAAAATTTGACTGTCATAGCCATTCATTTGCGCATAACAACCGGTGGATAAACCGCCTAAACCACCGCCAATAATAATCATGGTTTTTCTTGCTGTACTCATGTTTAATAATTCCCGATTTTCCTTCGTGATAACTTACGTTATAAAAAAACCTGTCAGGTAAAACTAACCTGACAGGTCTTTTTTTTACGCCGTGACAATGCTGCGGATAATCGCCGCGTTGGCTTTGGCGTTGTCGCCTAACAACATATCTTCATGCAGACCTTGACCCATGTACAAATGTGCGCTTTGTTGCGAGCTACCTTCCCAACTGGTAAGTTTGTTTGCACGGTAAGGGTCAGCATCGTTTTGTTCCACAATAAAATGCACTTTGGCGTTTACTGGCTGTAGGTTTTTTTGCTGATAGCAAAAATCAATGTAATTATTGGCTTGTGCCATCGTATGTTCTTCGACTTTATCCGAACCTGTGTGCTTTTTAAAATGCTGCCGCAGTTCTTCTCTAAAATCATCAAGTAACTGTTCGGAAATGGTTAAGCTATCGGTAATGCGATAAGAATCCATAATAATGACATGGCTGACCTCACGTTGGCGTTTTTCCAATTCAACGGCGATTTCAAAGGCTAAGTTACCGCCCAATGAATAGCCTAACAAGTGGATGTTACCTTGCGGCTGTAATTGGGTGATTAAGTCTGCGTATTGCGCAACTTTATTACTATCGGTTAAATAGTTAAACGAAATCAACGGTATATCGGATAATTGCTGTGCTAAGGTTTGATAAACAATGCTATAACCGCCGGCGGGTGGAAAACTAAACAAATAGCGTTGTTGAGTTTGCTGGGAGTTATAGTGAATATAAGGCAACGCCCCTTCAATTTTGCCGGTTACTACTTCCTCAACGGTTTTGGCGATTCCAACTAATGTTGATAATTTAAACAGTTGATTAACAGTGATTTGAATCGCAAACGCTTCTTGAATTTGTACCATTAATTCAATGAGATATAAAGAATTACCGCCTAACTCAAAAAAGTCGTCATATAAACCGACGGTTTGTACACCCAGCATTTTTGCCCAAATTTGTGCTAATTTAATTTCATATACAGTTTGTGGCGCATGAAAAACGGCTTGGCTTTGCAATTGTGGTTTTGGCAAGGCTTTTAAGTTAATTTTGCCATTTTCCAATTCGGGAATTTTGTCGATTTTTTGGAAAAAATCCGGAATCATGTAGCTGGGTAAGCGTTCTGCCAGAATGTGTTGCAGTTGGTTTTCATCAACATGCGCGCCTTCGCTGACTTGATAATACGCCACTAAACACGGCTCTTGATTTGCGCTGTCTTGAATGATGACAATCACATTTTCAATCCCAGCACACGCAGTTAAGACTGTTTCAATCTCGCTTAATTCGATGCGATTGCCGCGAATTTTGACTTGATTATCGCCGCGTCCTTGAAAATGCAGGGCGCCGTGTTCATCCCATTTTACCAAATCGCCGGTTCGGTATAACCGTTGCGGGTCTTCGCCTGCAAACGCATGAGAAATAAAGACTTTTTGCATTTTTTCAGCGTCATTGACATAACCTGCTGAGACCCCGTCACCGCCAATGTACAGCTCGCCGATAACGCCAACTGGCACTGGATTCATCGCTGCATCCAGCACATATACGCGGTTGTTGTTAAACGGTTTGCCAATCGGAATGCCGTCGCTGCTATCGCCTAAAGCGGCAAGCGATTGCGCGGTTAATTCAAAATATGTGCTGTCAATCGTAGTTTCAGAGGTTCCGTAAGAATTGATGATTCTATCGGCTGACGTGACGGCACGCAGGTGTTGATAATCTTCTACTGTCCAGCGTTCCGAAGCGACTAAAATGGTTTTCATCGCTAAGGTTTTACCTTTTTGTTGTAAATAACTGACGAACTTGCGCATGACTGTCGGCACAAATTCAGCAAAATCAATGTTGTGTTTTTCAATGGTTTGCAGTAATAATGGCATATTTAACAAGGTGTTACGCGGACATAACTGTAACACTTTGCCGTTGCTTAAGGCGCGAATCCAATCACCACAGAACACATCAAAACCGACATTCGCCATTTGTAAATGCACTTGCGTTTGTTGTAGTTGATATTGACTACGCCACGCATCTGCCATGGCTGCCATATTGTGCTGGGTGACTAATACACCTTTCGGCGCACCGGTTGAACCGGACGTAAACACAATATACGCGCCTTGTTGACGGTCAACCTGAATTGTTAAATCATTGTCGTCAGTTTTTTCAAGCAGAATAGAATCTAATGCGTGCGCGTTAACATCAAAAGCGGCGGTATCAACTTGCGCATTGGCTGTTAATAAGTAACGTGCTTGTGCGGCTTCACGCATTAATTTTAAGCGTTCCAGCGGTAAGTCAGGGTCTAAAATCACATAGATTGCGCCTATTTTTAGGCACGCTAATAATGCGGTAATTAGTTGCGGTGATTTTGATAAATACAGCGCAACCCGATCGCCTTGTACAACGCCTGAAGCACATAGATGGCGAGCAATGCGATTCGCGGCGGTATTGAGGTCAGCATAACTTAACGCTTCGCTGTGTCCGTCTTCATAATCCATGCGTACTGCCGGTGTATCGGGTGTTTGCTTGGCAAATGCTTGAATTTGTTGATGTAATAACGGTAAATCCGGCGCACTGTGATAGGTTCTGCGACCTGAAAAATCCTGCAATAACAGTTGTTGTTCTTGCGCGCTTGTTAACCGATAGCTTGCAACGGCTTGTTCGGGCTGATTGATGGCTTGTTCGGCTAGTGCCAAGAAATGCCCCGCCATGCGTGCGATCGTGCTTTCAACAAATAAATCCGTGTTGTATTTAAACGTGGCGTAGTACACACCTTTTTCTTCATACACAGTGAGGGTTAAATCAAATTGCCCTTCTTCTTCCGGCATCTGCAACAGACGCATCGGAAAGCCTTCGTAATGGGCGTTATCATTTTCGTCAATATGGGTGCGGTCAACCCGATGGTTGAGTAACACAAACATGACTTGGAAAATGGCTGAGCGACTAGGGTCATGTCCGATTTCTAAACGATCGACCAATAACGAAAACGGAAACTCTTGATGTTCCAAGCCCATTAATGTGGTATCACGCACTTGTTTGAGCAATTGTAAAAAGTTAGGTTGTCCATCAAAATTAACCCATAACGGTAACGGATTGACAAAATAACCGTAAATATCGCCAAACTCGGCTTGGGTGCGTCCTGCGACCGGACTACCGATGATAATATCGTTTTGTTGGCTGTATTTGTGCATTAATGTGTAATACAGACTCAACAAAGTCATAAACATGGTTACGCCTTCGCGTTTAGCCAAGTTTTGTAGTTGTTTGGTTAAGTCAGCGTTAATAACAAAGTTATAAGACGTACCGTTGTTGGTCATCACCAGCGGCCGTTTTTTATCCGTTGGTAAAGCCAATTGTGGAATGGTGGCGGGTAAACGATTCCGCCAGAATTTGTACAAACTGTTGCCACGAATGCTATTAATCAGGCGTGATTCCCATTCGACAAAATCACGGTAGCTGGTTTTTGATGGGGTAATGATCACCTCTTCGTTATGTAAGTAACGTACATATAAGGCTTGCATTTCATTTAAAAACATATAGTTAGACCAAGCGTCAGAAACTATATGATAAATGGTGATGGCAAAATAATAGCTGTTGTGCGCTTGCTTGTATAAACGCACCCGCAGTAACACATCATTTTCTAAATTAAACGGGCGTTGATTATCGCTAATCACTTGCGCACGAATGCTATCCCAGTCTTGACCGGAAACGTCAATCACTTGCAGTTTAAACGGACGACGCGCATAAATACGTTGTATTGGCTCACCGTTAACGATATAAAAATTAGCGCGTAACCCTTGGTGTCTTTGAATCACGCCGTTAATCGCTTTTTCTAATATCTCAACATTAATTTCCGCCGGAATGTGCATTGCGCCGCCGATGTTATACGCGGCACTGTCAGGGTTTAATTCATGGGTAAACCAAATCGCTTTTTGCCCGAAAGATAATGGATATTCATCTTCCACCTCCAATACTTCACAGTCGCCAGCCGCGCAACAACCTTCTGCTGTCGGCGTTACCTCAGCGGTATCTAATTCTTGCTGCGTGCCTTTTGCAGCCGCCAGTTGTGCGATTTTATCGTGCAGTTCAGCGGCTAACTGTCCAAGATTTAAGTTACCGAGTAATTTGACCACACTTAAGCGTTCACCAAAATGCCCTTGCATTTTAATGTTCAACTCCACGCCCATAATCGAGTCAATTCCTAAACCGATTAAGGTATCGCCGGCACTGATATTCGCTACATCGGTGCGTAAAATAGCTGCGACCAGAGCAATAAATTCATTTTCGATTAACGCCGCGCGATTTTCTACCGCGCATTGTAAATAGCTGGATAAAAAATCACCTTCATTGTCATCCATTTCGTCTTCGCGCACTAAGTGTTTGAATAGATTTGGTTTTTTCGGATACCAGTCTAAAACTTTGTTCCAATTGGCATCGCATACGGACAATTGTGGATTAGGCAAATTCACAATCCGTTCCAACACTTTAATACCTGCTTCGGGCAGAATCGGCATCATACCGCGTTGTTTTTTATAATGTTCACCTAAGCCGAGTTCTTTAATCATGCCAATCGCCCACGGTCCCCAGTTGATACTGAGAGCAGACAAGCCTTGGCTGCGGCGATAATGGGCTAACGCATCTAGGCAACTGTTCGCGCTGGCATAATTGATTTGACCGGCGGTAGTGACTTGTGCGGCAATCGATGAAAATAATACGAAATAATCCAACGGTGTGGTTTTTAAGCATTGGTGTAAAGTGACTGCACCGACCGCTTTGGTATCATACACTTCGTCAAAATCTTTGCTTTCAATACTCGACAATAAGGTGTCTTTAATCACCCCGCTACAGAAAAATACCCCACGAATCGGCGGATAACCTTGTTGGCTAAAACCGTCCAGATAATGGCGCAATTCGCGTTCGCGGCTGACATCAATGTCTGCCAAAATGACTTCTGCGCCCATCGCTTCCAGTTCGATAATAAATTGGACGCGCTCATATAAGCGATGATTTTGCTCAATATGTCGCCAGCTTTCACGTTTTGGAAAAGTGCTGCGGCTGATTAATAATAACCGGCGCGCACCTTTGGTGATTAACCAGCGACACACCAAGCGACCAATCGCGCCAAACGCACCGGCGACTAAATAACAGGCATTGGCTTGTAAACGCACCGGAAACGGGGCTTTTAAATCAACCGGTGATGCCAGACGATTGACATAACGTTGACCACGATAGCTGACTTCTTCTTCACTGTTGAGAGCTAATTCTGTCAGCACGGCATCCGCATCATGCGCGTTTGTAACATCAATCAATCTGCCCCAGTTGTCGCCTAATTCTTGCTGTGCCAACACGCGGCTGATACCGGCAATCGACGCAGAAATTAAATTTAATTGCGCGGCATCTTCGGCGACCACTTGCTGACCGCGACAACTTAAGACCCACAACTTGCTTTTAATTTCGGTTTCAGCAATCACTTTTGCCAACATCACTAACGAATGTAGACGTAATTTTTTCAAGCGTTCAAATTCGTGCGTGTCAATAGCATCAAAGGATGGCGCGTCATCCAAACTTAAAGCATGAATCAGCGCACTGTTTTCGCCATGTTGTTGATAAAACGCACTCACACATTGTCGCAGATGAGCGGGATTGTCTACTTGCAAACTGGCGGTACTCAAATCATCACTGATGTTGTAACTGTTACCTGCGCTGACTACGCATACCGCACACCCTTGTGCGCGTAATTTTTCCGCAATCGTTAGCGCAACACCGCCTTGGTCAGCGAACAGTAAATAGGCTTTGTTCAACCCCACCACTTCTGTATCAGCGGTTTGTGGTTGCCATTGCGCGTGGTACAGCCAAGTATCAATGGTATGGGTACTCATCCCACTGGCAACTGTATCCACTGCCTGTGCAGTAAAGCCCAATAATGAGCCAATAACTGTGCCATGGTTATCGCACAGCAGCAAATCACCGATAATTTTTTCATCATCACGGGATACGATGCGTGTTAAACACCAAAATTCATTGCCAATCTGCGGATTTAAATTGATTTCACGAATCGCCATAGGCAAGCGCACGACAAACTCTTGTCCGGCACTGTGATCAATTTCATTTAAAATCAGTGTTTGCAAACATGAATCTAACAGCGAAGGGTGTAAGTGATAGCCTGCGGTTTCTAAGTGTTCATCCGGTAAGACTAATTTTGCCAACACTTGATTGTCGGTCAAAAACACTTGTTCAATGCCTTGAAAACACGCGCCATATTGGTAATTAAACTGGGTGAGTAAGTTATAACAACTTGTTTTATCAACTATTTTTTGACTTTTACGCCGTTCAAACTCAAGGTCAACCGCTGCTGCCAATAACGCGGAGGCACGCGAACGAATAAAGCCGCTGATGTGCCGGTCTTCATGCACCACAGGACGCGCGTGTTCGTCTAGGGTGGTTGAAACGCTGATAATTTTAAATTGCGAACTGCTCTCGTCAATCGCCAGTTTTAAGGCTGGATTTTTATCATCACTTAAAAACACGCCCTTTTCGATTTTTAAATCGTCAATACTGTAAAAGCCTGCGCCCCAATGCTGCGATAAAGCACCGTAGACCATTTCTATATAACCGGCGGCAGGAAATAAACAAGTATCTTGAATCACATGATCATTTAAGTAAGGATATTTTTCCAGACTGATGTCGCTGTCCCAAACATTTTTGTTTTGCGAATTTACCGCGCCTAACAGTGGATGTTCAATGTTGCCGCGCCGCAATTGTTGATAAAACGGGGTTTCATACCAATGTTTTTCCCGCCGCCATTGATAACGTGGCATCCGCACAAATTGTCCGTGCGGATACATGGCTGACCAATCAACAGTAAAACCTAAACCTGCTAAAGTAGCTAACGCGCCATAAAAATCTTCCTGTTCAGGATAATTACGACGGATGGAATAAAAATTGCGGTTGTCTTTGTTTAAATGTTCAGCAATTTCGGCAATAGAGGCAGCGAGTACCGGATGCGGACCAATTTCGAGGAAATAGTGCAGGTCTTCTTGAAATAGCGTTTCAATCGCTTTAGCAAACGCTACGGGTTCACGGACATTTTGCCACCAATACTGTGCATCGCCTTCTGTGCCAGTAATTTTTTGTCCGCTCACGGTTGAATACAAGGGGACGGTTGCCGCGTGAGGCTTGAGGTCGGCTAAGGAAGTCAGTAATTCATCCTTGATTTTTTCCATAATCACGCTGTGATACGGCACTTCCACGCGCAAAAATTTATTAAACACCTCATCGCTGTCTAGTTTTTTGGCAATGGTTTCTAAAGCTTCGCTATCACCGGTTAACGTCACCGCGCTAGGGCTATTGACTGCACCAATCGACACTTTATCTTGATACGGTGCTAAATACGGTGCAACCGTGTGTTCGGACAAACCGACTGCCAACATTTTTCCCATGCCACGGGTTAAATGCTGTAAACGACTGCGATGAACAACAATTTTAACCGCATCTTCTAAGCTGTATACACCCGCTAAATAAAATGCCGCCACTTCGCCTGTACTATGTCCGACAATTGCATCCGGCTTAATGCCATAGAATTTCCACATTTCACCTAACGCGACCTGCACCGCAAAATTAGCGGTTTGCGCAAGCCACGTTTCAGCCATTTTTGATTCGGCTTCACTGGCAAACATTTCCGTTTTTAGTGACCAATCGACCCATTTGGAAAATTCTTGATCAACTTTATCTAGCGCGTCACGGTAAACAGGGACGGTTTTATACAATTCATGTCCCATTCCCCACCATTGTGGTCCCATTCCAGTTAACACCCACACCAGTTTTAACGGCGTGGTTTGGGATTGTTCAACATAAACGCCTTGTGTAGTTTGCCCGTCAACATACGTTTTTAGGCGTTCTAGTAAATGCACTTGATCTTTATAAACAAAAATCGCACGATTTTGGTGCAATTCACGCACCGCCGCACTACTATATGCTAGATGATGCAACTCGACTGCATCAATCTGCTGTATCCGTTCGTAATAAGATTGCGCTTGACGTGACAAAGTGTCTTTATCACTGTTAGTAATCAGCAATAATTTTGCTTGATTTGCATCAATTGTAGGCGTAGTCGTTGTCTTTGGGCGATATTCCTGCAATACAACGTGGGCATTCGTGCCTCCAAACCCAAATGAGTTAACGCCGGCAATCGCCAACCCTTCATGCGCCGGCCAAGGGGTTAACTCGGTTGGTACGCTATAAGGATAGTCTGCAAAAGCAATCGCCGGATTCGGGTTTTTAAAATGCAAATGCGGCGGAATTTGCTTATTTTTCAATGCCATAATCGTTTTAATCAAACCGGCAGAACCTGCCGCCGCTTCGGTGTGACCGATATTGGTTTTAACCGAACCAATATAACAAC
>JACCEE012821706.1_pt1 | contig 19119 bp, 16 predicted proteins | sample 7449931 | NCBI WGS metagenome assembly JACCEE01 (sample SAMN15323457, study PRJNA562643) | freshwater metagenome | isolation source: river surface water | place: USA:Blue River Watershed | collected 2017-08-19 | reverse complement strand
GCCATGCCCTTGTCGAACGCGCCGACCATCAAGATCTTTCCCGCGACGGATCTCGTCTCCGGCCACTCGGCGCGGTCCTCCGGCGTTTCCCTCGCGTAACCGGCGTACGACCGAACGGGGAAAGTTTTCGCCCCTTCGGCCGCTATCGATGACGCGCCGCCCATGTAATTGATCAATATCGCGCAATTTTGGTCCACGGGAATCGTTACGTCACCGTTGCCTGGGCGCTTAACGATAATGGCCTTTCCGGGGGTAATCTCGCAATCGTCCGGTGTCGCGCCCCAATAACGGAGCGCGAGGGCGAAGGTTATCGACGGCATGAAGTAATCCTGATAGATCTCTATCACGCGCGTTTCGGACTCTGCCGAACCGTCCCCGTCCGCGTCGTACATAAGCGGCGGCGCCGATTTGTATATTTCTTTTTTCAGTAGGGATAGATTTTTTTCGGTAAGGGGTAAGTCGATTTGATGCTCGAATCCTTTCTTGTCGAACCAGCTCAGCCTCTCGAATCGCGACTCATCCACGGAAAAATCGCCGTCGAGCGCCTCGAACGGGATCTCGTTGAGCAATTTGGAGTACTTCGCCACGAGCGGCTGCCGCCTTACTATCTTGTCCATCTCATCGGGAACGACGTTCGCGACTCCGTACCCGGCCGTCGCTTGATTCATCTCCGGTAGGTTCGTCTGCAGCCCTCCGGACGCTTCCATCTCTTTCCAATCGCCCTTAACGTCAGAGAACGATCCATGCTTTTCAAAGAGGATTTTCTGACGGTCAAACATTTCCTCGTCTATAGTCTCGCCAATCGGGGAGTTTTCGAGGATGGACTCAAGAAACACGGTATTCGAGGCCGAGAGGCTTTTCGCCAGAGCGGCGTCGTCCGTCGGGTTCCCTTTATCGATGAAGAAAATATCGAGAAACAGGGCCTTTTCGCGTTCGTCTTGGTTTTGAATGCGAGCGAAGGAATTGACGAGTTCGCCGTGAACGGTCCGGGGAAATGGCCAGCTTCCGTATTTTTGCAGCGCCTTAAGGTCAATTCCGACGATCATGATATCCTGGTTGATCGCCGGATTGCCCTCGTCGCGCCAAACGCCCTTCTGCACCGCGTTTTTCGTTACGATGCCCTTGAAGGAAAAGTAGGTATCGAGAATCTTGGACTCAAGGTTCGTGAATAGCCCCGAGAACAACCCCGCCAGACAAAAAAAGACCGAAAAAAAGAGCCCGATTACAAGACCGAAATTCCTCGTCTTTAAGAACCAGTGAGTTTTTCCCGTGGGCATGCCGAAACCTCCCGATTACTTTATCTTGAGAGCGATAATCCTTGATTCAGCGAGAAGCGTCCAATCGTCGTCCGGATACTTCTCCACGAGTTTTCCGTACGCGGCGAGCGCGGCTTCCTTGTTTGATCGCTGTTCCTCGACGCGACCGAGATTGAAGAGCGCGCGGGATTTCATGGAGAAATTCTCGTATTCAGAGGCCTTGGTAAGGTACTTTACCGCATCATCCGCGACGCCAAGCTCGTCGGCGCAAACGCCCGCGTTAAAGTAGTTTATTCCAGCGGTATAAGCCTTAGGCGAGCACGCGACGGCGGCGAGGTAATATTTCTGCGCGTTCTGCCAATCCTTCCTGGAAAAGTAAATCTCGGCAAGCGCCATATTGGCGCGCGTCCCGCCGAAATTCGCCTTATTGGAATCCGCGACCTTCTGCAGACTGGCGATAAAACCGTCCTCACTTACCGCGAGACCGCTCTTGTCGGAGGCGGAACGAGCCTCTTCCCACTTGGCAACGACGGAGTCAACGCTCACGAACGCGGTTTCCTTGCGGTTATCGTTGATCACCGAGTAAGCGAAAATCGCTCCCAGGCCGATTACGAGCACGACGAGCGCGACTAATATGACAGTCCGTGATTTTGCCAGGAAATCGTTGATTTTCTGGGCGAAGCTAATTTTCCCCTCGGTATGATTGTGCGCGGCTTTCGTTGACATTGTCTTATTTCTCCTTGATTTCTAGTTCTTTTATCAGTCTGGACAGATATGTCCGTTGGATATCCAGAATTTGGGCGGCGGCCGTCTGGTTCCAATCGTTATCTTCGAGCACTTTTTGAATATAATGCTTTTTGAAAAGGTTTATGACCGACTTGAGCCCTTTTTCCTGATACGTATTATTAGCAGGCATCGACCGTATGTTCAAGAGGAGGTCTTCCTCCTGAATATACGGAGGCTTACCGATAACGCAAGCGCGTTCCACGGTATTTTCAAGCTCGCGGATGTTGCCAGGCCAGGAGTAGGATAGTATCGCGCTCAAGGCGCTTTCGGAAAAACCGACAAAATCCTTCTTGACCTCATGTCGGAATTTTTTCAGGAAGAATTCCGCGATTTCCGGTATATCCTCTACCCTCTGCCTGAGCGGCGGGATATAGAGGGGAAGCACGTTAAGCCTATAGTAGAGATCGGAGCGGAACTTCTGTTCCTCCACGAGTTTTTCGATATCGCGGTTTGTCGCGGCGATAATCCGCACGTTTACCGTAATCGTGTCGCTCGACCCGACTTTTTCGAAGGATTTATCCTGCAGTACGCGAAGGAGCTTGGATTGCAGCGTAAGGGGCAAATCGCCGATTTCGTCGAGGAAGATGGTTCCCTTGTCCGCGGTTTCAAAGCGGCCCTTACGGTTACTTATCGCGTCGGTAAACGCTCCCCTTACGTGACCGAAGAGTTCGCTTTCCAGCAAGCCGTCCGGAAGGGCCGCGCAATTAACCCGGATGAACGGGCAATTCGCCCGGTCGCTCTTTAGGTGAAGCTGTTCCGCGAAGAGTTCCTTGCCTACCCCGCTTTCCCCGAGAATCAGCACCGACGAATCGGATTTGGCGACCCGTTCGACTATGTCGAGCTTTTCAAGGATTACGGGGCTTCGGGCGATCATCGTGTGATACCCGCGGTCGGTCGCGATCTGATCCTGAAGGACGACGATCTCGTCTCGGGACTTTTGCAGGTTACTCGCGTTCTGATACGCGATCGCGGCCTGGTTAGCGAGTATTTCCAAAAGCTCGAGATCCGCGAGGCTAAAATGCTCGCTCGTCTTTTTGTTCATGATCTCGATTACGCCGATGCACTGGTTTCTGACGCGCATCGGTATCGCGAGCATGTTCTTAATGTCGTATCCGGTGGATTTTTGAACGGTAGGACTGTAACGGGGATCGTTGGCGAGATCGTTGGCGATAAGGCTTCGATTGTTCTTGACTACCCAACCGGCGATTCCCTCGTCCATCTTAACGATGAATTTTTTCGCCTCTAGGCCTTTGGGGCCGAGCGCGACCTCGAACCGCAGGTTTTTCCTGCCTTCGTCCACCAATAAAAGAGAACCCGAATCACCCTCGACTACGCGCATCGCCGACTCAATGATATGGGCGAGTAGCGCGTTTATGTCGGAGTAATTCGAGTTTATCAGGGTATTGATATCGATGAGCGCGTTGAGTTTTTCTGTTTCAATCGTATTCGACAGTTTCATCAAGGCGACTCATCGATTCAACGGAGTTAGTTTGACTTGTTCTTCAAGAAATCCCCAAGGGTGTAAGATCCGCTGTCCTTTTCTTCCTCGGACGACATATAGCGGGAGATTTCCTCGCGCTGTACTTTTTTCTTGTAGTCCTTGATGGAGAAGGCGGCTTTCTGCTTGTCGGGGCTGACCTCGACAACGACGGCCTTGATCTTATCGCCGACATTGTACTTCTTGACGGCTTCCTCGTAGATATCCTCGCGGTTCTCGGTGAGGTTCGATTTATTGATCAAACCCTCGATTCCGCCGGTTACGCGGAGGAATATGCCAAAGTCGGTGATCGAGGTGATTTCGCCCTCAATCGCGCTTCCGGGAGGATAGGTTCCCGCGAAATTCTGCCAAGGATCGTCGGAGAGCTGTTTGACACCAAGGCGGATGCGATGGGTTTCGGGATCGAGTTCGATGACCATAACCTCGATTTCCTGGTCGACGGCAAGTTCGCTTCCGGGATGCTTAACCTTCTTGGTCCAGGAAAGATCGTCGGCGTGGAGGAAACCATCGATGCCGTCCTCAAGCTCGACGAAGGCGCCCGCATTGGTCACCTTCACGATTTTTCGGGTAAGCTTAGTGCCGACGGGATACTTCTCCATGAGGCCTTCCCACGGGTTCGCGGTGACCTGCTTAAGGCCGAGCGATACGCGGCCGGCCTGGATATCGTAGCCGAGGATCATGCACTCAACATCGTCGCCGATCTTGACCATGTCTTCGGGCTTATTGATCTTCTTGACCCAGCTGAATTCGCTGATGTGTGCGAGACCCTCGATACCTTCCTCGAGCTCGATGAAGGCGCCGAATTCGGTAAGCTTGGTGACCTTGCCCTTAACCACGTCGTTGACGTGGAACTTATCCTCAAAATGAAGCCAAGGATCCTCGCTGAAATGCTTCAGTGAGAGATTAATGCGCTTCTCCTCAGGGTCGAGGCGAATGACCTTAAGGGTTATTTCCTGGCCTTTCTTTACGAAATCTTTCGGGCGGGTAACGTGACCCCAGCTCATATCGTTGATATGGAGCAGGCCGTCGAATCCACCAAGATCGATGAAGGCGCCAAAGCTCGTGAAGCTTTTAACGGTACCGGTCACGGAATCGCCGATCTGGATGTTCTTGAAGAACGCCTCGCGGTTGGTCTCGGTCTGTTCTTCGAGATACTTGCGGCGGTTGACGACGACGTTAACCTTATTATCGGAATAGAGACGCTCGACGTAGAACGTCGCCTTAAGGGCGAGGAGCTTCTCCGCTTTTTCAACTTTCTGGCTGTCGGACTGGCTGATGGGGAGGAAAGCGCGAACGCCCGAACCCATGTCAACCTCATATCCGCCCTTAACGATCTTGTCGATCGTGCCTTCCACGGGAGTCTTGTCCTGGAACGCCTGGCGGAGATTCTTCCAGAAAACCTTTACGTCGGCTTTCTGTTTAGAAACGATAACTTCACCGTGCTTGTTTTCTTTCTTCTCAAGCACTACGCTGACTGTGTCACCAACTTTCGGCAGAACCGTGAACTCGGAAACGGGAATCTTGCCTTCGGACTTGTATCCGACGTCGACGAAAACCTGGTCGCTTGTTACCTGGATGACAATACCGTCAACAAGTTGTCCCTCTTCAAGAGACTGGAACGACTTCAGGTATTCTTCCTGTAATCGTGTCTGCTGGATGTCCTCACCGGAGTTCTTCTGTCCATCCTTTGCCACTTCCATCTGATCCATAACCAACCCTTATAAGTGAATTTTGCTTACTATCATGTCACAAACCTGGTCAATGGTCAAGTCCGATGTATCGATATAAGCGGCGTCTGGCGCGATTTTGAGGCTACCCTCTTTTTTATTTCTATCGATTAAGTCGCGCTCTTCGATAGTCTTTCGTATTTGTTCGATCGTCATTTCGCTCGTGCCCTGATCGAATCGCCTTTGGGCGCGCGATTCGACCGACGCGTCCAGGTAAAACTTGTGGTCGGCGTCGGGGAACACGACCGTCGTCATGTCCCTACCCTCGCAAACCACGCCTCGGGCTTTGGCTACCTCGCGGATCTTTTCGTTCACGATATGGCGAACCTCTACGATGCCCGAGAGGGGCGCTACGACGGCTTCGACCGCGTCCGTACGAAGGAATCGATCGACGTCCTCTTCCCCGATAAAAAGATGCCCTTCCTTATAATCCAGCGGTACCTTTGACGCGAACGACACGATGGCGGCTTCGTCCTGTAAGTCCGTGGGATTGGCCCCTGAGCCGTCAGGAGACCCACCTCGGGAACGAAGGAGAGCTAGCGTCACGCCGCGGTAAAAACTCCCCGTGTTCATGAACATAAGGCCGAGTCTCGAAGCGATCATTTTCGCTATGGTGCTTTTTCCCGCGCCGGCGGGCCCGTCGATCGCGATAATCATTGTACGTTTCCCGCCTTTGAAAGCCCGGCGATCTCGTCGGGTGAAAGTTCGCGAAATTCGCCGTATTTAAGGTCTCCCAACGTTACTGGTCCAATCCGCGTCCGTATTAGGTTCTTTACCCGTACGTCAAAGGATTCCAAAACCTTTCGTATCTCCCGGTTCTTACCCTCGATGAGCACGACCCGGAGGCGCCGCGACGAGAGGCGTTCCGCGTCACGAGCTTTATAATATACGTTGTCTATCCGGATGCCGTTCTTGAACGAGTCGATCACCCTGTCAGGAAAGGGCATACTAGCCTCGACGACGTATTCTTTCTCGATTTCGGCTGATGGATGCCCGACGATCGAGGCGAATTCGCCGTCGTTCGTAAACAAAATGGCGCCGGCGGAGTACATATCGAGTCTGCCGATGTTATAGAGCCGTTCTTCGTACTTGTCCGCGAGAATATCGGCCGCGACAGGACGGCCTTTCTCGTCGGCGAGCGAGCATACGTATCCGGAGGGTTTGTTAAGCAACACGTATATTTTGCGCTTTTCGGGCTCGATTCTTCGTCCGTCGACGCAAACGGCGTCGCTCGGGGATACCTTCGTGCCCAATTCGGTGACGGTAAGTCCGTTGACCGTGACTCGCCCGTCTTGAATGATCTTCTCGGCGTTTCTGCGGGATGCTACGCCCGAATGCGCGATAAAGACTTGTAGGCGTATCTTTCCCGGGGTTTCTTCGGTGTTATCGGGCGAGTTCAAAGCGGTCACTCTCCGTTTCGTCGAGCTTCGGCAGGTCGGATATGCTGTTGAGCCGGAAAATCTTGAGGAATTCCTTCGTTGTTCCGTATTGGACGGGCTTTCCTGGGATATCCTTCTTACCGACCTCTTTGATGAGGTTCCGCTCGACGAGAAGGCGAATCATATTGTCCGCGGAAACGCCGCGAATGGCCTCGATCTCGCCGCGCGTAATCGGCTGGGAATAGGCGATGATCGAGAGTGTTTCCATTGCCGCGCGGGAAAGTCGATTGTCGTTTTTCTTGCCGTACCTCTCGCGTAGCGTCTCCCACAGCTCTTTCTTTGGGCTAACCGCCCAACCGCCGGAGATTCGAATGAGTTCGATGCCGTGCGCTTCGCCTGAGTACCTTTCTTGGAGTATCTCCAATACCTTTTCCACGACCTCTCTCGAAAGTCCCGATATCCTCGAAAGGGCGTTCTCGTCGAGCGGCTCCGTTTCCAGATACAGGATCGATTCGATGATGGCTGTTTCCTTTTCCATTCTATACTCCATACCCTGCGCTTATCCCTCGACCGTCAGTTCAATGTCTTCGGGCGCAATTTTTTCCCAGGGTTTTATCTTAATGTCGCCGAACATGCGGTTTTGCCAGACGCTAGCCATCCGGAATTTCACCGCCTCAAGCAAGGCCATAAACGCGCATACGATGTCCATAAGGTTGCCCTTGCGGACGATAAGATCGGTGAACATGCATTCACCCTTATTTTCCAGTAGCTCGTTCATCAGCGTGATCTTCTCGTTGACCGACACTTCCTCGTAGAGATCGAGAATCCTCTCGGAGTTGTAACTCGATACGAGATTTGAGAAGGTTTTCAGGAGATCCCAGGTATCTACCCGCTCCCAGAGCTCCTCTTCGCCGAACGGCAGGGCGCGCTGTATCTTCTTTCGCTCGAAGACCCATTCTGCCTCGCTTTCCTTGTTTTCCATCAGCTCGGACAGTTTTTTATATTTCTGGTACTCGATAAGCTTATCGACGAGTTCCTGGCGGGGGTCGTCGATCTCCTCGTCATCGACCGCGATCTCGACGGGCAAAAGCATCCTGCTCTTGATATACAGGAGGCTTGCGGCCATGGCGTAAAAATCGGTAAGGTTCGCGAGATCGGTCCCGATCGAATAATCGAGGTAATCAAGGTATTGCTCGGTGATCTGGCCTATGGGGATGTCGTAGATGTTGACCTCGTTCTTCTTAATCAAAAAAAGCAACAGGTCGAGAGGTCCCTCGAAGTCATTGATCTTAAACGAGTTCAGGGAGTCTTGGGCCGCGGCGGCGTTAGTATCCATTGAGCGTTCCTGCCTTTATGACGCCTTGATCGCCAAGGCTCCGATTGATGAGACGATAACTCTCACCCGTTTCAGGATCGGCCGAATCCGGCAGAAGCTCAAGCAACGGCACGAGTGCGAACTGCCGCTGCCGCATCCTTTCGTGCGGGATCACGAGATCGCTTTCGCGCATTACCGCGTCGCCGAAGAGCAATATGTCGATATCGAGCGTGCGCGGTCCCTTGGAGATCTCGCTCTCGCGATCGCGCCCGTGATTAGCCTCTATTCGGTGTATCGCGCCGAGCAACTCGCGCGCGCTTCCGTCATATAGGCCGGAGCACGCTAGATTGAGAAAATCGTCCTGTTCCGCGTAGTCTTGCGGCGCGGTGCGGTACATCGACGAAAGGCGAACGTCGTCGAGAATCTCGGAGAGATCCCGGATCGCCATGCCGAGCAAGGCGCGGGAGTCTCCCCTATTCGAGCCGAGACCGAGAACCGCCAGTACCTTATCGCTCAAAAAAGCCCACCGTCCTTGGCTGAATCGACCGACGGCTCGGCGCGGGTTTTCTTTGCGGCGGCCTTTAATCCGCCGCCGTCCGCCGAAACGCCGACGGTGATCGCCTGATTGGCCTCGCCGACCTGCTGGGACACGGCGCCTTTTGCCGCCGCGGTTTCCGACGCGATTGCGGGCCTGAGCTTTTGCCCGGGGAACATCTTTTCGCGAAGCTTCTTTTCTATTGAAATTTTGAGATCGGCGTTGGAATCGAGGAATTGTATCGCGCTCTCGCGGCCTTGCCCGATCTTTTCCTCGCCGACCGAATACCACGCGCCTTTCTTGTCGATAAACTCGTACTTGACGGCCGCGTCAAGAAGGCTTGCGACGGCGGATATGCCCTTGCCGAATATGATGTCCATCTCAACTTTCCGGAAAGGCGGCGCAACCTTGTTCTTGACGACCTTGACGCGCACTCGGTTACCTATGGCTTCGTCCTCGCCCTTGTCGATCGTCTCGATCTTTCGAACCTCAAGGCGCACCGACGCATAGAATTTGAGCGCGTTTCCGCCTGTAGTCGTCTCGGGGTTACCGAACATAACGCCGATTTTCATGCGGATCTGGTTGATGAAAATGATAATGCACTTGGATTTTCCGATTATTCCCGTGAGCTTCCGAAGAGCCTGGCTCATGAGCCTTGCCTGAAGGCCCATGTGGGAATCGCCCATTTCGCCCTCGATTTCGGCCTGTGGCGTAAGCGCCGCTACCGAGTCTATGACGATTATGTCGACGGCGCCGGACCGTACCAATCCCTCCGCGATCTCCAAGGCCTGTTCGCCGGTGTCGGGCTGTGAAACCCACAATTCGTCGATATTAACCCCGAGGTTTTTCGCGTATAGCGGGTCCAAAGCGTGTTCCGCGTCGATAAAGGCCGCGATCCCGCCCATTTTCTGGGATTCGGCGACGGCATGCAGCGCCAAAGTGGTCTTTCCCGAGGATTCAGGGCCGTAAATCTCTATAATGCGTCCGCGAGGATAGCCGCCAATGCCTAAAGCCTCGTCAAGGAGTATGCTGCCGGAAGGAACGACTTCTATCCCGGCCACATCGGCACCGGAACCGAGTTTCATCAAGGAACCCTGCCCAAATTGCTTTTCGATCTGAAGTCTCGCGACCTCCAGGGCTTTGAGCTTCTCACCCATATCCGCATTTGGTTTCATGTCCGTTGTCATCTTTGCCACCTTTCCCTCCCGGCCTATAGATATAGGTGCAATCAGCAAACTTGCCTGGATTGTATCAAAAAAAAGGCGAAATTCATAGCGTTAGCCTCTCCAAGGATGTATGATTTCGGTATGGTAAAGCCCTTCTTAGTCCTTTCAACACGCTCCTGCCTGCCGTACGCGCGTCAAGTCGTTGAATCGATCGGCCATGATCCCGAACGGATACTCTATCCGGACGATTTTGACTATACGGACAAGCTTCAGGTAATGAAATTCGCCGACGGCGAGCTCGAGGTTATCCTCAACGCTTCGGTACGGGGCCGAGTCGTATTCCTGTTCACGACCTCGGGGAAAAACGATGCCGGTATTCCCGTCGAGGAATGCAAAATAGAGCTATACCATACGATCGACGTTCTCAGGCGGTCGCAGGCAAAGGAAATCGTCGTTTTCGAGCCCTATATCTCATGTAGCAGATCGGACCGCACGACTCGCCGCAATTCCGTGGGCATGTGGATTCACTATAAAATCCTCGTATCGTTGGGGACCGATCACCTTGTGACGTATCAGTTGCATTCCGATAAGTCAAAAACGGTCTTTGACCCGTGTCTATGTTCCATCGACGACGTTCCGGCGGTTTCGCTCCTTCAGAAATACCTGTGCGACACGACGATCCGTTCCGCGGACTTCTTGACGGGAACCGTGCGCAGTGATTGGCTGTTTTGCTCCGTCGACGCCGGTGGCGAAAAGCTCGCGCGGAGGTTTTCAACCGCTTTCGGGACTCAGCTCGTCGTCGCGCATAAGCAACGAAACTACGACGAGCCCAATTCCGTCGAAAGCATCAATTTATTGTCGGCTGTGCCAATCGATGGGAAAACTGTCTGGGTCGTCGATGATATGATCGATACGGGCGGGTCGATTTATGGTCTATTGCCGGAAATCTCGAAAAAGAATTGCCGCGAGATAAACATAATGATCGTTCATCCCGTACTTTCTGATCCCGCCGTAGAACGTCTCGTGGACCTAAAAAAACGAGGAATACTAAACAGGCTTGTCGTTTGCGACACGGTGTGTTGCCGAGACGTGTGCGGCAGATTGCCATTCATGGAGGTGATTTCCTCCTGCTCCCTCAGCGCGAGGATAATTCTCACTATCTCGCAGGAGCGACAGATGGCGACGCTGATAGACGCCTTCTCCCCCGCTCAGTACTTGTCTGAACCCGGTTTTCCGCTTTGATGGATCGCCGACCCCTTAAGGACGACTTTCCCATCTTCCGACGAGATACGCGCGAGAACCTCGAGCGGGCGTTCGCTATCGACGGTTACCACGGTATCAAAGTGCACGGTTACGATACCCTCCAGGGTATTACGCGTGTCATAACCAACCAATAGGTCAAAGTCCACGGTGTTATCCGTCGCGCGGGCGTTCGTCGCCATGCCCTTCCAAATAACCCAGCAATCCAAATACAAAGAAGAATCTTCAATGACTTTTGAGTATGGGTAATTATCCTTAACGTCGTCGAACCCAGGCTCGCCCAAATACGTCATCAGCGTTCGAGCCTTTTGCTTTATGCCCGTGGACGCGTTGGAATAGAGTATTCGATTGATTTCCACCTGAGCGGCGTTATCCCGATAGTTCTGAAAGTTTCTTTGCGCTGACTCATACGCGGAGACGACTTGATCCGCTGATAAGATGTATTTATAGGAGCCGCCGAGCTCTACGGACGCCTTGCGAAGCGATCGATCCAGCGCCAGCTCCGACAAGTCTGCGCGAGCGCCGCCATTCGGTCCCGAGGGGAGCAACCTCGGCGCGAATAGGACCACCGGGGCTATAACCATCGTCGCGACGCAAATCACGGCGATATGCGCCATCGGCAGCGGCTTATGAGGCCTCGGAAAAAAACGAGCGATCTTACCCGTTTCTACCAAGGCTGAAATCGTTTCTTCGTCGCCTTTTTTACGTATAAAATCCAAGGATTTTTTCGATATTGCGTGTTCTGGATTATACTCTAGCGCCTCGAGGTAGTACTCCACAGCCTGATGCGTATCACCACGGCGAAGATGTAACGCTGCCTGCGCGGCTAAAAGATCGGGATCGCGCAGCTTTATCTGGCGCGCGCGCTGAAAATACGAGGTTGCCCCGCCAATGTCGCCCGTATGGAGGCAAGCTAACCCGAGAAAATAGTAAAACTGAAAATTGTCGCGATATTGGATGACGTTCGGCTCAAGAAGCGTGATGACGTCCGCGTATCTTTTCCGAAAGAACGCCCTTTTCGCGCGTTGCAAGACCGTTTTGGGCATCTTCGGGTATCAGTCCTTTTTTCGCCCAAGTAGGACGTCGAGCGTATCGTTTAATTGTTTGAGTTCCTCGTCCGAGGCCGAATCCGGATTAGCCTCGATCTGCGCAATTCTTTCAAGCAGTCGCTCGATCATCCCATTTTTCGATGAGTCATCCGTTACCGCTTTAACCGTGATCTCAAGGGGCGGTTGGGCGGAAACCTTGGTTCGCTCTTTGGCGTAGGGACCGAAAATCATGGACGCGGTGTAGGTTTCGTTAGGCTCAAGCTCTTTCTCCGGCCAAACAAAAAGCAAGGCGGAATCGTTGATAGTGTACATCGTGTTGAACGAGCGCCCCTCAACGAATTCGGGTTGCCAGGTAAGTGTATTCAGGCGATTCCAGTTTGACGCGTATACGAAGGACGGTTTTGACGCCCCATTCCGGTAGAGGTCGAACATCAGCGAGAGTTTTTTGTTTCGCGAGACCACGATCGAATCGCGATCGACCGTAGGGTCGAATCTCATCTCGGAGGATATCCTATTGCGTAGGTCAGTAAAGAAGTGAATGCCTTCAGACTCGCCAAGGTTCGTGTCGATGAGCGATTTTAGCGCGAACGGGGCGACCTTTCCCGATGTATTCTCAATTGCGGTTTCAATCTTGATCGCGTAAGGGGACCCGGAAGACGCGTCAAGCAAGAACGAGAAATTCTGAATAACCTGGAAGTCGTCGTTTAGGGTGTAGACGAACGAAGCACCGTTATCGTTTTGCACGCATACAACGGGCTTACCCGCCTTGGGCTCGAGTTTAAAAATCCTTTTGCCAATCGACACGGAAAACCAGCTCGTGGAGGAATTAGAACGATCCTCGAACAGGGGCTCATAACGATTTTTACCGACTTCCGAAAGCTGATACAGATTAAAGGTGCCGGTGTTTGGGTAAAGAATGAGCTTGAGATCGCCTTTTTCGATTTCCAGCGGAGCGGAAAACGCGAGGGGTGCCACTAGTAAAAAGAGCGCTATGAATACAAACCGAGTTAACTTCATCATTTACCTCCGGGCGATTTCTCGTCATAGGTGTCTTGTAAAACCTGCGCTTTCTCCTTAAGTTCCTCGATGGCGCGCTTTCGCGAATCATCGACCGGAACGGAGGGCGCGACAGCGGTCGGTTGCGCGGATTGGCTGGCTTTTCCGGCCTCAAGGTCCTTAATTCTCGATTCCAACGCGAGCGTTTTAGTTTTCTCTTCGCCTAACTGACGCTCAAGATCGCCGATTCTCGTATCCTTCAGCATGTCCGCGATGCGTTTTTGGTATGCGGTAATCGCCTGCTCGTAGGTTTTCTCGCGCCGTTGGTAGTCCTCTATTATCTTAAGCGATTCCTCATGGCTTATCTTCAGTAATTTGAGCAGTTCGTCTTCTTTCGTCGTTTGGTCGATTAGCGCGATTCGATACAAAGCGGCCTCTCTTTTGATCGCGAGGGGATATTTCTCAAGAACGAGGGAAAAGATGATTTTCGATTCCTCGAATCGACCGACCGAATAGAGCGATTCTCCAATCCAATAATACGCGGACGGAATCATGTCATGCCCGGAATTCGACGAGATAAACCGGTACAGGGTATTTATGGATTGTTCGTATTGCCCAAGAAGATATTGAACGCGGCCTTTTTGGTATAATGTGTCGGAAATACGGGAATCCGACGGAAAGCTGGCGGTAAATCGGTCAATATCCTTTAGGGCGGTTTCGTAGTCCTCGGCGGAGATTTCGGACATGATTAACCAATACCAGGGCTCGGCCGTATTGCCCGATAATGTCGCTTTCCTGAAAGAAAGCATGGCCGATGACCAGTCGGAACGCGCATACGCGTCAAGACCGGAAGAAAATGGATCCTCGGCAAAGGCAATGCTGGCAAAGAGCGCGATTGCCATAATAAGCGCGGTTTTTTTCATACGGGACTCCATCTGGTTACATCCTTATCGTACATCACTTATCGCCGATGGCCGAATCTAGCTCTCCGGAAAAAAATGCGGAGCCGGAAACGAGAACGTCGGAACCAGCCTCTAAGACTTCGGCGATCGTTTTGGAGTTGACTCCTCCGTCAACTGATATCATATACGAAAAACCGCATTCACGCTGTATTTTTTTCAATTCTCGAACTTTCTCGACGCAGGCAGGGATGATCGATTGACCGCCAAAACCAGGATCGACGGTCATTACGAGCACGAGATCCACATACGGAAGCATCTCCCGTATCTGACTGATCGGGGTGGATGGCACGAGACTGATTCCTACCTTTTTCCCCGACTCGCGTATCCTGACGGCCAAACGGTGAGCGTGAACGACGGCCTCTATATGGAAGGTAATGTAATCAGCCCCAGCGGCCACGAAGGCGTCAATATGGTCTTCTGGGTTTGAAACCATCAGGTGTACGTCGAATGGCAGCGTTGAATATTCCCGCAGCGTTTTTACTACCGGCGCCCCGATCGTAAGATTCGGCACGAAATGACCGTCCATAACGTCGATATGAACCCAATCCGCATGATGCTCGGTAAGGTAATTCAGCGATTGCTGTAAATTCGCGAAATTCGCGCTTAAAAGGGACGGAGCCAGTAGAAACGCCTTATTCATATCGAATATATTAACAAACTCATGCCAAGCTGTAAATAGAAACCCTTAATTGACTAAAAGGGATTAATGAGTATAATGGAAGAGGTATTATGACGATAGAGACGGTTCACGGATCATTACCTCAGGTTTACGATCTTCTCAAATCGGGTGAACTTGATCAGGCAAACCGGGAACTAGCGGCCTTATTGCAGCAAGATCTGGAAAATAGCGACGTCATCTATGCCTTAACGGGCGTAAACTTCTGGACTGACAAGCTAAAAAAGGCCTTAACCGCCTCAACTGCCTTCGAGCAGGGTGAATTTCTTGTTTCGCAATGGAAGCCTTTCACCCTGTATATGCAAAAGCAGGGCCCCGAGCGAGAACCGGTGCTGTACGCATTGAAACAATGCGTCTTTACCCTCTCGCTTCGTTTTTATCAGTCATTATACCGCGAGGACGGAACTTCGCGAGATCCCGAGCTTTATAGAAAGATCGGCCTGTGTCACAAGGCACTTGGGGATTTTGAGCGCGCGCTTAGCTTGTTGGAACAGGCGAAGGACAGCGATAACGACTCTCCCGCGATCCTTGCCGAACTTGCCGATTGCTACGCTTTATGCGGAGAGGCAAGGCTTTCAAAGGTCCTGTTTCGAGAGGCTTTTTTTCAAGGCGCGTCTCGGGTAGACCTGTGTTTTTTAGAGTCCGAGATTATCCAAAGGCTTGCCGCGCAGGTTGAGGCGCTTGGGTATCATGGGGCGGCGCTTTTGGAATGGATCCCCGTGTATGGGGTGTTATATGGCGTATTAAACGTCAAGCGAGAGCTCAGGGCGCTGGAGTTCGGCAAACTGAAGCAGGCGATTTTCGCCATCGAGAACGAATTACGTGACGGGGCCGAGGCTTCACGGGCATTGCTCGTGCCGCGGCTTATAAATCATTATTTTTGGCTCATCGATCATTACGTCAACGTCAATGACGATAAAACCAGGATTAATGAGGTTTTACTAAAAATAAAACTACTGGATACGGACGTGTATTCACGATACACGATGTAGGCCGTGGTTGCAGGAGAAGGAATATGTCTGAATCGTTGCTGAAATCTGTCCAGGATATGCTTAATGAAGAGAAGTGGACCCGCGCCACGATCAGTAATTATTCTATCACCAACTTCAAGGACCTTGACGCGATCATTCGCGACGCTCAGGCATCCAAGTGCATCGATGAGCTCAAAACGCTCTGCGACGAGCATCTGGCGCACACCAAGAACAGCATCATCGCGCTGTACCTCTCCGGCATCAGCGCCCTATCAAAGCAGCTCCTCGACGATTCCGCGCTCGTTAACCTGATCGGTATTTTCATAGACAACCATAAAACCGCGGTCGTCGAGCACCTCTGCGAGCGCGTTCTTGAATTCGGCGAATCGAAATTCGCCTTGCGGACCCTTGCTGACTGCTATAAAGAAAGCAATAACGACGCTCTCTATCCTATCTGGGAACGCCTCGTCAAGATCGACTACGAAGAAGCCGACATTACCAAGCAACTCGCGGAGAAATACGAGAAAGACGGCGATATCGAGACCGCCGTAGATTTTTACAAAAAAGCCCTGTATCGCTATATCAACAGAAAGCAGACCAATTCCGTCAAGGAAATTTGGACGCACCTTGTAAGCCTCATTCCTCAGGAAATTGATTTCTTCTATCACGTACAGCGAAAGATCTCCAAGAACATGGGCGACGACCGCAGCGCGATGCTCATGCAGGAGGTCTATGTCTACTATAAAGAGCATCAAGAGTGGAATACCGCGATCGACATTCTCAAGATCATCCTTGCCTACGACGACAAAGATTCTTGGGCGCGCAAGGAAATAGTCGAATGCTTCAAGGGCAAGTACGCGGGACACAGTCAGCTTGACGAATATATCCGCGCGTCGAACCTTAATCAGAGCTGGCGAAACGTTTTTGAGGCTATCAGCGAGTTCGAGAAGCATATCTCCTTCGACTCGGGTAACTTCGTGTTTCACCGGTCTTGGGGCGTCGGTCGCATTTCAAGCGTAAAGAACGACGAGATCACGATCGATTTCGCCAAGAAACGCGCACATACCATGAGCTTGAAGATGGGCGTCAATGCCCTTCAAACGCTCAGCAAAGAGCATATTTGGGTTCTAAAGTCCATCTGGAAGAAGGAAAAACTCACCGCGAAGGTGAAGGAAGACCCGTCTTGGGCACTTAAGAACATCATAAAAAGCTACGACAATAACTGCGACCTTAAGCACATCAAGGCTGAGCTCGTTCCCTCCGTCCTTACCGTGAACGAGTGGACCAGCTGGAGCACCAAGGCTCGCAATATCCTCAAGGAAGACGCCGGATTCGGTGTTAACCCGACGAACATCGATCTCTACGTCGTTCGCGATCGCCCCATATCGCTCGAGGAAAAACTTTTCAACGAGTTCAAGGCACAGAAGAATTTCTTCTCGCGCATCGACATTCTGATGAATTTCTCGGAAAAAGCCGATCCGGATTCGGAGTATTTCGCCGAAATGTTCGCCTATTTCGCCGGTTATCTCAAGGCTTTCAACCAGGTAAACGAGCAAACCATAGCGTCGTATCTCGTCGTCAAGCAGATCGTCGCGAAGCATCCCCACCTTAACCCCGGCATCCAGTATAACTTCTCGGAACTTTTCGAGGAGATCGAGAATCCCTCGATCGTCTATACGGCGATTAAGGACAACGATCTTAGGAGAAGCTATCTCCAGCACATCAAGAATTTCCTTCCCGACTGGGCGGATATCTACGTTAAGCTCTTCCCCACCGTGCTCTCCGCGGAAGTCATCGACTCGCTTATAAAAGAAGGCTTGACCTCGAAGGTTCAGCAACTCGCGGTGTCCTGCTTCGAGAACTATCGCGATTATCGCGAGGCGGCGATTTGGTTCTTCAAGAACGCCCAGGAAGCCGAGTGGTTTACGTCGCTTTCCATTCCCTATGAGAAGCAGCTGATTACGCTTATTCATATTTTGGATATCACCTTCCGCGAGATTTCGAACCATCGCGAGACAACCGAAAACCGCAAGATCAACCGACAGGTGCATACCATCCTCTTCGGTAAGGACAACCTCCTTGAGACGTATATTCTCAAGAACGACGTTGATACCATTACGAGGCTCTATACCCTCGTCGACGACGTTAAGGACCTCGATCCCGCGATCAAGATGCATTTGCGTAACAAGATCCTCGAGCAGCATAAGGGGTTCAAGTTCTTCGGTACCGAGGAAAAAACCGTCGTTTCGCGCGGACTAATCGTAACGTCGAAAATGATGGAAGAGAAGAAGAAGATTCTCGAGAACATCATCCAGGTCGAGGTACCCGCGAACTCCAAGGAAATCGGATTCGCGCTCTCGCTCGGCGACTTGCGCGAAAACGCCGAATACAAGGCCGCGAAGGAACGCCAAACCATCCTCAACGCCACCGCCACGAGGCTCCAGGAAGAAATCGACCGCGCTCAGATCTTTGACCCGACCACGGTTACCATCGCCCGAGTTTCGTTCGGGACGGTTGTGACCCTCGTTAATAACGAGACTAAGGAAACCGAGAAGTTTACCATCCTTGGTCCCTGGGAATCGGACCCGGACAATTCGATCATCTCGTATATGTCCCCGTTCGGCAACGCGATCATCAACCACCGCGAGGGCGAGACGGTCAAGTTCACCATCAACGAGAAGGACTACGATTACACCATAAAGACGATCACCGCCGCCACATTCTGATAAACAAAAAAGGATTCGCCATGAAATCATTGAAAAAGGTTTTGGCGCTGATTGCCCTAATCGGCGCTTTGTCCCCGGTTTTCGGCGCCGAATCGGATATCGTGGTCCTGATGGACACATCGGGCACGATCCTTCCCTTTTTCGAGGAGATTAATGGGCGAATCCTGGTGGATATCACCAAAAAATTCGTGCGTCCCGGCGATACCTTTCACCTGATTTCGTTCAATTCCCGAGTGAATTTAGAGATAGTGCAGCCCATTAATACGGAGGCCGATCTTTCGCGGATCGTCTCCCGCTTTATGCTTCTCTATCCGCTTGGTCAAAATTCCGATTTTATTTCCGGTCTGCATTATACCTGGCAGTATGTCTCGAGCCTTGACCAACTCCGTAACAAGATTATCATCGTTATCTCCGATGGAATTTTTAATCCGCCGGTGAATAGCCCCTATGCCGCGATGGATAACGGTCAGGTTAAAAGCGAGATTTCCACGATCGCCAGGAAAATCAGGGGCGCCGGTTGGAACGTTTTTTACATCAAGCTCCCCTTCCCCGAGAACGTCCGTATCGTTTCGTTGGACAACGTCGAATTGCAAAAGGACACGGGCGCGAACGAGACTTCCGACGCGAAAAATCCCAATGCGGCCGCCAAGCAATACTATGACGTCTCGGGAAGTTTCGCGGGCGATGTCGGAATAACGACGAGCCCCTTACCGTCTTCGGACGTGCCGATTAACTTCGTCGATTCGGTTTTTTTGATGCCCGAAGTGGAATTTCCCGATGATCTCGGAAAACAGGCACGGATATTTAACCTACCGCT
>JACCEE010027958.1_pt1 | contig 19166 bp, 15 predicted proteins | sample 7449931 | NCBI WGS metagenome assembly JACCEE01 (sample SAMN15323457, study PRJNA562643) | freshwater metagenome | isolation source: river surface water | place: USA:Blue River Watershed | collected 2017-08-19 | reverse complement strand
GTTGTCGTGGCGCAGGTTGCGGGCACCGCCGCCCTGCAGCGCGTCCTTCAGCACCAGCTTCAGGGCCAGCAGGCGCGGCAGCGGCCACAGCAGCACCTCGCCGGGCAGCCAGGGGGCGAAATGGGCCTGCACACGGGCAGCAGTCACTTCGCGGGCGATCAGCTGGTAGCCTGCTTCGTTCCAGGCGAACAGGCCAAAGTCCACCCAGTCGGCCTTGTCGCCGCTGCGGGCATGGGCGATGCGGGCCAGGGGAATGCGCAGTGTGTCCGTCATGGCTGACCCTCCAGCATGTCCACTCGCGCTTGCACTTGCTCCCGCGGAATCAGGGTGGGCCAGATGCCCAGCAGTTGGCTGCTGTTGTTCATGCCCTGAAAACCGCAGGTGTAGGCCGGGCCGCTCAGGGCCATCCATGGGAAAAGTCGCCCGAATCCGTCGGCCACGGCCTTGATGCGCGTGCGCAGCACCATGCGCACCCAGATTTCGGCCCGTTCGTTCAGCTCTGCAGCAGGTGGCAAGGACACCAACGCGCCATGGGCCGAGTTGAGGCCGGGGTATTCGACAAACAGCTCGTCAAACGGCATCTTCCGCTCTTGCAGTTGTTGCCGCACGATGGCTTCGGCGGCTTGCACTTTGTCCCAAGCATCCGGCCACGAAAAGCCCCAGGTGATGTCAGCCTTGAAGCCGTCTTCGAAGCCCGCCACCACCTTGAGCTGCTCTGGCGGCCGAGTGCCGCGGGCACCGGTCAGGCGCACCCGGTCGTGGCCTTCGTCGGTGAGCGTGATCTGGCCCATGTCGAGCACCACATCGGGTGAAAAATAGGCGTGCGGGTTGTGCACTTCGTAAAGCAGTTGCTGGCGCACTGTGTCAAAGTTGACGCGCCCTCCGGTGCCGGGGGCCTTGGTGATGATGGCGGTGCCATCGGCAAACACCTCGGCGATCGGGTAGCCCGTGTGTGCCAGATCAGGAATGCTTTGCCAGACCCCCAGACTGCCAAAATTGCCCCCGCTGCCCTGTCCTGAGCATTCCAGCAGGTGACCGACAGCCAGACCTTGCGCCAGGCGGTTGAAGTCTTCCTCATTGGTGGCGTCGTGCAGTTTCCAGCCCAGTCCATGCACCAGCGGCCCCAGAAACAGCGCTGCATCGGCCACCCTGCCGGTGATCACGATGTCGGCCCCTTGTGCCAGGGCGTCGGCAATCGGTTGAGCACCCAGGTAGGCATTGCCAAACACCAATCGTTCGCGCACGGTGGTGATGTCGCTGCCGTTCATGAGGTGGTCAAAGCGGGCGTCGGGATGGTGCAGTTGGCCAAGCACATCGTCTCCGGAGATCACAGCGATGCGCGGGTGCCAGCCTTTGGCCGCCAAAGCGGTGCGCACGGCCTGCGCTGCACCCATGGGGCTCAGCCCTCCCGCGTTGCACACAAAGCGCACGCCGCGCGGCTGCATCAGCGGCCACAGGCGCAACAGCATCGGCACCACATCGCGGGCATAGCCCAGAGCGGGGTCGCGTTGCCGGTCTTTTTGCAAGATGGCCAATGTCAATTCGGCCAGATGATCGCTGGCAATGAATTGCACGTTGCCGTGTTCAATGCTGGCCACCACCGGTTCCCAGTTGTCGCCGTAAAAGCCCAGGCCAGAGCCGATGCGGATGGATGAATTCATGCAAGCATCATGCTGGCGCATGCGTGACTTCGGATGGGGGACAACCCCTAGCAACAGTCCCGCGGTGGACATTCACAATGGCACGACCGTTCGCAATGGGTGGGGCTGGTTTGCCCTGACCTCAAGGCGAAGGACCTCACAAAGGAGACAAGCGTGCAATTGCTGCAACTGCTGATCAGTGGTGTGGCCCAGGGCTGTATCTACGGACTCATTGCCCTGGGTTTTGTGCTGATCTACAAGGCCACTGAAACGGTGAGCTTTGCCCAGGGTGACCTGATGATGGTAGGGGCCTTCGCCGGGCTGGCCACCATGACGTGGCTGGGTTTTCCGTTTTGGGTGGCGGTGCCTGCGGCCATTGTTGCCATGGGCGTGTTCGGGGTGCTCCTGGAGCGCCTGGTCATTCGCCCGATTCTGGGGCAACCTGCTTTTTCGATCGTCATGCTCACCATCGGGGTGGGCTATGTGCTGCGTGGCCTGATCACCATGATCCCCGATGTGGGCACCGACACCCACACCATGCCTGTGCCGTATGCCGGACAGGTGCTGCAAATGGGCCCCCTGGTGGTGGCGGCTGAACAGTTGGTGGTGATCGCTTTCACCACGGTGCTGTGTCTGGCCCTGTTTGCCATGTTCAAGTACAGCAAGCTGGGTATCGCCATGCAGGCGTCCTCGCAAAATCAGCTCGCGGCTTATTACATGGGCATCCCGGTGCAAAGCCTCAATGGCCTGGTCTGGGGCCTGGCCGCCGGAGTGGCGGCTGTGGCGGGTTTGTTGCTGGCTCCGATCACTTTTGTGCATGCCAACATGGGCTTCATTGGCCTGAAGGCGTTTCCCGCTGCCGTGGTGGGGGGCTTTGGCAGTTTGCCCGGTGCCATCGTGGGCGGGCTGGTGATTGGCACGGTGGAATCGCTGTCCGGCTTTTATCTGCCTGAAGGCTTCAAGGACATCGCCCCTTACATCGTGGTTCTGCTCATGCTGGTGCTCAAGCCCAACGGCTTGTTCGGCGAAAAACTGCGCAAGAAAGTCTGAGGCCCGAGCATGCGATTCATTTTCAAAACCCAATACGAGCAAGACATCGCGCTGGCCAAGCACGGCGGGCATGTCTTTTGGTACAGCTTGCTGGCGCTGTTTTTGGTGGCCGCGCCCTGGGTGCTGGCCGAATACTGGTTGGCCCAGTTGACCTTTGTGCTGATCTATGCCGTGGTGGGCCTGGGCTTGATGCTGCTGGCGGGCTTTACCGGTTTGTTCTCCATGGGGCATGCCGCTTTTTTGGGGGTGGGGGCCTACACCGAAGCGGTGATGGTCAACGCCGGGGTGCCGTTCCCGCTGGCACTGCTGTGTGCTGGCCTGTTCTCGGCCATCGCGGGCGTCATCGTGGGTTTGCCCGCGCTGCGTGTCAAAGGCATTTATCTGGGCATGGCCACCTTGTCGTTTGGGTTCATTGTCGAAGAGGGCATCGCCCGCTGGGAACATATGACCGGTGGCAACGCTGGTTTGAGCGTCAACCCGCCCGCCATGATGGGGTGGACGCTGGACAGCACTGAGTCCTTTTATTTTCTGTGTCTGGTGGTGGCGGTGGGGTCTACGCTGGCCATCCTCAATTTGCTGCGCTCGTCCACCGGGCGGGCTTTCGTGGCCATTCGTGATTCCGAAATTTCAGCGCAAAGCATGGGCATCCATCTGGCCCGCTACAAAACCCTGTCGTTTGCCCTGTCGGCTGCGTTGGCGGGCATTGGCGGTGCTTTGTATGCCCACAAGATCCAGTTTCTCTCGCCCGACCAGTTCAACATCATCCAGTCGATCGATTTGCTGTTGATGGTGGTGATCGGCGGCCTCGGATCGGTACATGGGGCATTTCTGGGCGCGATCTTTTTGATCGTGATGCCGCAGCTGATTGCCATGGGCAAAGACTTTTTGCCCGCAGCCATCGGGGGGGCCACTGGCTTGCAGGGCACGGTCTACGGCATCGTGCTTATCGCCTTTGTGCTGTTTGAGCCCATGGGTTTGTACGGCCGCTGGCTCAAGGTGCGCACCTGGTTCCAGCTGTTTCCGTTTTACCGCCGTGGCATGTTCAAGCGTCAAAAATCCTTCCAGAAGTCGGACCGCCTCAAATGAACGACGACATCCTCCTCTCGGCTCAGAACCTGAGCGTGCGCTTTGGCGGTGTGCTGGCCGTCAACAATGTCAGCTTCAACGTCAAGCGCGGTGAAGTTTTCACCCTGATCGGCCCCAACGGCGCGGGAAAGACCACGGTGTTCAATCTGATCAGCCGCATTTACACCCCCACAACGGGGGTGATCGACTACGCAGGCCCTCAGGGCATGCTGCGTCTGACCGACCAGCCCGCACACAACATCGCCAGGTTGGGCATTGCGCGCACGTTTCAAAACATCGAGCTGTTCGAGCATGCCACCGTGCTGCAGAACCTGCTGATCGGTCGTCATACCCATCGCAAAACAGGTTTGTGGAGCGAGATGTTTTTCAGCAAGCCAACCCGTGCGGCTGAAATCGAAGCGCGTGAAAAAGTCGAAGAAGTCATCGACTTCCTGGACCTGCAACACCACCGTGATTCGATGGTGGCAGGCTTGCCCTATGGTGTGCGCAAAGTGGTTGAGCTGGCGCGAGCCCTGTGTACCGAACCCCAATTGCTTTTGCTGGACGAACCTTCTTCAGGCTTGAATGTCGAAGAAACCGAAGACATGGCCTTCTGGATTTCGGACATCCAGCATGAGTTGGGCATCTCGGTGCTCATGGTCGAGCACGACATGGGCCTGGTGTCGAAAGTGTCGGACCGCGTGCTGGCCATGAGCCAGGGGCAGGAACTGGCCATGGGTACGCCCGCTCAGGTGCAAAGTGATCCGGGTGTGATCGAGGCCTATTTGGGCACGGTGGACGATGTGTCCAGTCTGCGCCGCGAAAACCATAAAGCGGAGGCCGCATGAACACCGCTGTCCATGATGACAACATCGTCCTCAAACTGCTCAATGTGGAAAGCGCCTATGGTCCGATCAAGGCCATCCGGGGGGTGAGCCTGCAGGTCAAAAAAGGCGAGATTGCCACGGTGCTGGGCTCCAACGGGGCGGGCAAAACCACCATCCTCAAAACCATCAGCGGCATCATCGATCCGCGCAAAGGCTCGGTGGAGTTCAAAGGCCAAAACATCACGGCCATGGACCCGGCGCTCATCGTGCAACGCGGCTTGATGCATGTGCCCGAAGGCCGTGAGGTGTTTCCGCTGCTGTCGATCCGTGACAACCTGCTCATGGGCGCTTTCATCCGCAATGACCGCGATGGCGTGGCGCGCGACATGGAAGCGGTGTTCAACTACTTTCCGATCTTGCGTGAGCGTGCTGCGCAAGACGCGGGCTTGCTCTCGGGGGGGCAGCAGCAGATGCTGGCGATCAGCCGGGCCCTCATGGCCAACCCCGATCTGATCTTGCTCGATGAGCCCAGCTTGGGCTTGTCTCCGAAACTGACCAAAGAAATCTTTGAGATCGTCGTGCGCATCAACCGCGAGCGCGGCACCACCATCTTGCTGGTGGAGCAAAACGCCAACATGGCGCTCAATGCGTCGGACTACGGTTATGTGCTCGAAAACGGTCGCATCGTGATGGAAGACACCTGTGCCCGTCTGCGTGAAAAGGACGACATCAAGGAGTTCTATCTGGGCATGAAGGAAGAGGGCGTCCGTGCCGATCGCCGCTGGAAAAAGAAAAAAACCTGGAGATAAGAGATGAGCAACCTCTGGGACACCTCGGGCATCGCGCCCAATAAAAGCATCGTCATGGCAGGTGAGACCATTCCCGCCATTTTCTGGAATGCGGTGGCCGCGCGCGGCCCCAAGGTGTGGCTGCGCCAAAAAGAGCTGGGCATCTGGCGCAGCTGGACCTGGAACGAGACTGCGCAGGCGGTGCGTGAGATCGGTCACGGCTTGATGTCGTTGGGTTTTGAGGCCCATCACACGGCGTCCATCTTGTCGAACACCAACATCGAGTGGGTCTTGTGTGATCTGGCCGTGCTGAGTGCGGGTGGTGTGGCCAATGGCATTTACCCTACCGATGCGGCCGATCAAGTGCAGTACTTGAGCGAAGACTCGGGCACGTCGTTTTTGTTTGTCGAAGACGACGAACAACTCGACAAGGCGCTGGCAGTGCGTGACAAATTGCCCCGTTTGCAAAAAATTGTGGTTTTTGACATGGAAGGCCTGCGCGAGTTCAATGACCCGCAGGTGATCAGCCTGGACGATTTGCGCGCCTTGGGTCGCGAACACTTCAAAGTCCACCCTGACATGCTGGTGCAACGCACGCAAGCATGCCAGCCCGAAGATTTGGCCATTTTGGTCTATACCTCGGGCACCACCGGCAAGCCCAAAGGGGCCATGCACAACCACCGGGGGCTGGTTTATAGCGTGCGTGGTTACAACACCCTGATCGCCCGTGACGAGACCGATGAGTGCATGTGCTTTTTGCCACTGTGTCACATCGCTGAGCGCATGGGGGGTGAGTATTTTTCACTCTATACCGGGGCCAAACTCAACTTTGTCGAAAACCCCGAGACCGTGCCCGAAAACGTGCGCGAGATCGCGCCCACCGTGTTCACCGGGGTGCCGCGTGTGTGGGAAAAGTTTTACTCCGGCGTGATGATCGCGCTCAAAGAAGCGGGAGGCTTTCAGCAAGCGGTTTATGCCTGGGCCATTGGCGTGGGCCAGCAAGTGGCCGATCGGGTGTTGCTGCGTCAGCCTGTGCCTGCCCATTTGAAACTGCGTTTTCATGTGGCCCGTTGGCTGGCGCTCAACAACGTGCGCAAACTGATTGGCATCCACAAGGCACGATTTTTGGTGACTGGTGCAGCCCCGATATCCCCGGATCTGGTGCGTTGGTACCTGGCGCTGGGCGTGCCCATGCTCGAGGTCTGGGGCATGACCGAAACCTGTGGTGCAGCCACTGGTGTGCCCGCAGACCACATCAAACCTGGCTCGATCGGTCCGGCCGCCGAATTCAACGAGGTCCGTCTGGATCCAGTGACGGGCGAGATTCTGGTGCGTGGCCCCAACGTGTTCATGGGTTACCTGAACTTGCCCGAGAAAACTGCCGAGACCATTGATGCCGAAGGCTGGTTGCACACCGGCGACGTGGGCATGGTCGATGAGGAAGGGTTTTTCCGCATCACCGACCGCATGAAAGACATCATCATCACGGCAGGGGGCAAAAACATCACCCCCAGCGAACTCGAAAACGAATTGAAATTTTCGCCTTACATCACCGATGCGGTGGTCATTGGCGACAAACGGGCCTACCTCACAGTGATCATCATGATCGATCAGGAAAACGTGGAGAAATACGCACAAGACAACGATGTGCCGTTCTCCAACTACGCCAGCCTGACCCGATCGGCAGAAGTGCAGGCCTTGATTCAGGGTGAACTTGAACGGGTGAACAAGAAGTTCGCTCGTGTCGAGCAGATCAAGAAATTCTGGTTGCTGGACACCCAGCTCACCGCCGAAGACGAAGAATTGACCCCCACCATGAAGCTCAAGCGCAAATTGGTGCAACAAAAATACGCGCCTCAGATCGAAGCGATGTACCGCTGACCTTTTCACCCATCACAACGACAGGAGACACATCCCATGAAATTCAAATTTGGACTGATCGCCGCTGCACTGGCACTGAGCGCCAGTGCAGGCATGGCGCAAACCCAAGGCGTGAGCAAGGACGAAATTGTGCTGGGCTCGATCCAGGACTTGTCGGGGCCGCTGGCAGGCTTTGGCAAACAGGTTCGCCTGGGCCTGATGCTGCGCGCCGATGAAGCCAACGAGCAAGGCGGCGTCAATGGCCGCAAAATCAAACTGCTGGTGGAAGATTCGGGCTATGACCCCCGCCGTGCGGTGTTGGCCGCACAAAAGCTGGTCAACCAGGACAAGATTTTCGGCATGATCGCCCACATTGGCACAGCCCAAAACATGGCCGCCATGCCGGTGCAGTTTCAGAAAAATGTGGTCAACTTCTTTCCGGTGACTGCAGCGCGTGAGATGTATGAGCCTTTCCACAAGCTCAAGTATTCCTTTGCGGCCACCTATTTTGACCAAATGCGCCAGGCTGTCCCGGCACTGGTCAAGGAAAAAGGGGCCAAGCAAATTTGCGCCATGTACCAAGACGATGAATTTGGTCTTGAGGTGTTCCGTGGTGGTGAAGCCGGCCTGAAAGACATCGGCATGCAGTTTGCCGAAGTCACGACCTACAAACGTGGCGCGACCGATTTTGCTTCGCAGATGCAAAAACTGGCTTCGTCCAAGTGTGATTTCGTGGTCATGGGCACCATCATTCGCGAGACCATCGGTGGCATCGCGACTGCTCGCCGCCTGGGCTTCAATCCCACCTTCCTGGGGTCGAGCGCAGCCTACACCGACCTGATCCACAAACTGGGTGGCCCCGCCATGAACGGCTTGTATGCCACCATGACCGTGCAGCACCCCTATCTGGACGAGGCGGCGCAGAACATCCGTTTCTGGGCCAACAAATACAAGACCAAGTTCAATGAAGACCCCACCGTGTTTTCGGTCTATGGCTACAACGCCCTCGACACCTATTTGCGTGCTGTTGAAAAGGCCGGTGCCAACCTGACAACCGAGAGTTTCATCAAGGCCATGGACACGATGAAGCTGCCTTCCGACATGTTCGGCAGCCCCGAAATGAGCTTCAGTGCCACCAAGCGCTTGGGCAGCAACATCTCGCGCATGTCGCAAATCCAGGATGGCCGCTGGAAAGTCGTCTCCGACTACCCCAAAGGCAAGTGAAGCACGCAGCTGAGGCTGCCTGAGATGCCGCCAGTTCCCATTTGGGGCTGGCGGTTTTTCTTTGCCAGTAACCTGCAGGACAGCCCGCCCGGGAAGGTATCGGATAGATTCAGACCATGAGCACTTCTCCGGCCGATCCATCCCTCATTGATTCACGCCAGGCCGCATGGCGTCTTTTGGCCACGCTGGGCCTGGTGGTGCTGGGCAACAGCAGCATGTATGTGGTCTCGGTGGTGCTGCCCACGGTGCAGACCGAATTTGGCATTGGCCGGGCAGATGCGTCATTGCCCTATACCCTGATGATGATTTGTCTGGGGTTGGGTGGTTTGTGGACCGGGCGTCTGGCCGACCGGCATGGGCTGATGCCGGTGCTGTGGGTCGGGGCCGCTGCCGTGTGTGGTGGTTTCATCTGGGCGGGTTCGTCCGGCAGCATTTGGGCCTTTGGTTTTGCACATGGCTTGCTGGGGTTGATCGGCAGTTCGTCGACATTTGCACCATTGATGGCCGACACCGCCTTGTGGTGGAACCGACGCCGGGGCATCGCCGTGGCCATTTGTGCCAGTGGCAATTACATCGCCGGTGCGCTGTGGCCCCCCATCGTGCAGCACGGCATCGAGACCATTGGCTGGCGGCACACCTATGTGCTGCTCGGTCTGGTGTGTGGTGTGGGCATGCTGCTTTTGTCATTGCGCATGCGCCAGCGGCCACCCTTGGTGTCGCTGGCAGCTGTGGGTGGCACGGTGAGTACAGTGGACCGCAGTCGTCCGTTTGGGTTGCGACCTGCACATGCCCAGTTGCTGCTGTGTGTGGCCGGGGTGGCGTGTTGTGTGGCCATGTCCATGCCGCAGGTGCACATCGTGGCCTATTGCACCGATCTGGGGTTTGGTGCAGCGCGTGGGGCGCAAATGCTGTCACTCATGCTGGCTTGTGGCATCGTCAGCCGCCTGGTGTCCGGCTTGATTTGTGACCGCATCGGGGGCATCCGCACCTTGCTTCTGGGCTCGGCCTTGCAGGGCGTGGCACTGGTGCTGTTCTTGCCTTTTGATGGCATGGTGCCGCTGTATGTCATCTCGGCCATGTTCGGTTTGTTTCAGGGCGGCATCGTGCCGTCTTACGCCATCATCATCCGCGAACACTTTGACCCGCAAGAAGCCGGTGCCCGGGTGGGCTCGGTCATCATGGCTACGCTGGTGGGCATGGCACTGGGGGGCTGGATGTCAGGCTGGGTGTTCGATGTGACCGGCAGTTACAAGGCGGCCTTCGTCAATGGCATGGCCTGGAACCTGCTCAACTTGTCGATTGCACTGTGGTTGTTCTGGCGTTTGAGGCGGCAGACCGGGGCATCTGCGGCCTGATCAGATCCCCAGCTGTTTCGCCGCCAGTTCTTTCATGATCTCTTCGGCACCACCGCCGATCATCATCACCTTGACTTCGCGGTAAACCCGCTCGCTCACAGTGCCGCGCATGAAGCCCATGCCGCCCAGCAGTTGCACGGCGGCGTCGGCGCAAAACTGCATGGTCTGGGTGGCGTGGTTTTTGAGCAGGCACACCTGCGCCACCCACTCGGCCCCGGTCTGGCCCGCATCGGCTTGCTGCGTCACGGCATCGACCCAGGCCTGGGTTGACGAGATGCGCATCTGCATGTCCATCAATTTGTGACGCACCACTTGTCGCTCAATCAAGGCTGCGCCAAAGGTCTGGCGCTGGCGTGCCCAGTCCAGCGCTTCGTCAAAACAAGCCTGGGCAAAGCCCAGCGCCATGGCCGACATGGCCAGGCGTTCGCCGTTGAAGTTGCCCATGATCATGCGAAAGCCTGCGCCTTCTTCACCCAGCCGGTAACGCTGCGGCACCCGCACGCCTTCAAAGTGCAGCTGCGCCGTGTCTGAGCTGTGCCAGCCCATCTTGTGCAGGCGCGTGCGCGTGATGCCGGGCGTGTCACCGGGCACCACAATCATGGAGATGCCGCTGGCCCCCTTGCTGGCCGGGTCGGTGCGCACGGCCAGCGTGATCCAGTCGGCGCGCAGGCCCGAGGTGATGAACACTTTTTCACCGTCGATCACATAGTCCGCCCCATCGGCGCGGGCGGTGGTGCGCAGGCTGGCCACGTCAGAGCCACCCCCAGGCTCGGTGATGGCCAGTGCCACGATGCGTTCGCCCCGCAGCACAGGTGGCACCACTTCGGCCTGCAACTCGGCGCTGCCGTGCGCCATCACAGGCGGCAAGCCGATGTTGAGCGAGAACAGGCTGGCCATCACGCCGCCACTGCCGCCGTAACGCGCCAGGGTTTGCGACAGCATGTTGCGGGCACGCCAGGGTGCAGGCGTGCCGCCCAAATGTTCGGGGTAGCCCAGGCCCAGCAGGCCCAATTGCGCGGCCTGGTTGTAAAGGGTGCGGTCAATCTGGCCTGCCTCTTCCCACGCGGCCACATGCGGTGCGATGGCTTGTCTGGCAAAGCGCTCCACGGTGGCCTGCAGGCTTTGCAGGTCTGCGGCACTGAACGTGTCGGGGGTGTTCATGTGGGGTCCTTCCATTGCACCAGCACCTGACCGGGGCCTACTTGTTGACCCACACTGGCTGAGAGGCTGTGCACCACCGCGTCGCGGGGGGCACACAAAATGTGTTCAAGCTTCATCGACTCGATCACCAGCACGGCATCGCCTTGTTTGACCTGTTGGCCTTCTTGCACATGCAGCGCGATCAGCTTGCCATTGAAGGGCGCACGCAGCGACTGAGCTGCTTGGGCGCTGGCACCTGTGCTGGGTGCGCTGTGGCTTTGGTCGGTCAGCCACAGCTCCACACATTCGGGGCATTGCAGTTGCACATGCCAACGTGTGATGGCGTCTTTGCATTTCACAGCGCGGGCTTGCCAGTCGCGGCCGTTCAGCGTGATGTGCAACAGACTGCCGCTGCGATGCATGCGAGCCTCGTCTGAGGTGTCGTCCATTTGGATGCGGACTTGACCGTGCCCCAGCTCTTGCAAGCTCAGCGACAAGACCTCATCACCCAAGCCCATGCGCACGGGCCGCATGAACGGGCTGGGCATTGCGGCGGCGGGCGCTTGTTGTGCATAGAGCACAGACAGCGTGGCCACGGTGCGTGCGTCGCTCGTGGTCTCCAGGCGTTCGCGCAATGTGTCGGCTTGTTCGGTCAAAAACGGAATCAAGGCCTCGCCTGCTGCAAATGTGGGGTGTTGCAAACAAGCGGTCAAAAAAGCCCGGTTGGTCGGCAAGCCCAGCAGCGTGGTTTGATTCAGGCCTGCGCACAGCTTGGCGATCGCTTCACGGCGTGATGGCGCGTGGGCGATCAGTTTGCCCAGCATCGCGTCGTAATGCGGCGTGACCACCGCACCCACATGCAGCGCATGGTCAAAGCGCAAACCTTCGGGCTCTGCAAAGGCCTGCACCGTACCGGTCTGCGGCGTGAAGTGCGCGTCTTCGGCGCACAGCCGCACCTCAATGGCGTGGCCCTGCAGCTGCACATCGGCTTGCGCCAGCGGCAGCGGCTCGCCACGGGCGATGCGCAGTTGCCACTCGACCAGGTCCAGCCCCGTCAGCATTTCGGTGACCGGGTGTTCCACCTGCAGCCGCGTGTTCATCTCCATCAGATAAAAGGGCTTGTCGGTTTGCGCTTCGTCCAGCAAAAACTCCACCGTGCCCGCACCCACATAGCCCGCCGATTGCGCCAGCGCAGTCGCCGCTTGCCCCAGTTGCTCGCGCAGCGTGGGCGTGACGGCAGGGCTGGGTGATTCTTCGATGATCTTTTGGTGCCGCCGTTGCACCGAGCAATCGCGCTCACCCAGGTGGATGCAATGGCCGTGCGCATCGGCCATGATCTGCACCTCAATGTGGCGGGGGCGCAGCAGAGCGCGCTCCAACAGCAAGTCGCCGTTGCCAAAACCGGCCAACGCTTCTGAGCGGGCGCTGTGCAGGGCGGGCAGCAGTTGCGCCATGTCGGTCACCAGGCGCATGCCACGCCCGCCGCCCCCGGCGACGGCCTTGACCATCAGTGGCAAGCCCAGCTGCTCAGCTTGTGCGGTGAAAGTGGCATCACTCTGGTCCGTGCCAAAGTAGCCCGGCAGACAAGGCACACCGTGTGCCAGGGCCAGCGCTTTGGCCGCCGACTTGCTGCCCAGCGCCCGGATGGCCGCAGGCGGTGGACCCACCCAGGTCAGGCCCGCGTCGATCACGGCTTGCGAAAACTCGGCGTTCTCGCTCAAAAAACCATAACCCGGGTGCACCGCATCGGACCCGGTGGCACGGGCCGCTGCCAGCAGTTTGTCGATGCGCAAATACGAATCGGCAGACAAGGTGCCACCCAAAGCGACCGCGGTGTCGGCTTCTTGCACATGCAAGGCGTCGCGATCGGCATCGGAGTAAACAGCTACCGTCTGGATGCCCATGCGGCGTGCCGTGCGGATCACACGGCGGGCGATCTCGCCCCGGTTGGCGATCAGCAGGCGGGTGACTTTCGTGGACAAGGTCGATGTCATGCGGTGTCCTTGCCAGAGAGTGTCCAGGGTGCGGGTTGCTTGCGTGCAAACGCGGCCAGACCTTGCGCGGCTTCTGCGCTGCGCAAGCCTTGGGCAAAAGCTTGTGCAGCGGCATCGCGCAAATCCGGCACCGGACCACGCAATTGCCTCAGCAGTTGTTTGGTGCTGGCCACTGCGCCGGGGGCAGCGCGCATGAGGCGCGTCAGTGTTTGTTGCCATGCTGCATCGCTGTCGTCTTCGATCACCTCGTTCACCAGGCCCACTTGCAGTGCTTGCGCAGCGGTGTAGCTCAGGCCTTGCAACAGGCACTGGCGTGCGGCACTCTCGCCCAGGCGTTGCCACACAAACGGTGCAATCTGCGCAGGCGGCAGGCCCAGCGTGACTTCGGGCGTGCCCAGCACCGAGCGGACTGTGGCCACCACATGGTCGGCGCAGCACACCAGCCCAAAGCCGCCGCCCATGGCCGGGCCATCCACCCGGCACACCAGCAGCTGGGGCAGGGCTGCGAGGGCGTGCAGCAAGTCACCAAAACTTTTGTTCATGGCCAGCAGCGGGTCGGTTTGCCCATCTTGCAAAGGCTGCCCGATCAGGCTGGCAAAGCCGCCCAGACTGCCGCCTGCACAAAATGCCCCACCCGCGCCGGTCAGCACCACGATGCGCAGCGTCGGGTCTTGCGCTGCACGCGCACAGGCTTGCAGCAAGCCGTCCACCACCGCGTCGCTCAGGGCGTTGCGTGTGGCCGGGTCGTTCATCGTCCAGGTCTCGACTTCGCCCTGGCGCTCGATCAACAAGGCGCTGCTCATGCCTGTGGCCGTTTGGCGATGCCCATCATCTTGGACAAGATGCCCAGCATGACTTCGTCAGCCCCGCCGCCAATCGAGGCCAGACGCCCGTCACGGTACATGCGCGAGACCTTGTTTTCCCAGGTGAAGCCCATGCCGCCCCAGAACTGCAAACAGGTGTCGGGCACGGTGCGGTTGAGTCGGCCCGCTTTGAGTTTGGCCATGGTGGCCCACTCGGTCACGTCTTCACCGGCGATGTAGTGTTCGCATGCTTGGTAGGTCAGCGCACGCAGGCTTTCCACCTCGGCCTTCAGCTCAGCCAGCTTGAACTGCACCCACTGCTGGTCAGCCAGTGTGCTGCCAAACAGTTTGCGATCCTGCGCCCATTCCACCGTCCACTGAATGCAGTTGGTGAGTGATTGCAGTGTGCTGGCGGCGCACCACAGGCGCTCTTCCTGAAACTGCTGCATTTGGTAGATGAAGCCCTGGCCCTCGGCCCCGATGCGGTAACGCTGCGGCACGCGCACTTCGTCAAAATAAATCAAGCCGGTGTCGCTGCTGTTCATGCCGATCTTTTTGATCTTCTTGCCCACCTCGATGCCGGGCAGCAGCTTGCCGTTTTCGCGCATGGGCACCATGACCAGGCTTTTGTTTTTGTGGATGGCACCTTCGCCCGTGTTGACCAGCATGCACATCCAGTCGGCTTGCAAGCTGTTGGTGATCCACATCTTCTGGCCGCTGATCACGTAGTCGTCGCCGTCTTTGCGGGCGTAGCTTTTGATGCCTGCCACATCGCTGCCCGCACCTGGCTCGCTCACGCCGATGCAGCCCACCATGTCGCCCGCAATTGCCGGGGCCAGAAACTGCGCCCGCAATTCGTCGCTGCCAAACCGGGCCAGCGCAGGCGTGGCCATGTCGGTCTGCACACCAATCGCCATGGGGATGCCGCCGCAGTCGATGTGTCCCAGCGCCTCGGCCATGGCCATGCTGTACGAATAATCCAGCCCCGCACCGCCATAGGCCTCAGGCTTGGTCAGCCCCAGCAGGCCCAGCTTGCCCATCTTCTTGAAAACCTCATGCGCCGGGAAAATCTCGGCCGCTTCCCATTCGTCCACATGGGGGTTGATCTCGGCTTCGATGAAACGCTTGAGTGTGTTCTGGATTTCGCGGTGCTCGTGGGTGTATTGCATGGCTTGTCTCCGTGGGTTGAATTTTTTACATGCGGGCCACGCCAAACGATGTGGCGCGGGGTTGGCGGGCGGCAGCTTCAACGCAGGTGTCCAGGCAAAAGCTCAGCACGCTGCGTGTGTCACGCGGGTCGATCACGCCGTCGTCGAGCACCAAGCCACTGGTGTAGAAGGCATCGGCTTGCGCTTCAAAAAGGGCCACGATCTTTTCGAACTGGGCTTGCATCTTGTCGGGGTCGGGCGTGATGCCTTTGCGGGCCATGCCCGCCTCGGCCACGATCTGCATGGTGCGTGCGGCTTGCTCGCCGCCCATCACCGCCGTCTTGGCCCCCGGCCAGCTGAACAAAAAGCGCGGCGCATAACCCCGGCCGCACATGCCGTAGTTGCCCGCACCAAACGAGGCCCCGCACTGGATGGTGATCTGCGGCACGGTGGCGTTGGTCACGGCCTGGATCATCTTGGAGCCGTGCTTGATCATGCCGCCTTGCTCGCTGTCTTTGCCCACCATGTAGCCGGTGGTGTTTTGCAAATACACAATGGGGTGGCCCAGCTGGCACATCCACTGGATGAAGTGCGTGGCCTTGTTGGCCCCGGCCACATCAATCGGCCCGTTGTTGCTGATGATGCCCACCGCATGCCCGCCGATGCGCGCTTGGGCACACACCGTGGCCGCGCCAAACAGCGGCTTGAACTCCAGAAAATCCGAGTCATCAACCAGGCGCAAGATGATTTCGCGCATGTCAACCGGTTCGCGGTGGTGGGCGGGCATCAGGCCCAGCAGCTCTTGCGCATTAAAGCGTGGAGGCTCTGCTGTGCGTGGCTGGCTGTGCGCAGGCCAGTCCCAACGTGCCACCACATCGCGGGCCGTGCCCAGCGCGTGGCGGTCGTCTTCGCACAGGTATTCGCCCAGGCCCGACACGCTGGTGTGCATCTCGGCGCCGCCCAGTTCTTCTTCGGTCGCCACTTCGCCGGTGGCGGCTTTGAGCAAAGGCGGCCCCGCCAGAAACGCCCGCGAACGGCCCCGCACCATGATGACGGTGTCACTCAGCCCCGGCATGTAGGCCCCGCCTGCGGTGCCCGAGCCGTGTTGCACGGTGAGCACCGGCAAGCCCGCCGCTGACAGTCGCGCCAGGTTGCGAAACAAGCTGCCCCCCAGCACAAAGCCCTCGACCTTGTATTGCATCAGGTTGGCCCCGGCGCTTTCGACCAGGTGCACAAACGGCAGTTTGTTTTCGAGGGCGAGTTCTTGCACGCGCAAGATTTTTTCGAGGCCACGCGCCTGAATCGCACCGGCCTCGATGCCCGAGTCGCTGGCCACCACCATGCAGCGCACGCCACTGATGAAGCCAATGCCCGCGATCATGCCGCCGCCGGGCACCGACTTGGCCGGGTCGGGGGTGTCTTGCATGAAGCCCGCCAGCGCGCACAGCGGCAAGAAAGGCGCACCCGGGTCGAGCAGCAAAGCCACGCGCTCACGCGGCAGCAGTTGCCCGCGTTTATCAAACACCGGTTTGGATTGGGCCGAGGCCAGCGCTGCGCGATCTTGCAGGGCTTGCCACTGCGCCAAGCGGGCCAGCGCGGCTTCGCGCCGCTGCTGGGCCACGGGGCTGTGCGGGTTCCAGGTGGATTCAAACTTCATTGGAATACCTTGGGGGTCACGGCGCGGTGAAAGCCGTCAAAGGGTTTGACGGCATCGCGTTCTTGCACATCGGGCTTGGCCACGGATTGTTGCCAACCCATGCGCATTTGCGGGCGGGCACCGTCCACGCGCAGTACGGTGCCGCTCACAAAGCTGGCGGCGGGCGAGAGCAAAAACACGATGGCTGCCGACGTTTCAGCTTCGGTGCCAAAGCGGCCTTGCGGCACGGTGTTGCGCATCTCTCGCAGCATGGGGCCCGCCTCGGGCGGGTAATGGTCCATGCCGCTGCTGGCGATGTAGCCCGGGGCCACGGCGTTCACGCGCACGCCTTGCGCCGCCCATTCGAGCGCGGCGGTTTCGGTGAAGCTGACCATGCCTGCCCGCGCTGCACCGCTGTGGCCCATGCCCGGCATGGAGCCCCATATGTCGGCCACGATGTTGACCACCGCGCCGCCGTGCGCTTGCATGCTTTGGTTGAAGCACTCACGCGCCACCAAAAAGCCACCGGTGAGGTTGGTGTCGATCACCGCTTGCCAGCCTTTGGCACTGGTTTGGGCCAGCGGCGTGATGTATTGCCCGCCCGCGTTGTTGACCAGGCCATGAATGCGCCCGTGTTGCTGCACAACCTGTGCGACCATGGCTTGGACATCGCCCTCGCGCCGGATATCGCAGCTGTGCCAACTGGCTTGCCCACCGTCACCCGTGATCTCTTGCGCGGTGGCGGTCAGTTTGTCGGGGTTGCGGCCCACCAGCACCACGTGTGCGCCCAGGCTGGCCAGCTCGTGCGCGGTACAGCGGCCAATGCCCGAGCCGCCGCCGGTGACCAGGATGACCTGCCCGCTCAGCAGGCAGGGGGAAAAGACCGAACGGTAAGGCGTCAGTGTTGTCATGTGGGGTCTCTTAAAAACAAGGCCAGCGCGGCATCGGTCAAATCGTCCAGTGAGGCGCGTGGGGGGCTTTTCAGTTTGGCTTTTGGGGTGGGCTTTGTGGCTGTTTCAGCGGGGGGCTGGTACCACTGCACCGCCCAGTTGAGCGCGCCAAAAATCATCAAGCGCGCCAGTTGCACCGGGGCCTGCAACTGCCCGTTGGCGTGCAGCGCTTGCAGCACGGGCGTCCAGGCGGCTTCGTAGTCGTCCTTGATTTGCGTGATGGTCTGGCGCTGCTCGGCGCTGAGCGATCGCCATTCGTACAGCATCACCGGAATGAAATCGCTGTCAGGCCCCAACAGCACGTCAAACTGGTTGCGGATCAGGGCACGCAATTGCTCGCCTGGGGGCAGGTCGTGGGCCAGCGCCGCGCAAGCCGCTGTTTGCCGTTGGCTGGCTTGTTTCATGCCCTCAACCATCACCGCCAGCAACAGGTCTTGTTTGTTGCCAAAGTGATAAAACGGCGAGCCCGGTTGCATGCCCACCAGCGCCGCGATCTCACGGGTGCTGGTGGCGTCGTAACCCTTGCGATGAAACAACTGCGCCGCAGCCGAAATCAGCGCTTGTCGGCGGTTGCCGTCGTCGCGCTCGTCCTCAGTCTTGCGGGGGCGGCCGCGTGTGCGTTTGGGTTCGGCCAGTTCGCTCATGCGGTCAGCGCCCCGCCAAACCCATGCTGCGCGAGATCACTTCTTTCATGATCTCGTTGGTGCCGCCATAAATGCGTTGCACGCGGGCGTCGGCATAGGCGCGGGTGATGGGGTATTCCCACATGTAGCCGTAGCCGCCATGCAATTGCACGCATTCGTCCATCACCTTGCATTGCAGGTCCGAGCACCAGTACTTGGCCATGCTGGCGGTGGCGGTGTCGAGCTTGTCCTGAGCAATCAGCTCGCAGCACTTGTCCACAAACACACGCGCCACCTGCACCTCGGTTTGCAGCTCGGCCAGGGTGTAGCGGGTGTTTTGGTAGTTGCCCACGGCCTGGCCAAACACCTTGCGGTCTTTCACGTATTGCACCGTCCAGTCAATCGCCGCTTGCGCCGCTGCAATGCCGCCAATGGCGATTTGCAAGCGCTCCCAAGGCAGTTGCTCCATCAGGCAAATGAAGCCCTTGCCCTGCATGGCCACTCCGCCCAGAAGCTGGTCGGCGCTGACCTTGACGTTGTCAAAGAAGAGCTCAGACGTGTCTTGGGCTTTCAGGCCCAGCTTCTTCAAACGTTTGCCTTTTTCAAAGCCGGGCATGCCGCGCTCGATCAAGAACAGGCTGGTGCCTGTGGCTCCGGCCGCCGGGTCGGTCTTGGCCACCAAAATCACCAGATCGGCATGCCAGCCGTTGGTGATGAAGGTCTTGCTGCCGTTGATCAGGTAAGTGCCATCAGGCTGCAAGAGGGCCGTGGTTTTGACGCCTTGCAGGTCTGAGCCCGCAGCCGGTTCGCTCATGGCAATCGCGCCCACCATTTCGCCGCTGGCCAGCTTGGGCAGGTACTTTTGCTTTTGCGCTTCGGTGCCGTAATGCAGGATGTAAGGGGCGACGATCTCGCTGTGCAGGCCGTAGCCAATGCCACTGAAACCGGCGCGGGAGAGTTCTTCCATCTGCACCACCGAATACAGCTTGTCGGCATCCGAGCCGCCATAAGCCTCGGGCAGGGTCATGCACAAAAAGCCGTTTTCACCGGCCTTGTCCCAGAC
>JACCEE011736131.1_pt1 | contig 19177 bp, 20 predicted proteins | sample 7449931 | NCBI WGS metagenome assembly JACCEE01 (sample SAMN15323457, study PRJNA562643) | freshwater metagenome | isolation source: river surface water | place: USA:Blue River Watershed | collected 2017-08-19 | reverse complement strand
ATACCATAGGATCCTGCTTTGCCAAAGGCTTCACCGCTATGCACGTAAGACTCGATCGTTGCCGCATCAAGCGCTGCGAACTCAACCTGAGATTTTTGAACTAGGCAGATAGCAGGAGAGTGGACATCGATAGAAATGGCTATAGCGCTATACACATCATGGCTTTTACCACTCAGTTGATGAAGCATTTGGGTGGCGTGAGCGGCATCTGTTGGCTTACCTAAAATTTCAGTATCGAGAGATCCGGGCAGGCTCACTGTGGTGTCTGCACACAAAATCGGCGCCCAAGTAAATTGCGGATTATTTTGTTGTAGTGCTTGCCAACGATCTAAAGCCGCTTCACTTTTTGCGAGTGTGACTCGTTGAACATAGTCAATAGCTTTCTCATGGGCTAGGGGTATTTCTAGAGATTCTGGATTCTCATTACGGCTGGGTAGAAGTAATTTAAAGTGAACCCCAATTTGTGCCAGTAACTCTTGGCGACGGGGGCTTTGCGAGGCCAGATAAATGAAGTCGTATTTCATCGAATTAATCTCTTATTCTCGATGGTAGGGGTGACCTTGTAAGATTGTCCAAGCGCGATAGAGTTGTTCGATTAGAACCAGCCGTGCAAAAGCATGAGGAAGGGTAAGACTAGAGAGTCGCCAGATAGGGATCTCTTTGGTTTTAAAGCTAGCATCCAGCCCATTAGCTCCGCCAATTAAAAAGACAATGTCTTTGCCAACCTCCCGCCATTGTTTTAATTGCCCAGCAAGGTCTTGGGTGCTTAGATCTTTTCCATGTTCATCTAGAGCAATTACTAGAGTATTTTTGGGGATCGCTGCAAGGATTTTGACCGCCTCTTTACTTGGGCTGATATCTGGCTTCAATTCCTTTAGATCCACCGCACAATCTGGCGGCATCCGTTTGCTGTATTCCTGGTAGGCCACGCTGACCCAATCAGGCATTTTATGACCTACTGCAATAATCAGTAAACGCATGTGCTAGTCGTCTTCAGGCTCTTCGCTTGCTTTGACGAGTTTTTTGGGACCACTTAACTTCACGCGCACGGGTTTATCACCCCAGATACCTTCGAGTTGATAGTAGGAGCGTAGCATCGGTTGCAAAATATGCACTACGATATCGCCGCAATCAACGAGGACCCATTCACCGGTTTCTAGACCTTCGATAGAGATAACCTCACCCCCTTTGTCTTTAACACTTTCCTTGACTGAGAAAGCGAGCGAGCGTGTTTGACGATTGCTACTTCCAGTTGCAATCACAACCCGATCAAATAGCTCGCTGAGTTTGCTGGTGTCATACACGCGGATGTCTTGTGCTTTGACGTCCTCAAGAGCATCAATGATGGTGCGTTGTAATTTACGAATATCCATATTTACCGCTATCTTACCTTCTTGACTGGTAAAGACCCTTTTTGAGGATGAGAGCATGTATAGATTTAGGGAGCCATTCTTGAATACGATTAGCGGTATTGTTAGAGGAAAGTAAAGGACGCAGGCTGCTTGAGGCGAGATCAATCGACAGTTGTTCATCTAAATAAATCAACCCATAGGCTTTAGAACAAAGATCATGGGCTAACTTAGTTTGATGGTCTAAATAGTAGGCTTGAAGTGGTGGATGATCTATTAGTTGTTTCTGAATCGAGTAGGGTGGCCGGCTAGCAACCGCCAAATGAATGTATCGACTAAGGTCTCGCCAATCGTTCCAGGTATAGAGTTGCAGGAAACTATCTGCACCCATTAACCAAATTAGGGAGACATCAGGACCAAATTTTTGGCGTAGCTCTTTGGCGCTATCAATCGTATAGCTCGGGCCACCGCGATCAATTTCCATCGAATCTACCATCACCTTAGTGTCGATATTCTTTGCTTGCAACTCTTCCTTAAGCACATCCGCTGCTGCAATTGTCATGTCAAGCCGGTCTTTTGCAGGGGTAATATGAGCCCCCTTTTGCCAAGGCTCGCCACTGGGAAGCCAGAAGAGCTCATCCAATTGAAGGGTTCCAGAAAAATGCTCTGCTAGGCGGATATGACCCCAATGCGGCGGATCAAAGGTTCCACCTAGTATGCCAATGACTTTGTTCAAGAGGTTCTCGTCTTAAGGCTCGGAGAGCCAATCGCGGGGCTTGAGGTAGCGCTCATACAAGCGTGCCTCAGGTGTCCCGGCTTGAGGTTGCCAGTTATATTTCCAGGTGACTACGGGCGGCATTGACATCAAAATCGATTCAGAACGACCTCCTGACTGCAAACCAAAAATGGTGCCACGGTCAAAGATTAGGTTGTATTCCACATAACGACCGCGACGATATTCCTGAAAATCACGCTCCGCTTGGGTGTAGGGCTCCTGATAGCGACGCTCTAGAATCGGTATGTAGGCCTTGATCAAAGAGTCGCCAACCGATCGCATCATCGCAAAACTTTTCTCGAACCCTAGTTCGTTAAAGTCATCAAAGAAGATTCCGCCAATACCGCGGGGTTCATCGCGGTGTTTGAGATAGAAGTACTCATCGCACCATTTCTTGAAACGAGGGTACAGACCAGCGCCAAATGGGTCGAGAGCATCTTTGGCTGTTTGATGAAAATGTTTACAGTCTTCGTCCATGCCATAGTAGGGAGTCAGATCAAAACCGCCACCAAACCACCAAACTGGTTCTTGATTCGGAGCTTGGGCAATAAAGCAACGAACATTCATATGGGTGGTTGGTGCCTTTGGGTTGCGCGGATGAAACACTAAAGAGACGCCCATTGCCTCAAAGGTTCGACCTGCAATCTCAGGACGATTTTGGGTGGCAGTAGGAGGTAATTGATTACCGCTGACGTGAGAGAACCCAACACCGCCTTTTTCAAGAACATTACCATTCTCTAAAATACAGGTGTGACCGAACCCTTGTAATTTACTGTCCTTTGGCTTTTCCCAAGAATCTTTTACAAATGATTTTCCATCCAACGCAGTAATTGCTGTCGTAATGCGATCTTGTAGACCTAGTAAATAGTCTTTTACTGCTTGCGTATCAACACTCGTTGCCATATCTAATCCTTACTTAATGGCTCGAAAGCCAATATCGTTACGGTATTGCATGCCGTCAAAATGAATTTGTTTGATCGCAGAATACGCTTTTTGTTGGGCTGCCTTAACGGTATCGGCCAGGCCTACGACGCAAAGTACTCGACCTCCGGAGGTGATTAGATTGCCATCCTGTAATTTGGTACCCGCATGAAAAACAATTTGGTCATCTGTGGGATTGGGAATACCCTGAATGACGTCACCGGTTCTCGGCGTATCTGGATACTGGTGGGCCGCCATCACAACCCCTAGTGCTATCCGACGATCCCATTTCAGTTCAACCTCATCGAGCTTTCCGTCAATCGCTTTATCAAGAGTATCTACCAAGTCACTCTCGAGGCGCGCCATGATAGGTTGGGTTTCTGGATCTCCCATGCGACAGTTGAACTCCAAGGTCTTAATCTGGCCATCTGGGTTAATCATCAGACCAGCATATAAAAATCCGGTATAGGGAATGCCATCGGCTTTCATGCCAAGCACAGTCGGCAAGATTACCTCGCGCATTGCGCGTGCATGTATCTCAGGGGTCACCACGGGCGCGGGCGAGTATGCCCCCATGCCACCCGTATTAGGACCTTCGTCACTATCACGCAAACGTTTGTGATCTTGACTAGTGGCAAGTGGCACCACATTTTTACCATCGACAAGAACAATAAAGCTGGCTTCCTCACCAAGTAAGAACTCTTCAATTACAACGCGCGCACCAGCATTACCTAATTTATTATCTGAGAGCATCATGTCGATAGCTGTATGCGCCTCTGGCAAGCTCATAGCTACCACGACCCCTTTACCGGCAGCCAAGCCATCCGCCTTAATCACAATGGGAGCGCCTTTTTGCTCAATGTAGGCGTGAGCTTCGTTTGCATTGGAAAAGGTTTGATAGTCTGCCGTTGGAATACCATGCCGTTTCATGAAAGCTTTTGAGAAATCTTTGGAGGACTCCAATTGGGCCGCTAATTGCGTGGGTCCAAAAATACGGAGGCCGTGATTACGAAATACATCCACAATTCCAGCGGCAAGGGGAGCCTCCGGGCCCACAACAGTCAACGCAATTTGTTCCCGTTTTGCAAAATCTGCCAGATCCTGTATATCGGTGATGGGGAGGTTCTCAATCCCTTCCTGTTTTTGGTTTGCAGTACCGCCATTGCCAGGCGCGACAAATACTTTTTGAACACGGGGGGAGCGAGCCATTTTCCAGGCAAGTGCGTGCTCTCGACCGCCAGAACCGATTAACAAGATTTTCATGAGTTGATCTTCTATTTAAATATTAAGTATTAGCATTTGTATAAACCGATTGCACATCATCGAGGTTTTCAAGAGCATCTAAGAGTTTTTGCATCGCCTCACTTTGATCGGTATCAAGATCAACATCCGTCTCGGGACGCATTGAGACCTCAGCAAGTTCGGGCTTTAGCCCAGCGCTTTCGAGTATTTCGCGAATCTTAGTAAATTCAAAGGGTGCAGTTGTCACTTCCAAAGAGCCATCGGCATGCGTAATAACATCGTCTGCTCCAGCATCGAGTGCCAGCTCTAATAACAGTTCTTCATTGGTACCCGGAGCAAATAGGAGTTGGCCACAGTGCTTAAATAAAAAAGCTACTGATCCTTCAGCCCCCATATTGCCACCGTGTTTAGAAAATGCATGCCGTACTTCGGCAACCGTACGGGTTCGGTTATCGGTCATACAGTCCACGATCACCGCTGCTCCATTGATGCCATAACCTTCATAACGGATCTCTTCATAATTAACCCCGTCTAAGGTTCCAGTACCGCGAGAGATTGCCCTTTGCACATTATCATTAGGCATGTTGGCGTCCTTGGCCTTATCAACCGCAAGGCGCAAACGTGGGTTTGCATTTAGATCTCCGCCTCCGAGACGGGCAGCCACGGTAATCTCTTTAATGAGCTTGGTCCATACCTTGCCACGTTTTTCATCCTGACGACCTTTGCGGTGCTGTATATTGGCCCATTTTGAATGACCCGCCATGGTGGCAATCCTTATCTGATATTGAGTTAATTTCTACTTAGAATCCTAATTTTAGGCAAAATAGCGGTCTGACTTGGAAATACCAGTTAAATCGTCTACAGCATTTGATTTAAAACAATAACAATTGGGAGCAAATAGCATGTCTGCAATCACCACTAAAGCAATCCGAATTGATGAGGTTGGACCCCCCGAGGTCATGAAGTACGTGGATGTCACCTTAGGTGATCCCGGCCCTGGTGAGGTCTTGGTTCAGCAAAAAGCCTGTGGCTTGAACTACATCGATATCTACTTCCGCTCTGGTTACTATCCACAGCCATTGCCTGGCGGGATTGGGATGGAGGCCTCCGGAATCGTTGAGAAAGTCGGCGATGGCGTACAGCATGTAAAGGCGGGCGATCGTGTGGCGTACGCTGGAAGACCAACCGGTGCCTACGCGCAGGCGCGCATCATGCCCGCTGACATTGTTGTCAAACTTCCTGAGGCGATTTCATTTGAGACCGGTGCCGGCATGATGTTACAAGGCCTTACCGTTCAATATCTCCTTAACGATACCTATAAGGTTCAAAAGGGCGACACAGTTTTATTCCATGCGATTGCCGGTGGAGTTGGTTTGATTGCCCTGCAATGGCTCAAAGCGATTGGTGCTAACGTGATTGGCACCGTGGGTAGCGAAGAGAAGGCAGCGCTTGCCAAATCATTTGGTTGTGACCATGTCATTCTGTACCGCGAGGAAGATTTTGTAAAACGTGTTAAAGAGATTACCAATGGCAAGGGAGTGCCCGTTGCATATGATGCGGTGGGTAAAGATACCTTTATGAAGACCTTGGATTGTGTTTCGCCACGGGGTATGGCTGTTACGTTTGGTAATGCCTCGGGTTCTATCCCGCCTCTTGACCTCAGTCTTTTGTCGAGCAAGGGATCCTTAAAGGTAACCCGGCCAACACTTATGACCTATGCGCTCAATAGAAGTTTATTAGAGCCGATGTCAGTGGATCTGTTTGATCGCATTATGAAAGGACAAATCAAGATTGAGATTAAGCAAAAGTATGCTCTAGCGGATGCAGTTCAAGCGCATCGTGATCTTGAAGGGCGAAAGACTACAGGGACAACCATCCTTATTCCTTAAAAGGCTGAAGAGCTTGCTCAGAAGTGTTTTTGGGTAAAGAGGGATGAGATTGGTTAAAATCAATTCCTCTATTGTTCTTGCCATTCATTTGCAGGAACGTTTAATTGCCTCGGTGATGGAATTGGTAGACGTGCCGGACTCAAAAGCCGGTGCCGCAAGGCGTGTCGGTTCGAGTCCGACCCGAGGCACCAATCAAATTTGATAGTCGCTGGAGTCGCTTGCCATTGCCTGCTCCACAATTTTGCGAGTCAAGGTTGGCGAGAAGAGTTCAATGAAGGTGAAGATAAAAGAGCGCAGGTAAGCACCTTGTTTAATACCGATGTGAGTGACATTGGTCCCAAAAATATGCCCCACCGGAATTGATTTCAGTAGACGATCTCGTTCAGGATCTAGTGCCACCCCAGCCACAATACCAACCCCCATGCCATTTTCAACATAAGTCTTGATCACATCGGCATCAATTGCTTCTAAGATGATGTCGGGAGTGAGGTTGCGTTGCCCAAAAGCTGCATCAATTTTGCTGCGTCCTGAAAATGCTTTGGCATAGGTAATGATGGGGTACTTTGCCAAGATCTCCAGGGTAATGGATTCATGATTGAGGAGTGGGTGACCAGAAGGCACGACTACTGCGTGCTGCCACTGATAACTCGGTAGTGCAAGCACGCCAGAGGTATTAGCAAGACCCTCGGTAGCAATTGCTAGATCGGCGCGATCCTCAAGCAACATTTGGGCTATTTGACTAGGATTGCCTTGCTGAATGCTCACGCGGACCTTTGGAAAGCGTTTCGTGAACTCACTTAAGACTTTAGGTAGAGCGTAGCGAGCCTGCGTATGGGTGGTAGCAATCACAAAGCTACCTTGATCTTGATTTGCAAAATCTTTACCGACTCGCTTAAGTGTTTCAGTTTCTTCTAAGATGCGTTCAATCGAAAGCAAGATGCGCTTACCGGGTTCTGTAAGAGCACGTATACGTTTACCATGACGTCGAAAGATCTCAACCCCTAGTTCATCCTCTAACTCGATGATGGCCTTGGATACACCGGGTTGAGAGGTAAAGAGCGCCTTCGCTGCTGAGGTCAGGTTAAAGTTCTGACGCACGACCTCGCGAACAAAGCGGAGTTGATGAAGGTTCATAAATCAGGACAGGTTATGCGCGCGCCACCCACTTGAGGGCGATGATTGCTAAGACTAAGTAAATAAGAGGTGGAAGGATAGCAGTCAGGAGCGCAGGTAGTGATCCCAATAAACCAATGCTTGAAAACAATGTATTAAAAAGTTGAAAGCTCATCCCCAGCATGATGCCACCGAAGACTTTGATACCCACGCTACCTGCGCGGACCTTCATAAAGGCAAATGGAAGAGCCAATGCCAGCATCACAAAAATAATAAATGGATAAATAACTTTTTTCCAAAAGGCAATTGCATGCCTTTGCATATCTTGCTTATTATCTTGTAGGTGAAGAATAAAACGCCCCAGGCTGACAATCGACATTTTTTCAGGGCTAATTAATAGAACATTCAGAATTTGAGGAGTCACCTGCGACTCCAGACTTAGCTTCGGAAGTATTTTGGTTTGTGCTGTGTAGACCGCATCCAAGGGGTCACTATTGCGCTTTTCGGTGAAACGAGTTTCTGAGACATCATTGAGTTCCCAGATGCCCCGATTATCAAAGCGGCCAGAGGCTGCGCTCCGTATCGATAGAAGACGATAGTTTGGATCAAATTCATACATTCGGATTTGTCGGATTTGGTCATTCTGATCAATAGCGCCCACATTGACATAACGAACGCCTGCTCGAATTGGGCCGGTACCATCACTATCTCTCAGTTGGTCTTTTACCCAAACCCCAGATCGAAACTGAGAACTAAAGGTGGAGCCCAATGCCTTCATCCGGACTCGCTCAGATAGAGATTCAGCATAGGGTCCGAGAACTTCACTAATGAGCAGGGTGAACACTACGATTGGAAGCGAAATTTTTCCGAGGGTAAGTAGACTGCGTTTGATATCCAAACCCGCAACCCGAAAGATGGTGAACTCGGATTGGCTAGCCATCATGGCAAAAACATAAATACTGCCAATGAGACCTGCGATTGGAATAATTTCAACCATCCTGCTAGGGGCTTTTAATAAAACATGAAGTAGCGCTAGAGGGAGAGTGTATTTTGCGTTGACAGAGCCAAGCTCACTTAGAACATCGAAGAATAGAAAGAGAGCGACAAGAGCAAAAAGGATAAAACCAAAGCTGGCATAAATCTGCTTTGCAAAGTACCGTTCGTAGATTTTGGGAAACAGCCAACTCATTTTGATTGAAATATCCAGGGTAGTTGGCGTTGCCACCATTTCAGGGATGGGTTAACGCGGTTACGAATTAATACATAAGCCAGTAAAAAGGCAATCAAGTGGATTGGCCAAAGCCCAACAAAAAATTCAAGGCGACCCTGCGAGACGTAATTTTGAGTGAGATTTAATAAATTACTGTAGATCAAATACACCAACACGGCATAGAACATGGCGGTGTAATTACCAAGACGTGGGTTGACGTATGCCAAGGGAATAGCAATTAATACTAAGCCTAAGGCCATGAATGGCAAGCCAATTCGCCATAAGAGCTCCCCAAGATTAGCACGCTTGATATTGGGGTCAACTTCGTTAATGAGCTCAAGAATATTTTTCTCTCGGTCTCTCGGTGGCGGAGCGGCAACTTCTTTGCCACGTATTTTGGTTTCGTACTCTTCAAACTCTAAGATTCTGAAATTAGCTTGCGTAGGCTGACCTTCATAGCGCCTCCCCTTCAGTAAAACAATGCTCTTATCACCATTTGGAGCATTCTCAATGAAGCCAGTGGCTGCTACTGCCACACTCAATTTCTGATTGCGGGTATCGGCGACAAAAATATTCTTAACCTCACCCTTGTCGACATCTAGGCTTTCAATAAAAAATACTCTCTCCGCCTTGGCTGATTCTTTAAACTGACCCGCGGTTACCATTGATACGTCATCGCGTTGTTGAAAGCGCTGACTAATAATGCTGGATTCACGATTGGCCCACGGCCAGACTACGGCTGCCAGAATAGCAATGATGATAATTAGTGGAATCGCAAAACGTAAGATCGGGCCAATTAAATTTGTGATGCTTAATCCACTTGTGAACCAAACAATCATTTCCGAGTCTTTATACCAACGAACCAAAACAATTAAGACTGCAATAAAAAGGGAAACGGTTAGCAGAATTGCAAAGTAGCCTAGAGTTGCCAGGGCAATTAGAACGAGGGCATCCTCAGGGTTCACTACCCCGTTAGCGGCAAAACCTAGAATACGAATCACCAAGGTGGTGATCATGATCGTAACGAGTACCAAAAATACGGCACCCGTGGTCATGCTAAGTTCGCGGCGGAGGGCTTGTTCAAAAATCATGTCTTAAATAGTGTATTTGGGCAGGGTCAATTCGCTCGGTGGATAATGTAAGAAATAACCTTTATATAGACAGATCATGACAATTCAATTTAGCACGAAAGTTCTCTCCGAGATCGATTTTAAGAGCCCAAAGGCCGCTACTGCAATTTGTGGCTTATCTGGCGATTGTTTGATCCTTGGTTACCGTCAGGGCGAGTTGAACCAATTACAGGCTCTCGATGATTTATTGGGTGGCGCAATTGGGCAAGCTCGCAGCCTAGGGGATCTCGACGGTAAGACCGGAGCCTGCACCTTGTTGCGTTCCACCCATTCATGGGCATTAAGTAAGGTGAGGCTAAAGCGTGTTTTATTAGTTGGTCTAGGTGATAAAGAATCCTTGGCTGATTTTGCAAAGGTTGCACGTTCGGCCATGAAGCACATTAGTGCTAGTCCAATAGAGTCGGTCTTATGGCATGTGGGCAGCTTTACGGGTAAACACAAAACGAATCAATCGCCAACAGCTATTCAGGAGCGCATTCGTCTTCTCGCGCAAATTGTGGGTGATCAGGCATATCACTTTGGCGTTCGTCAAGCGCAATTTAAGACTAAGCCTGTAGCAAAATCAGACCCACTGAAATTAGTCACGCTGCTTATAAATACAAAGCAAGCTGCCTTAGTGAAGGCATCGGTTCATGAGGGGGCGGCTTTGGTCGAGGGTATGAACTTGACCAAAGATTTGGGTAATCTCCCTCCTAATATTTGTACCCCCACATTTTTAGCGCATACCGCCCAAAATTTATCCAAGAAGTCTAGTCTTCGCGTTCAAGTGCTTGGCGAGAAACAAATTGAAGCTCTGGGGATGGGGTCTTTCTTAGCTGTCGCAAAGGGTTCGGATACGCCACCGCAATTCATCATCATGCGTCATGATGGCGGCAGAGCCGATGAAGATCCGATTGTGATTGTTGGTAAAGGAATTACCTTCGATACCGGTGGTATCTCCTTAAAACCTGGCGAGGCCATGGATGAAATGAAATACGATATGTGCGGGGCTGCATCGGTGTTTGGCACCATGCATGCTGTATCACTTCTTAATTTAAAGAAGAATGTGATTGGCGTGGTCCCCACCTGCGAGAATATGCCATCGGGTCGAGCAACCCGTCCAGGTGACATCGTGAAGAGCATGTCGGGTCAGACCATCGAGGTATTAAATACTGATGCCGAGGGACGCTTAATTTTGTGTGACGCCTTAACTTATGTTGAACGCTTTAAGCCAAAGGCAGTGATTGATGTGGCTACCCTAACAGGTGCTTGCATTATTGCCTTGGGGCACGTGCACAGCGGACTGTTCTCGGATGATGAGTCCTTGGTCAAGGATTTAAGCAAAGCCGGTCATCAATCCTTGGATACCGTCTGGCGTCTGCCTTTAGATGCTGCTTATCACGAGCAACTCAAGTCTAATTTTGCAGATATGGCCAATATTGGCGGCCGTCCTGCCGGTAGCGTAACCGCTGCATGCTTTTTGTCACGCTTTGCAGAGAAATTTAGATGGGCGCATTTAGATATTGCTGGAACAGCATGGAAGAGTGGCGTAGCAAAAGGAGCAACCGGTAGACCCGTACCTTTATTGCTGAACTTCTTGCTTGATCAATAGAGTTAGCAGGCTTAGTCACTAATGGCACGCATTGATTTTCATAGCAATGTGGCAGACAAACTTCTATATTGTTGCCGCTTGAGCCGAAAAATATTAGCCAGCGCTGACTCTACGGGACAGCATCGCACCATTGTGATTGTTGGCAACCTTAAAGAACTCCAAGATTTAGATGCCTTAATGTGGAGTTTTAGCAAGACTGATTTCTTGCCACATGCATGGCTTGACCATGATGCTGCACAAGAGACCCCCATTGTTTTTGTAAGCGATGTTAATCAACTCAAAGATAGTTCGATTCCGCATTGCGATGTATTAATTTATCTCAAGAATGAAGCACCGCCGCAACTCGATACTCTCTTAGCTCGTTTTCCAAGATGGGTTGAGGTGGTCACAACCCAGGAGAATGAGCGTTTAGCTGGCCGTGAGCGCTACAAGTCTTATCGCGAGATCGGTCATGAGTTGCATCACTTTGATCAAGCAAAGGGGAGCTAAGACATGCTAATGCACCCGCAATTTGATCCTGTTGCTATCCAGCTTGGCCCGCTTGCAATCCATTGGTATGGCTTGATGTATTTGTTAGCGTTTGCTCAATTTTTGATATTGGGTCGAATGCGAGTTCAGCAAGAGCCATTCCTCAGTTTGAAGTGGAGCTTTAAGGATGTCGAGGATATTTTGTTTTGGGGTGTAGTAGGCGTCATCTTGGGCGGACGTCTTGGTTACGTCTTGTTTTATATGCCAGATTTTTATTTAAGCAATCCCCTCAATATCTTCAAGGTGTGGGAGGGCGGCATGTCATTTCATGGTGGCTTACTAGGAGTCTTGGTTGCTTTGTTATGGTTTGCTAAATCTCGCAAGCTGTCTTATTTTGTAGTGACCGATTTTGTTGCACCTTTGGTTCCCTTGGGTTTAGCGTTCGGACGTTTGGGTAACTTTATTAATGGAGAGTTGTGGGGTCGGCCGAGTGATTGGCCGTGGGCAATGGTGTTCCCAGCGGTCGATCAGGTAGCGCGTCACCCCTCACAACTCTATCAATTTGCTGGTGAGGGGTTGCTGTTAGCTATTTTGCTTTGGGTATACGCAAGAAAGCCAAGAGCTCGCGGTCAGGTATCTGGTCTATTTTTGCTCGGTTATGGCGTGTGTCGTTTTATCGTAGAATTTGCTAGGGAGCCCGATGCATTCTTGGGCCTTTTGGGATTGGGTCTATCGATGGGGCAGTGGCTATCGCTACCGATGATTGGATTCGGTATTTATCTAATCGTTCGGACCTCTCGGTCGTAAAAATCGGACATTTTTCCTAAAACCTAACACGAAGTTTGGAAAGCTCGTTATCCTGTAACGATGCTAGAAAAAATTGCTCAGACTCGTCATTTATCGCGTGCGATTGGTGCGGTTAATCGCTTAGTTTCTGAGCGAGGGGAGTCTAATGCAGTTAGTATGGCTGCCGATGTAATTTTTAATTACCGTAAATTAAATGCTGAACAGCGCTCCAAGTTTTTTATGGCCTTAGCCGAGCAATTTAATATTAATGTGGAAGCCCTGACAAAAGCGACACAAAGTTTTTCTGCAGACCCAAGTGCCCGTAACTACATTCGTCTTCAAAAGATTTCGGAGTCGCCAAGACAAGAGCTTTTGCGCCGCTTAAATCGCGCCCCTGGGGGAACTGCCGCGGTTGTTGAAATGCGTCGCGATCTACTGAGTCTGCTCCACAAAAAACCTGAATTGGCTGGCTTGGACTACGACATGCGGCATTTGCTGTCATCCTGGTTTAATCCGGGCTTTCTAAAAATGCACCGAGTTGACTGGAAATCTCCTGCAGAGGTCTTGGAAAAGATCATTGCACATGAGGCAGTGCATGCGATTGATGGTTGGGATGATTTACGTCGTCGCCTTCAGCCAGACCGTCGGTGTTTTGCCTTCTTTCATCCGCAGCTGCCTGATGAGCCTCTCATCTTTGTGGAGGTTGCGTTATTACCTGAAATCCCAGTAGCAATCATGCCATTGGTTGATAAAAAATCAGCGCCTGTGGAACAAACGAATCAATATAAGGTAGCTGCCTTCTATTCCATTAGCAACTGCGAATCTGGCTTGCGTGGTGTCTCAATGGGCAATTTTTTGATTAAACGAGTTGCCGAGCAGTTGCATGCTGAGTTCCCCGGACTCAAAACCTTTGTCACTCTATCCCCGATCCCGGGTTTGATGGAGTGGATTACTGCCGGGGCGCATTTGGGAGAGGGACCAAGTGCCGATAAGATTAAGCCTGCGATTCGCAAGGCGCGTGATGAGGCTCTTGAGCTTCTTAAATTAAGCGGCACATCGTGGCCAGAGAAATTATCAAAAGCATGGCACCCAGATGCATGCAGCAAGAAAGAGAAAGAGGCATTTGAGTGCTTAACAGCCATTTATTTAGCTTGTGTAACGCCGAATCGGGATGGAAATCCAGTGGCGAAGTTTCATTTAGGCAATGGTGCCAAATTACATCAAATTAACTGGGCCGGGGATTTATCCAAAAATGGCTTACGCCAGTCTGCAGGCCTGATGGTGAACTATTTATATGACCTTGCTAGCGTTGAGGAAAATCATGAGCAGTTTGTGCATGGTGAGATTATTTATTCTAGGTCTGTTGGTAGGCTCATGAACCCTTAAGGGCAAGTCATCTATAAGACTTTTAGGGGTTTAGCCCTATTTTTAGCAGTTCGATTTAGAATAATGTTCGCATTTAATTTAGGCCTTATAAGAATTGAAGAGGAGACAAACAAAATGGTTTTTAGTCCAAAGACAAGAATTGCTGGCGTATTAGTTGGCTTATTGGCTTTACTGGGTATTTCTGGTACTGCCATGGCTCAAGAGTGGCCCGTTAAAACAATAACGTTTTTGAACCCATTCCCAGCCGGTGGTGGTACCGATGCATTTGCACGCCCCATAGCAGCTCAGTTGACCGAGCAGTTGGGCAAGCAGGTCATTATTGATAATCGTGGTGGTGCTGGTGGCACTGTCGGTGCATCGGTCGCTGCGAAAGCAGCTCCTGATGGCTATACCTGGTTTATTGGTGCATCCCATCACACCATTGCTCCCTCCATGTATAAAACGCTCGACTACGATATTCAGAAGAGTTTTATACCAGTTGCTCTTTTAGCCAGCGTACCGCAAGTATTGGTTGTTAACCCAGGTCGAGTCAGCGCCCGAAATCTTAAAGATTTTATTGCGCTAATGAAGAAGAATCCTGGTAAATACAACTTTGCAAGTGCTGGTAGTGGCACAGTGCATCACCTTGCTGGTGAGTTGTTCAAGATCCAAACCGGTACCTTCATTGTTCATATCCCATACCGTGGCGCAGGTCCTGCAATGAGTGATCTATTAGCAGGTCAGGTTGATCTTGAGTTTGATGGTCTTGGCACTTCAGCCCCACAAATTAATGCCGGTAAGTTGGTTGCTATTGCAGTTGCTGCTGATAAACGTAATCCTGCAATTCCGAATGTGCCAACATTTGCAGAAGCAGGTTTGCCAGATTACAAAGTATCGACTTGGTATGCCATGTTTGCTCCAGCAGGAACACCTAAACCAATCATCGACAAGATGACCGCAGAAGTTCAGAAGGCTTTGAATACACCCAAGCTAAAAGCAATTTGGACTAGCAACGGTGCGGAGACCCCTAACTTATATGGCCCAGCATTTGGTCAGTTGGTTGCGGCTGATGTCAATCGTTGGGCAGAGGTAGTTAAAAAATCAGGCGCTAAGCTCGATTAATGATTTGTTTTTGTCCGTGAGGGTTTTGTAGTGAACTTATTTGCATTATTAGAAAAAGGTTTTCCCAAGAATCGCGAAGATTGTGCACTAGAAACCCCGGACGGCTTGTATTACTCATGGCGTGATATTGATCGCGCCACAGCTATGATGGCGAACCTCCTCAAGAGCCTTAAGTTACCTTTGGGCTCTCGAGTGGCGGTTCAGGTTGAAAAATCTCCAGAAGCCTTATTTCTTTATCTAGCCACATTACGGGCTGGCTATGTTTATTTGCCCCTGAACACTGCTTATCAAGAGTCTGAGATTCAGTACTTTATTGAAAATGCCGAGCCTGCGGTGGTTGTGTGCAGCACCAAAAACTTTTCTTGGATTTCCAAAGTCGCATTTAAGGCTGGCACTAAGAACGTATTTACCTTAGACGATAACCGCAGTGGTTCGCTGCTTGAGCGAGCATCGCATTGTGCAGATCAATTTAAGACAGTTACTAAGGCCGATGATGAGCTAGCAGCTATTTTGTATACATCGGGTACAACAGGCCGAAGTAAAGGCGCCATGTTGACCCACGGTAATTTAGGTAGCAATGCCTTGGTCTTAAACAAGTTCTGGGGATGGAAAGAGGGAGATGTACTTTTGCATGCCCTACCTATCTTTCATGTCCATGGTCTCTTTGTAGCCGCTCATGGCGCATTAATCAATGGTAGCAAAATGATTTGGTTGCCACGATTAGATACTGCACAGCTTATTAAGCACTTGCCACGCTCTACGGTGATGATGGGTGTCCCGACTTTCTATGTTCGGCTCTTAATGGATCCAAACTTCAATAAAGAAGTTTGTAAGAATATGCGACTGTTTGTATCAGGCTCCGCTCCTTTGCTAACAGAAACATTTAATAATTTCCAAAAAGTGAGCGGTCATACTATTCTTGAGCGTTATGGCATGAGTGAGACCGTGATGCTGGTTTCTAATCCCTATCAGGGGGAACGGATTGGTGGTTCAGTCGGTGTTGTGTTGCCTGGTGTTGAGGTGCGCGTGGTTGGCGACTCTGGAAAGCTCTGTGGTCCAGATGAAATCGGCGGCATTGAAGTACGTGGCCCCAATATTTTTAAGGGCTACTGGCGTATGCCCGAGAAGACCGCCGAAGAGTTTACGAACGATGGTTGGTTTAAGACCGGTGATGTCGGTCGCTGGGGTGGAGAAACAAGTGCTGGGAAGGTGCCTAATCATTATCTTTGCATCGTTGGCCGCAATAAGGATTTAATCATCTCGGGTGGGTATAACGTCTACCCCAAGGAAATTGAGAGTTTTATCGATGACATGGATGGTGTTGAAGAAAGTGCTGTGATTGGTATACCGCACAAAGATTTTGGTGAAGCGGTGATGGCTCTTGTGGTTCCTAAGCCAGGTATCAAACTAAACGGCCAGGCAATGATTGATGCGCTCAAGTTAAAGATTGCAAACTTTAAGGTGCCAAAGCGGGTAGAGATTTTAGAAAGTCTGCCACGTAACGCAATGGGCAAAGTGCAGAAAAATATACTACGTGAGCAATACAGTCATTAAGTAATCAATGCCTTGCGGGCTTCATTGAACATAAACAAAGCCAAGAACATTAGCATTACTCCAAAAACACGCTTTAACTGAACGACATTTAGCTTGCGAGCTAGTTTTGCCCCAAGCGGCGCCGTAAAGATGCTGGTAGCAACAATACAAGCTACTGCGGGTAGATAAATATAGCCAAAGGAGCCGACTGGAAGGTCTGTGCGGCCATAGCTACCAAATACATAGCCAAGCGTCGATGCCAATGCAATCGGAAATCCCAAACCGGATGAAGTTGCCATCGCAATATGTGGTTTCACATTGCACCAGATCATGAATGGTACGGTCACAAAGGCACCGCCAGCTCCTAGCAGACTAGAGAGGGCTCCAGAAAAAGCGCCATATGAGAATAAGCCAACTTTGCCAGGGAGCTCACGCTCAGGCTTTGGCTTCTTATTGATAAACATCTGGATCGAGGTATACACAATAAAGACTGCAAAAAAGAGTGATAGCCAGCCAGTATTGAATGCATCAAAGAGCTCGCTGCCCCCTACAAAACTACCAGCAATAATTCCGGGGGTAAAACCGGTTACTAATGGCCAGTTAATCGAGCCGTGTTTGTGATGAGCCCAAATTGCAGAAAGCGAGGTAAATAAAATAGTAGTCATGCCTGTAGCAATCGCCATGTGCACGATGATCTCTTGGCTAAAGTTTTGGTGATTAAACACGATGATCATGAAGGGTACCAAAATCATCCCTCCACCAATTCCAAGTAGGCCTGCCAAGAATCCAGCGCAGGCACCACAAACCAAAAGTATGGCGATATCGGTTAAAAGCATGAAAGGATCCCCGCCTTGGGCGCTAGGCCGTCATCCTGAACCCTAAAGTTCAAGGTGGTACGGTAGCAATACTTCGGGTGCATCAAATGACCCAGGGAGTGCAAGACAAGCCCGTACTGTAGATCGATCAGACGCTCGCGCCCATACTGCAATGCCCGTTCCGTATGCTTACGCATCGGTTCAAGGAACTATTGGCCTTGGCGCACCAGGCAGGGAAAGGGTTTTCATGAGGGAGTCTACTTGCTTCTCAAGTGCAAGGACTTCCTGTTCAATTTGAATGAGGTGTTCAGGATTAACCTGAGGATTGGGGGAAGATTGAGCAATCATCTTCTGCGCCTGAATTAACTCACCAGCTAATTTAATGGCAGCCATCATCGCAGCGCGCTCAATACTTTTATTGCCACTCGCAAGCGCTAGTTGTATTTGCTCATCCGCAAAGGCGCATGCCTCGCGCAATAAGGGTTCATGATCGCTAGTAGTAGCAAGGGTGATTTTGTGGCCAGCAAGGCTTACTTCAATGCGTTGTTGAGTCATGATCCTTATCTACAGGCGGAGTGGTATCAGTCAATAAGTTCATTTGGCGAGAATCGTTTTGCTCGGGCAAGCGCTTCAGAATATGTTCAATCCGTTTTTGGGCATCTTCGATCTTGCCTTCTAACATGATGCGATCTTGGCGCAAAGCCTCAACAGAAGAGTTCACCATCTTCATCTTCTCAGAGAGACGACGCAGGATTTGTTCTAAAGAATCGTGCGCCATGTGGATGGGGTTGATTAGTGCTTACGCCAGCTTTTTGTTCGTGGCGCCAACCATTAGATAGAAGGCGAGCGAGGAAACCAGCACATAGCAAAAGGCAAAGAACAAATTGCCAAAGAAATACTGACCAAAGAGCTCAACAAAGCCACTCAACGAAGCTGTACTCTTCTGAAAATAGAATGAGCCACTTGAAACAAGCTCACAAATTGCAATGCCGCCAATAAAGGACAGTGCAAAAGCACCCAATGTCAGACCTCGCTTGTCATACTGACCTCGAAACCATTTACCAGTTAAGTACAAAGCTAGGTAGGCAGGGATGAGAGAAAAGTAAGCCATATTCATTAAAGAATTACCCATCGCCAAGTAATCGATCAGAAAGGCCTGAGCCAAGATTACTAAAAAGAGAAGAGGGCCAAATAAAAAGCCCACCATGAAGGAGATGGCCCAAGTAGCATCTGGCAGACCAAACAAAGAGGCAACATGTTGCCCCCGAGTTGCCCATAAGACCAAGGAGAAAGCGACTGCTATCAAAACAGTTTGTTTGGTCGATAAATTTAACATGAACTCTCCTTAACTTAAGGGATCATTTTAGACCTAAATTAGCCCAAAATGATTATTTCATAGCATACCGCACTCCCACAAAAAGATTGGATCCCGGGGTGTTGTAACCATATGAAAGTTGATAATCTTTGTTGAAGATATTGTTCCAACGCCCAAACAAGGTCCAGTCTTTGGCAAACTCATAATTGCCGTATAGGTTGTAGATTGCATAGCCGCCCATATATCCTGTATTACTGAAGTCATTTCGATTGGCCTGGAGTGTACCTTCTGCTCCAAAAGCTGATTTGCTCGTTTTGTATTCTGTTCCAATATTTCCAAATTGACGAGCGCGTTTTGCTAAAACAAAACCTGTACTCTCATCAATAGGATTTTGTTGGTCAAAGGAACCTCTCAAAGAAAAATATCCCGATCTAATAGCGCCGCCTATTGATAAGCCAGTAATCTTGGAATTTGCAACGTTACTTGCGCAAGAGCTATACCCTGTGGGACAGCCACTACTTGAATATTGAATCAAGTTTGAAATAGTGTTGCT
>JACCEE010112406.1_pt1 | contig 19178 bp, 14 predicted proteins | sample 7449931 | NCBI WGS metagenome assembly JACCEE01 (sample SAMN15323457, study PRJNA562643) | freshwater metagenome | isolation source: river surface water | place: USA:Blue River Watershed | collected 2017-08-19 | reverse complement strand
CCATGGTTACGGCATCGAAACCATTTTCGCTCACTCTCAATTGGCCAGAGTAAAAAAAGGCCAAAAAATCAAACGTGGAAATGTAATTGCTCAGGTTGGAAATACTGGTTATTCAACAGGCCCTCACCTTCATTACGAGGTTAGGGTTAATGGAACGCCAGTAGATCCCCTGTATTTCATTCTCGATTAAACGGAGTTTTTCATGCTCAAGATTGTACAAAAATTGTTCGGAACAAAAAGTGAACGCGATCTCAAGGCCATGCGCCCTTTGATTGATAAGATTAATTCATTTGAACCCCAGATGAAAAAACTTTCTGATGAAGAACTTAAGGCCCAAACCCCTAAGTTTCGCCAAATGCTTGCTTCTGGAGCAACCTTAGAATCCATCCTCCCCGAAGCTTTCGCGACAGTGAGAGAAGCCTCCGTGAGAACCCTTGGCATGCGCCACTTTGATGTGCAGCTCATGGGTGGTATCGCTCTCACTCAAGGGAAAATTGCAGAAATGAAAACCGGTGAAGGTAAAACCTTGACTGCAACTCTTCCTATGTACCTTCATGGTCTCACAGGAAAAGGTGCTCACCTTGTCACTGTCAACGATTACTTAGCAAGCCGTGACTCCAAATGGATGGGAACCATCTATGAGTGGTTGGGTCTTACAGTGGGCTGTATTACCAACGACATCTCTGATGAAGATAGAATGGCTGCCTACAAAGCAGATATTACCTACGGAACCAACAACGAATTTGCCTTTGACTACCTCCGCGACAACATGAAATTTTCCCTTGAAGATTATGTTCAGCGTGGCCACAACTTCTGTATCGTCGACGAAGTGGACTCTATTTTGATCGACGAAGCCAGAACTCCTCTTCTCATCTCTGGTCCAAGCGAAGGAAAGTCTGATCTTTACGAAATGGCCAATAAGATTATTGCCCGTTTAGAAAAAGACAAGCATTTTACCTGTGAAGAAAAAAGTAAGTCTGCCATGCTCACTGATGATGGTGTGATAAAGATTCAAGAAATGCTCAAGATTGAATCGCTCTACACAATGGAAAATTCAGTTCTTCTTCACCACATCAACCAAGCTTTACGCGCGAACTTCCTTTTCGCCCGGGACGTAGATTACGTAGTTCGTGAAAACCAAGTCATTATTGTTGACGAATTTACCGGCCGTCTCAAAGAAGGTTCTCGTTGGTCAGATGGTCTCCACCAGGCTATTGAAGCCAAAGAAGGCGTGAAGATCAAACAAGAAAACCAAACTCTTGCTTCTATCACATTTCAAAATTACTTCCGCCTCTACTCAACTCTTGCTGGTATGACTGGTACTGCTGAAACTGAAGCAGAAGAATTCATGAAGATTTACCGTCTCGATGTGATTGTCATCCCAACCAATATGCCGATGGTTCGTCAGGATAATCCAGATACCATCTATAAAAATTCCGAAGCAAAATATAAGGCTGCTGCCGGCATTATTGAAACTTGCCATAAAAAAGGTCAGCCTATCCTTGTGGGAACAACTTCTATCGAAAAATCTGAAAAGATTTCTGAATATCTCAACCAACTTAAAATTCCTCACGAAGTATTGAATGCAAAACAACATGAACGTGAAGCGAATATTGTTGCCGATGCTGGTAAACCAGGGGCCGTGACAATCGCCACCAATATGGCCGGTCGTGGTACCGACATTAAACTCACTCCAGAAACAAAAGCAGCTGGAGGTCTTTATATTTTAGGTACTGAACGCCACGAATCCCGTCGTATTGATAACCAATTAAGAGGTCGTTCTGGTCGTCAAGGTGACCCAGGGGAATCTCGCTTCCTCCTTTCTTTGGAAGATGATTTGATGAGAATTTTCGGTTCTCAACGTATCCAAGGACTCATGAATACCCTTGGGATGAAAGATGACGAACCTATCGAACACAGAATGGTTTCAAATGCTATCGCCAAAGCTCAAAAGAAAGTGGAAGGCCATAACTTCGAAATCAGAAAGCACCTTCTCGAGTACGATAATATTATGCATGAGCAGCGTCGCCTCATTTATCGCATTCGTCGCGATATTCTAGGTGACGTGGATAACATGGGCTTCGTAGAGGAAATTGTAGAAGACGTTTGCCAGATGCTTGTTGAAAACTTCAAACCAGAAAGGAAAATCCCGCTCGACCAATGGGATTGGGATAACATCGTTAAAACATTTAAACATGTTTTCAATTCTCAAATCACTCTCACGCTTGAAGAGTGTGAGAAAAATTTTGCAGGGGATCTCGGTAAGTATATTAACGAAACTGCAAAACAAGTCCTCAAAGAGAAGTTTTCGAAATACGATGAAAACCAAATCAAGCCAGCTCTTAGAGAAATTCTTCTTTCCATTTTTGACCAGTACTGGAAGGATCATCTTTTGGGCATGGACCATCTTAAAGAGGGTATCAATCTGCGCGCCTACGCTCAAAAAGACCCACTTTCCGAGTACAAACGCGAAGCCTTCACTCTCTTCGAGCAAATGCGTGTAACTGTCAAACGCGCTGTCGTTCAAAATATCTTCTACGTACAACTCTACACTCAAGATGAAATTGAAGAGTTGAAGCGCAAGCAAGAAGAACAACTTGAAGCCCAGCTAGAAGCCCACAAGCGGGCTCAAGAAGTAGCAGAAGGCAAGAAGACTATTTCCCGCAACAACCAAAAAGTGGGCCGCAACGACCTTTGTCCTTGTGGTTCTGGTAAAAAATTCAAGCATTGCCACGGAGCTTAATCAATGAGTAAGGGTGATAAAAGCGATCTCACACGTCTGGAAGACCTAGGACATTTTGAACACCTAGAAGATCCTGAAATTGATCAGCTACTCACCCCTCATAAAAAGCCCGCCAAAGAACCAGTTTCTTTAGACGATTTGGCCAATGACTCGACCTCCCCTGATATCACGAGTGAGATGTCGGGGGCTTTTACCAGCGATGAATCGAATGTGGAATCTGAAGAGGTTCCAGAACTTCCAAGCGAAACTTCAAAAGATGATGCCCCACCAAGTTTTGATGGTGGCGAAATTTCTTTCGATGCTCCTGCATTTGAAGAGTCTGCTGAAGCTCCTCCAGAGCTTCCTTCTCAAGATGAAAATGAGGACTCTTTTGCTGAACCAGTTTTCTCTGAAAGCTTTGGCGAAGAACCAAAGATAGAGGAAGTTCCTCAAACTGATGAGGTTCAGTTTAGCGCAACAGTAGAAACACCTCCTCCAACCACCACAAATAGAGCCCCTCTTCCTCCCCTCTCATTTGAAGAAGAGCTCATCGAAAAGCCAGTTTATAAAGTCCCAGAGCCCAGCACTCCTCGTCGCAAGCCTGAGGATTTTCAAGATGTCAAAAATTTTGCCCAAAGCATTAGCTACGGCAAAGTATCTGTAGGCGGCAATCCCCCTTATAGCCTCATGCTCAAAGGGATACGCTATAAAGACGATGGTGAAGAAATACTCTCAATCCTAGAAGAACATGGTCTCATCACTCAAGAGACAGAGAATGCAATCCACACCGGCATCAAGCACGGTGCTGTTCTCATTTCACAAATTAGCGAGTATTCAGCTGTCTATTTAGCTCATAAGCTTAGACGTTTTAATGTCGATATCATGGTGGGCCTTTCTGAGGAACTCCACCACTCAAAAAGTTATGAAAATGATCAACATGGAACAATTCAAAAAGATCAACTCATGCAAAATCATGAAGAGGATATTAATCTAGATGAAACTCCTATTGCTCTAGAAAATATCATCCTTACAACGACCCCCACTCTCCCTGGCTACAAAGTCTCACGTTACGTCGACATTTTGACTGACCAAGCGACCATTAGTGAAGAGGAGCTCACAGAAGCCGACAGCAATCTTGAGCAAACTCAAGTGTACGCGGAGCTTGTTTCCCGTCTCAAGACAAAAGCTTTCAAGCTCAGGTGTAATGCCATTTTAGGTGTAAACTTTCAATTTCTCCCAATCCCGTCTTCAGCACAGCCCCGTTATAAAATAGTTTGCACAGGAAATGCTGTGCTCCTTTCTGATTTGTAGGTGTCATCATGTGTTCTCAGCGTATTCAAAAAATTTCTCCAACTTATGATGTCGTGATTATTGGTGGAGGAATTGTGGGAGCAGGAATTTTTCGTGACCTCGCTCTTCACGGTATGAAAACCCTCTTAATTGACGCTCGCGATTTTGGCTCTCAAACCAGTTCTGCAAGCTCTAAAATGTTCCATGGAGGCATCCGCTATATGGAAGGCGGACACTTCGCCCTTGTGTGGGAAGCCTTACATGAAAAGAATTTTTGGCTTAAAAATGCTCCTCACCTCTGTTATGAGCAGCCTTTTTATATGCCAGTATTTAAAGAATCCAAGTACCCTCTTTGGATGCTTAGAATGGGCCTTTTGAGCTATGACGCCCTTTCAACCTTTAAAAACTCCCCTTCATTTACCGTCAATGCCAAAGAAACCCTTAAAAAGATTCCTGAACTTAAAAGAGATGGTCTCCAAGGTGCTGGAGTTTACTCCGACGCCATCGTCGACGACTGTAAGCTGACCCTTGAATGCTTGTACGACGGACTAGAAAATACTGATTGCGAGATTCTCAACTATACTGAGCTTCAAGATATTGCCCCCGATGGACAAAAATATCAGCTCACCATCGAAGACAAGTTGGAAGGCATTACTAGAAATGTCGAAACTCAAGATATCATTTTTGCAACAGGTCCCTTCACCGATGATCTTCTATCACGTTTTTCTTTCCTCAAATGGAAAAATTGCATGCTCCCTTCCAAGGGAATCCATCTCTGGCTTAAAAGAGACGCTATCAAAATTGAAAACCCTATGGTTCTTCAAACGAAAGACAATCGAGTTGTGTTCGTGATTCCTCACCATGACTCCATACTTGTTGGTACAACTGAAAAGATTGTCAAAAAAGATTTCTTTGATATCAAAGCCGATCAAGATGAAATTGATTATCTTTTAGGCATCATGAACTCTTATTTTCCAACACAAAAGATTGGGCATGAAGCTATTCTTTCAAGTTATGCAGGTATACGCCCTCTGGTTCGCGAAGGAACTTCAGAAAATTCAACAAAAACCTCACGCAACCACAAAGTCTTCACTCCAGCAAAGAATGTCCATGTGATTGTCGGAGGAAAACTCACCACCTTTAGAACAATGGGCCAAGAAATTTCCCGCCAAATCGTGAAAGCGCACCAAAAGCCCTACAATCCTGATTTGACCCGTGCTCCCCTGAGAAAACCATCTTTCTATCCTCCTTTTCCTACCAAAGGCCCAAGTAAGGAAGTGGTGCTTAAAATAGCCAAGGAAGAAAGAGTGAGGACCTTTGATGATCTCGTCAAAAGACGCCTAGGTTTCCTCACAAAAGCTCATTGGATTGGTCAAGAAAGCTTTGAAAGCTTCTTCTTGTCTCTCAAAGACGAGCTAGCAAAACATATAAGGATTAGCGAAAGCGATATAAAAAACTTCTAACAAAAAAGGCCACTTTTGTGGCCTTTTTTGTATCCAATTTAAAACTTAAAAGCGGTAGGAAAGTCCAAGCTGGACACGAACTCCTCCAACCGTTTTATTCATAGCACTCAAAGTCCCTTCTTCATCAGCATCATAACTTTCTGAGCGACGATAATAATCCATTCCTAAACGGCCACCAAAACCATTATGCATATAGTACTTGGCGCCCACCCCTAAGGATAAAAACTGGCAAGTGCCACTTCGATCCTCAGTTGTTCCATCACTTTCAGTTGAACTCGTCGCTGAACCAACACCGAAAAGGAAAGTAGTGTAACCAATCACACGATCATAGGAAAAAGGATCGGCCACAAAGTGAGCAGTGATTCCTCCCCCATATTCGAAAACCTTAGCTGAACTTCTTATTTTATCTGAAACTTGCACAGTTTGATTAAACATGTGTCCCATTCCAATCAAAGAAAAGCGATGATACCAGCGATCTCTATCTGCAAAATACTTCTCAATACCGAAACTGGTGTCGAAAGAGTTTGTTCCTCCACCATAGCTTTCAGAGTCGCCATCAACAGTTATGGTCGTAGATAAGAGACTTAAAGAGCCAAGGGCACCCCAAATTTCAAAATTTTTATCGAACGTTTTGAGGTCATCCATCTGATGTTCGGTCATGCTAATACGACTTCTTGGTTTAGAAGTCGACTCTGATTTTTTCTTTACCTTTTCACTGTCACCATTGGTTTCATCTTCTAAAGCTTCAAGCTCATCTTTTTCTTCTTTTTTCGTTTTATTTAAACCTGGATGACTTTTCTCACGCATTTCTTCGGCATCTTCAGCAGGAACAGAAATGTTATCATCTCCTTCGACTGTGCTTTCTTCCTGTAAACTTTTTGTAGAGTCTTCTGTAACCTTCACTGGAGTTGCGATTTTTAAATTAAGAACTTTATCTGGAACAATCTGCGCTTCATCAATCAAACGATAGATAGACCAGATAGAGCGTGAAGGAGAGGCTTTCACAATTACGGCCCTCGCAATCACACCTGTTGTTAAGAAAAATTTGGCATGATCTCCAACTGCTAAACCATCTTCTAAGCCTCTGTTCATCAAGACTGTTTTCTTTGATGAAGAAGTACTTAAAATACGGAAAGTCAGTTTCTCATCAACTTCCAAGGCAAATGATTTGCCAACAATAAGAAGGATAAAAGAAAAACAAATTAAAGCCTTCATCATAATTCTACCCTAATCTAAAAAAAGACACTCATTCCAACCATAAACTTCATATCTGTCGCCAGAAGTTCACCGTCAACATCATATTGAGAAATAGGTTGATTGGCAGATAACTTCGTTTTTTCCAAACTCATCAAAGCATTCAACCCAAATCCCATTTTAAAAATATCTAAATCGTAGTCCCCACCACTAAAACGGTACTTCACACCAAGCTGTGCATAGGTACTAGAAAGCTGGTAGGTATAATCGTTAAGAAACATCTCAGAACTCATCACTGATGTTCCAAAGCGCATTCCTAAACCAACATGCCAAAGAAAACTATTAATGGTTGATGGGCCATTATAAAAATAATAGTTCACTCCCCCATGCAAAGTTTGTTCTGTGGCGCGAGCGTTATAAACTTGCGTATTGTAAAAATTGTAGCCCCAAGTGAAACCACCTTCGAGCGTCCAATCACGAAGAGAATCGGCCATACGAAGCATATGAAATTCGTAAGCCGTATCGAGGGCCTGAGCTGTTCCTTGGTTACTGCTATCATCGGAACTTGTCTTCTGATTCATGCCCATGACATAACGTAACAGGAATTCGTTATTGGGAGCATTATTTAAAGCAAAACGCTGGCGGTTAACTTCACGCTCAATATTACTTTCAACAAAGAAACGACGAAGCTGTCTGTCGTTCATTTCTTGGGACCAGCGTGGATCATCTTTATCGATCTTGCTCCAATCAGATGAGGAAATCGCTTTGCTTTTTTTCTCGTCTTCTTTGACAATTTTAAAAGTATTGCGACTTGAAGAATCTAAACTAGTAGCATCATTTTGAACAAATTTTTTCTGTCCATAAATTGCTTCCAAGGGATCTGCATTAGAATTAATTTTTTGAAGAGAGCCTTCCGTTGCTGATTCCCAAACTTCTTTTTGATAATTATTTTTTATTTCTTTTTTCTTAGAAGGAATCGCTGTGAGAAGGGAACTTTTTTTTGATTTCGTCTCAGACGACAGGTCACTTCCTGTCATCGTGCTCTCTTCATCCCATTTTCCGAAGTAAGTCGTACGAACATCTTCAGAATGCGGAGTTTTATCAATAATGTTTTCATTTTCTTCAACGTAAGTCGTATCTTTTTTGACGATACTGCTAGGAACGCCTAAACGTGTATCTTCAACATACTCTTCAGCACTTTGCCCAGAAGGCAGGACTACTCGTCGCTCACGTACATCCAAATCACGTCTTCCCTGCCAGACTTCAGAATCAGAAATAAACTCAAGACGAGCACCACGACTTAAAAGCTTGGGGTTTTCAATTTCGCGAAGATACCAATAAGAGTAATTATTGTGAACCTTAACAGCTTCCCCTTCACCGACATAAGTCATGTGGGGAATATCAACAGATTCTTGTGTATAAAACTTGGCCCTTTGACCAACTTGTATATGATCGATCTCAGCACCACGATCAATCATGATGCTTTTTTGGCTGTTACTCAGCTCAATAACAGTCACTTCCTCAACGCCAAAACTGACGATAGGTAGACAGGTCAAAATAAGGGGCCATCCATAGCCTTTGAGACTCATTTTTATCTCTCCTATCAATATGTTAACACGTTTAGCTCAAAGGGGTGAAAATTCTCATAACGAACTGCGCAAAAAGCTCGGCTTTTCTTGCTCTAAAAGGGTTTTTCCTCTATAAATGCCCCTATAGTTATTTTTTTAAAGGACGCAAATGGGAAAGAAACATTACCAAGAATTTTATGAATACGAATGCACCATGACCGGTGAGAAATATAAGGTCACAAAAAAAGCTCCGAATCCAGAGAATCTCATCTCTGTTCAGGCTTATTATGAACTCAACCCAGAAGAAGACGATCGCCCTCAACACATCAAAAAACAATTTGAAACAAAACCAGAATAACACTCACTAATTTTCGTTAATAACGAATGCAATAAGGTGAACCATGAGTGCTAGAAAAGTTATTATTGTTGGAACAGGTCCCGCAGGCTTAACTGCAGCTATCTACTCTGCTCGCGCTGATATGAAACCTCTCGTCCTCGAAGGTCATCAACCAGGCGGTCAGCTTACAACAACAACTGAGGTTGAAAACTTTCCTGGCTTCCCTGAAGGAATCACTGGCCCGGAACTCATGGCCAATATGAAAAAACAGGCTGAACGTTTTGGAGCAGAGTTTGTTTCTACACTCGCTACAGATTGCGATTTATCCAAGCGTCCCTTCAAAATCACCTGCGACGATGGCAAAACTTACGAGGCAGAAACCCTTATCATCTCTACTGGAGCCTCTGCCAAGTATCTCGGGCTTCCTAACGAAATGAGCCTCATCGGCAAAGGTGTGAGCGCCTGCGCAACTTGCGATGGATTTTTCTACAGAAATAAAATTGTTCATATCGTTGGCGGTGGTGACACTGCGATGGAAGAAGCAGACTTTCTTACAAAATTTGCTTCAAAGGTTTACGTTGTTCACAGACGCGACTCTCTCCGTGCCAGCAAGGCCATGCAAGAACGCGTCTTCAACAATCCCAAAATTGAATTTGTCTGGGATAGCCAAATCGTTGAGATTGTCGCAGATAAAATGGGCGTGACTGGTGTCGTTGTTCAAAACGTCAAAACCAAAGAAAAACAAAATCGTCAAACAGACGGTCTTTTCTTGGCCGTCGGCCACCAGCCAAACACCAATTTTCTCAAAAGCCAAATCACTCTTGATGAACAAGGTTTCATCAAAACTCAAAATGGCCCTGAGACAAATATCCCAGGCGTTTTTGCTTGTGGAGACGTTCAGGACCCCTATTATCGTCAAGCGATTAGTGCGGCAGGATCAGGTTGTCAAGCCGCTTTAAAGGCCGAAAGATACTTAGCGGGCCATTAAAAAAGAATAAAAATCCTGAGTAAAATCCTTTAGTTGTCGCTGTAAGTTTTTTTTAGGCGAAGGACCACTCACACTTTTGACAAAGCGAAGCAGGACTTGAAACAATAAGAGCAAGCCCTCAGCACGGAAAGCTCGAGGGCATAACAGGTCTCACACCAAGGATGGTTACATGACCTCGCTCTTTAATTACAACACGCTTAAAGTCTCACTCAAAAAAGAAACTCGTTCTCTCGTCGTTGAATTAAATCGCCCGCAAAATCAAAATGCTATTAACAGTGAAATGATTTTCGAACTTGAAAGTCTTTTCTCTTGGTGCGCGAACCGCATCGAAATTCATTCCATCCTTTTAAGTTCTACCAGTGAGATTTTTTCTTGTGGCCTTGATAAGGAAGAAGCCAAGAATCTTCCTGAAGAAAAATTTATTAAGAATATGAATAAGCTTCAAAAGCTTATCTACTCTATGTTCTTCCTTCCACAAACTATTATTGCAGATTTAAAAGATGGAGCCTCTGGCTTAGGTGCTGAGCTTGCCCTAGGCGCTGACCTTCGTCTTGCTCGCCCAGGCGCCAAAATAGCTTTTAATCACCTCTCAAAAGGCTTGGCTCCTGCTTGTGGTGGTATTGGCTTCTTAGGGGCCCTCGTTCCAAAATCTTTTGCCAAGAACTGGCTCTTGTCTGGTCGCCCTATTGCCACTGAAGCCTTAACGGCCAGTGGATTTATCCTTGAACTCTACACCTCTGCCGATACCATCACTGATGTTTTAAGTTCTATTGCTGAGCAATCTCCTGTGGCACGTATTCAAACGAAGCGTGCCTTCCTTGAAACCATTATGGCAGAACTCGATCATGCTCTTCAATTTGAATCCCAACTCTCCACTGCCAGTCTCACAACTGGGGATTGGAAGAAGGCCATGAATGGCGAGAAGAACTTCATGTCTGCCATGAATATGGCCCAAGTCTTAAAGGGTGAAAACAGAGAAGCCCAAGCGAACTAAAGACTAAAAAGGCTTCTCACTTCATGTTGGGCCAAGGCTTCCTTGGCCTTTTCAAAATTCTTCGTCATCCCAAGAAGAAAGCCACCGCCCCCTGCTCCACAAAGCTTCAAATAAAAAGCTTCATTTTTAAGTCCTTCACGCCAAAGAGGGCGATAGAGCTTGGGGATCATAGGTTGAAAGTGACGGTATTGAAAATCGGAAAGTTCACGAAAACGCTCATAAAGAGTCAGTGTATCACCAGCAAGAAAGGAATTAATACATCCGTTCGTGATCGGTGTGAGAACGTTATGAAGAAGATGATTAAACTCATCTTGACGACACTTTTCTAAGAAGAGGTTTACGAGTGGTTCCGTCTTACGTGGACGGGCCGTATTTAAAATAAAAAGTGAACCTTCACTCTTTTTAAATTTAGGAAGAGCAACTGGCCCCATGTTTTGCTTGTCTTTAATAAGCAAAGGAGTGTTGAGGTAAGTAATCAAAGGATCAATGCCAGAGCTTGAGCCATGAAAATGAGACTCCATAATCGCAAGAATTTTCTTCAAGCGAAAAATATCTGTTGATAGCTCTTTGGCATTACGAGCGTAACGAGCAAAGATAGCGGCAACAACCGCTCCAGAACTCCCCACTCCAAATCCCTGAGGGATCGTTGAATCAAAATAGAGTCCCTGAATGACATCATTTTCAAAAGCGTCCAAATCAAAATTAACACAACTCCACTCATCTTTAGGAAGGTCACGAAGATAATGGGCAAAAGACTTAATCTCCAGATCCACTTGCCTTTCAGGGTGAAAAAGAAGCTTTCCTTCAAACATGGGATAAGGTGTGGCAAGCGCCATAGAATCTTTGATGATACTGTACTCACCAAAAAGAAGAACCTTGGAATAGAAAGAATTCCTAACTTCAGTCATGAATCTGTGGTCCGGTTCCTACATGATCATGAAGGAAACTTTCATAGTAAGGCTTCATCTGATCAATAAAATGCTTCACCTTTGCCGCATAAGCCGAAGGATAAAGAAGATGGAGATTTGGTCCGGCATCCAAAGTAAAACACACCGGAACAGCGCTTTCTCGTCTGAAGGCACGTAGCTCTTCAATAAGGGCCAAGGTATTGGGCCTTAAAAGCATATAATTTGATGTGAGCATCATGCCATGAAGTTCTAAGGCTTCATTCTCTACGATCGAGATAAAACGCTCTAAATCCCCTTTTTGCATCAAAGAGATAAGATCCCCAACACGCTGACGGGCCAGCTCGAAGCGCACAGAGGAGTAAGGAGAGATATTCATAATCTTGTGTCCTTCAGAACTGGACACTGACTTTGGCTTAGAATCAACAATCAAAATACTGTCGCGATAATCTTCAAAGACAGAGTGGATATTTAAAACGGGTGAGGCAAATTCATCAGAGCTCAAATCATTCTCGTACTGTCCCCAACTCACCACACCACCATAGACAGAGCGGGCAGCAGAGCCAGAGCCCACGCGAGCCAGATAAGAAGCCTTACGATAAAACTCCTCATCACTTTTAAGATTTTTAAAAAACTTTCTTTCCATGGCACAAAGAGCAAGTCCTAAAGAGGCCATCGCCGAAGCAGAAGAGGCAATACCGGCAGAGTGAGGAAAACTATTACGAGTGCGTATTGTAAGCTTAAGCTGTCCTAAAAAAGGATAGGTATCGATAAGTGAATTAAAATAACGGCGAACACGCTCAGCAAACTTCTCAGAGTGATCTCCACCGAAATGGAAATGGATATTCACTTCTTCTTTTGGAGTAGGATCTTCAAATTCCCAAGAAATTTCAGTTTCAGTAAAGGCCTCTGACAGAGTGAAACTTACAGAAGGATTACAAGGAAGTTGGTGCCCTTTTTTTCCCCAGTACTTAACAAGTGCAATATTGGAAGGGGCCTTCACTTTGAGACAACCTGTCTCAATAGATTTTTGAAGTAATAGAGATTTCATGAAATCCTTTATCCCCTATTAATGAATATAGGGAGAAGCTGAATGAGTGGTGTTGGAGATCATTCCGCCTTGAAGGATAAGTTCTCTGTAACCAAGACAAGTGAAGAAACCTCTTTCTTTAAAATACTGACGAGTTTCCTCAGCACTGCGGTCTGAAGTCACTAAGGCGAAATCGCCCCCCCAAGCACCAAGAGATTTTACGCCGCCCCAATAATCAGAGAAAAATTGTTCTTTAATAGGAGTTTTTGAAATGGTTTCACCAACGATGGCCTCATGTTCTGCAAGAATTGCATTGAAGTTTTTAAGATCAGAAGCCACTACCAAATGATCAGTCAAAGTACTGATCCTCTCAACAGTCAGTTCTTTTTTTACACTTTGATTTTTCTTATAATGTTCAATCCCTTCAAGAGTGCTTTGTTTACGTCCTAAATAGACGAAATAAAGTTTATCTTTAAATGCAGGATTGAATTGGAAAGAATTCCACTGAGGGCCACAATCCTTCTTTTCATAGATGATAGCACTGTCTGATTGAGCGCAGGCAATATCATAACCAGAACCGCCATAGGTATTGAAAAGAAGTTCAAAGGGGCTCACGTAAGCCCATTGAGAAATATTGTAAATAAGAGTTGAGCTGCTGCCCAAGCCCCACTCAAGAGGAAAACCTAAACGAGTTTCAACAAAGACATCGACTTCATCACGAAGGAAGTGAACGTTTTGCTTACGAGCTTGACGCAAAATTTTCTGAAGGAAGACAGCTGTATCATTAGGTGTTTCATCCATTGTGTTAAAACGCCAAAACTCAAAGCAAGACTCAAACCAAAGATCGCCGTTGTAATCAAAGCTTTTCCAGTGAAGAGCAGGAGAAAAAGAAGGACTATAGCGCACAGACATGGACTGACCCATATTGGTAGGAAGTGCCAAGGCTTTCGCACCATCAAGGACAAAATACTCTCCGGTAATAAGAAGTTTCCCTCTACCATAGAAGTAATTGTCCAAGTGTGTTCCTGGCTGTGCATAGTTTGATTGAGATATATTGCCCATCATAAAAACCTCAAACCAAATGACGTAGTTTACCTAAGTATTCACGCACCTCTTTAAACGAGATGACTTTATCTTCAAAATACTGACGAACCTGCTCTCTCTCGACATCACTGGCTTCCAAATGATTGAGGATATTCATGAGGTGCATCTTCATATGCCCCTTTTGAATTCCTGAAGTGGTGAGAGATCTTAAAGCTGCAAAATTTTGCGCTAAGCCCACGGTAGCGATAATCTGCATAAGCTCAGAGGCATTAGGGCGTCCGAGCATATCGAGAGAAGTCTTTGCCATAGGATGAAGACGAGTAAGCCCGCCTACTGTTCCAATGGCCATAGGAAGTTCGAGAGAAAAACGAAACTCTCCATTCTCGAGAGAGCAATCAGAAAGACCACGATACTGGCCATCACGAGCGGCATAGGTGTGACCGCAGGCTTCGACGGCACGGAAATCGTTACCAGTGGCAAGCACCACGGCATCAATTCCGTTAAAAATACCTTTGTTGTGAGTCGTGGCGCGATTGACATCAATCTTTGAAATCTTCACGGCCTTAGAAAACTTCGTTGCGAATTCTGTTGCAGACATTCCAAGACTTGAATCCTCAAGTTCTGCTACAGGACAAGAAACTTCCACGCGCACACGGCAATCTGGAGTGTAGTTAGATAAAATGGCCATGACAATTTGAAGATTTTTCTCCTCGCCTATCATCATCTCGCTCTTGGAAACCTTGTCTTTAAAAAGACGACCGAAAGTTTCGAGAACGGTATTGATGAAGTTGGCCCCCATAGCATCACAAGTATCGAAGGTACACCAGAGTTGGAAGTAGCCATCGTCTAAATGAGTAAGATCGCGAAGCTCGATATCGTTAATCCCGCCACCGCGCTCAATCATGTTTTTAACGAAAGGAGTGACCTCTTCAAGAAGAGAAGCCTTTTCGTTCTTAAAAAGTTCGAAGAGTTTTAAACTATCGCCTTTCCAATTGAGATGGACCTGACCAATCTTGGTTGTCGAAATAATCTGGGCCTTAAATCCCCCACGGTTAAACCAGAAGTTAGCGCTGCGGGCACAAGCGGCCACAACAGAACTCTCTTCGATCACCATAGGAACGCAGTAGTTCTTTCCATTGATTTTAAGATTGGGAACTACGCCATAAGGCATATAAAAATTGGTAAGAGTGTTTTCGCTAAACTCATCGAAAACCTTCTGTTCACTTGCATCGTGATGCCAGAAGCGTTTAAAGGTTTCGCGCACACGACGGCCGTCAGAAAAATATTTACTACTGAGAAGATCAATCTTCTCGAGTTTAGAAAGTTTTGAGAATCCAGAAATGGGTTCCATATATTCGCCTGTGATTTAAAAACTGTTTTACTATTTGCGAAGCTCTAGAAAAGCGCGGGCCACTTTCAAACCTTCAAGCTGAGCATGCACAAAATGGCGAAGTTCCTTTTCACTCACTCGAGCATGACGAAGAATCTCTCCAGCCTGGCCATAGACACAAGCCTTGGAATATTTCTTCATCTTCAGCATAAGATAATGGCCATCAAGAAAATGATTCACTCCACCAGAAATAATAAATTCTCGAGTGCGAGCTTTTTTTCCTAGCTTTTCCATCTCTTGCCCGAGTGTGTCTACCATCCCTTGGGCATGGTGTCCAACATAGGCCAAAGGATTGTAAAAATTGGTCTTTTCTTTACTACGAAGGATTTCAAGTTTAGAAAAATTGGTGCCTCCGAAGGCCGCGAATTCTATGGCCTCTAAAGGAAGACGAAGAAGAGCATTAAGGCTCTTAGGCCCCATTCCCTGACCTACCTCTTTAACGATGACTTTAACTTTTGTCTTTTCCAAAAACTCTTGGATAGTCTCTAGAGCGGGACGCTCAAAACGATCGCCTTCAGGTTGAAGCCACTCCTGCATAGGATTGATATGGATAAAAAGGCCATCGGCCTCAATCATATCGAGCATTTGAGCGACCTTGTCCTGCTCTTTGGCCTTCAAAAGTTTCTCAATCTGCGCTAGCCCCAGATTAGCGTAGAGCGGGAGCTCCTTACCCAAGAGAGGACGCAGGTTAAATGAATTAAAACATTTTTTATTTTCAAGTAGGGCGCGGCATGAGCCTAGACCGATACCTAAACCAAATTCATTGGCGACAGTAGCTAAACGTTTATTAATTAGTTCGGCTTCCTTATTCCCGCCAGTCATACTGCTAATCCACAGCGGAGCCCCTAAGGTTTTTCCAACAAATTTTAATGAGAGATCAGTATTTTGAGGGTGAGCACTTAAAAGTGGCTCATAGTTGAAACGCCCATCAAGAAACTCAGGAGTGATCAGAGCTTCTAAAGCGAGTTTAAGATGTTCTGTTTTTCTTTGGCCTATTTTGCTTGCCATAGTACTTCCTGAATTTTTTTTGGCACTTATACCCCCTGCCTTTCGTCCATGGCAAGTCCCGAGATTCCAGTGGGTAAAGAATCTAGGATTATCCATAAGTTAACTTAGAAACAAAGCAACGACATAAAATAAAAACAAAGAAATGGAAAAGCCTCGAATCCCGAGCAAAAGGCTCCAACTTATAATTCTCAAATTTTGTTCGATTTCTTTCGATAAATGAAAGACGGAATTTTTTTTAATGCCGTTTGATATCTGAAGGATACCTATGAAGAAAATGATGATCTTACTCTTTGTCCTCGCTGCTCTCTTCTCTGCCTCATGTTCGCAGGGACCAAAGGGAAGTGCGAAGTTTACTTTTAAGCTAAGCTACGCGGTCACAGATAGTACGATCGCGCCTAGCAAATTTAAAGTCTTCGCTGAAAGAGCTGGGGAGAGAAAAGAATTCGACGTCGTTGGATCTGAAGCCATCATCACACTCCCTATCGGCATTTGGAATTTCTACTCTGTAGAATGGAACGGCTCAACTCCCTACACTGGCGCCCTCCGCTGCGGAATTGTCCCCTCTATCGAACTAAAATCAGGAATTGAAGCAACAGTCGACTTCGCTCAAACTGAAGCCAAGTGTGGAAATGCTTTTTTTAAAACGTACTTCAATAACTACTGCTATGAAGCCCCTGCTTCAACTGGCACTACTACCGCTGGTCTCTTTCGGGCGGGAGATGGTTCTAATGCAGCCCCTTACGAAATTTGTTCTGTTGATCAATTGAATGCTATTGGAGCCAATTTAAATACAGGAAATATTTCATACGCTTATTATAAATTAGCTCGCGACATTAACTTCCATTTGAAATTCCTTGATATCCCCAATCCACTTCCATTTACCATGATTGGAAGCTCAATCAGTAATCCTAGCTACCACACAACTTCTACTCCTTTTTCTGGAACAATTGATGGTCAAGGTTTCTCTATCAAAGGAATGGAAATTAAACTTGATGATACAGTCGTTGCTTCTAGTACATCTGTCTCCTATGTTGGCTTTATTAGAAACGCTAGTGGTGCGAACATCAAAAATATTAATTTTTATGTCTCTGAGATTTGGAGAGAATCTAGCACGGCCACAACTTCCAATGTGGGTATCGTTGCAGGAGCTATTTCTGCTTCAACGACGATCGACAACGTCCATGTGTTTTATTCTCATGTCGAAGGAAAAAATAACGTCGGTGGTCTCGTTGGACAACTCAACTCTACTTCAACAATTCAAAACTCCTCTTTTAGAGAAGGTGATGTTTCAGGCTACGGTAACATAGGTGGTATCGCTGGTTATGCTTCTGGTGGAACAATCTACAGAGTTTTATCTTCAGGTGAAATTCACCACAATGGAAACGAATCCTTTGGCGGAGCTTTTGGTGGTTTAATTGGTTACGCAGACACAAGCGCCTACAATATCTCCGAAAGTCATAGTGCCATGGACATTAGCGGAGTAAGTACGGTTGGTGGTCTCGTTGGATACGACGGAGCATCGGGAATAATACAAAACTCTTACTCCACAGGAGATGTGTATGCTTGGGGAGGAGTAAGCTGTTACGTTGGTGGTATTGTTGGTAACAAGATGTCGGGAACGGTTAACAAAACTTTCCACACAATGGGAGGAGTGGCCTCTATCAATACGAGTTGCCAAGTAAGAGGACTTGTCGGATACACATCCTCTATGCCATGTATGGATTCTTTTGCTACAGGTCTCGATAGTACTTCTCTCGGTTGTACTTCAAGCGGAACAACCGCCACTGCAACCTACGCAGGGATCAGAACATTAGGAACTTTTTCTGCATGGGATATTACTAACGCTGCAGTCACAAGCACTTCAACTTGGGTGATGGATGATGTGGGTTACGATTATCCTCGTCTCCGTTGGGAAAATCCTCGCCCCTGCTCTGGTCTTTTAAGTGGCTCAACTGCTGGAGGATCTGGAACGGCAGCTGACCCTTATATTGTTTGCACTAAAGATCAGTTTGAAACAATAGCTTCTTCATCAAATTACTTTTATAAACTTGGAAGAAGTATTGACCTCACTTCACCTACTCCTTATACAAGCTATAAAATTCCTTCATTAGGTGGTGGAATTGATGGTGCAGGCTATGCCCTACACAATTATATCGCTGAACCTCCCTCTGGACCTGGAGCTCTCATTGGAGTCATTGGAAGCGGTGCTACCGTTAAAAATTTAAAACTCAAATCATTTTTTGTTAAATCTTTAAGTTCTTCAGCGAACGGTCTTGCTTCAACTAATAACGGTCTAATCGATAATGTCAGCCTCAACAATGGCCATATTAAATCAACCGCAATCACAGGTGGCTCAGCGGCTGGGCTTGTTCATAGCAATAGCGGGGCTATTAGAAATTCACGTAGTGAAGTCCCAGTAGAAGGAAACTCTGTTGGTGGCCTTGTCAAAACCAACTCGGGTACAATTTATCGCTCCCTTGCCTATGGCTCAATTACGGCCACAGGTTCTGAAGCGCAATATGTGGGTGGCCTTGTTGGTGATAACTCTGGTCTCATCAGTCAGTCTATGAGTGGTTCGAATATTTACATTTCACTTACAATGACTGGAACTGTTTCTGAAGTCGGAGGCCTCGTCGGTAACAATATGCTCGGCGGACAAATTTATAACAGTTTTGCCGATGGTTATATGAACATCAATGCCAGTTCAGCAACTGTCACGATGGTCGGAGGTCTCGTTGGATATGATGGAACCGCAGGAGATATTTTTTATTCTTATGCGGCGACTTCAGCAAGTGTCACAAGTGCGACTGACGAAACCTGGGGACAATTTGTTGGTGATGCCCCATCAGCTCGCACCTATACCAATAGCACTGTCATCAAAAAATTACCATGGTATTGGGATAGCATGGCCGGCTCAGCAACCAATACAGCCAATATTGCAACTGCTCCTGTGCTTACTGCAGGTGTAAATTCAGATGTTATTACGACTTATCAAGGCTTAGGGTGGACGATCACGCTTGATGATAAAAATGCCGAAGATGATCCGACCGCAGTTTGGGTACTCTATGACAATTATCCAGATTTAGTTCATACCCATAATGACGGTGGACATGATCTGGCGTTTTACAAAGCCATTCTAGGCTTTTAAAGCGGAGCTAAAATCAAAATAAATTCTCTCTTGGTCTCAGAAAGCTGGGAGAGAATTTCTTTGGCCTTCCCTCTATAGAGTTCTTCCGTTTTGGCAT
>JACCEE012274284.1_pt1 | contig 19195 bp, 14 predicted proteins | sample 7449931 | NCBI WGS metagenome assembly JACCEE01 (sample SAMN15323457, study PRJNA562643) | freshwater metagenome | isolation source: river surface water | place: USA:Blue River Watershed | collected 2017-08-19 | reverse complement strand
TCGTTCTTGTTGCGAGTCGTTAGGTTGAGTATAGGGAATCAGTTGGAAAATGACTATAGCTCAGTGACTAACGATTCCAATCTTGTGTGCGAATACGGCCAGTTTGGTAATAAATTGAGACCAATTCGATAAAATTTTTAAAGTCTGAATTTTCATTTAAAATTCGATTTATTGATTGCCAATCCACTTCGGGTCTTCGGCGAGCAGGAAGTAAGATTTCACTTTCAGTTGGATTTTCTGGATTGAGTAAAATTACACCTATACCATGTAAAGCTGAAAGCATACGCAGTTCTTCTTCAACTTCATTGGTAGAAATTGAGGTCGCAACTAAATATCCTTCATTTGCCCAACTTGAATTACTAACAGCTTGGAAAAAGCTACTTCTAATATTTGAGTTATTTAGTTCTTTTTTTACCTCGAATGACCAAAGCCGAACATTCTGACCTGAACCATGTTTAACGCAGGTCTTCACTAGTTCATGCCACTTTTTATCAATAGGCTGTATAGCAACAATATCAGGGTGTAACCATTGATTACCATTTTGTCCTCGATTATTTGAAGACTTTTTTTCATCAATTCTCAGGCTATAGAGGTTTAGCTCTTTAGATAAATATTCGATGAGAATAGGATATAAGTCGTACTCTGAAAATATTTTTTCTTGAATTGGTGGAGGATTATTGTCTTCTGCATCAATATTTAATGAATTATTGAAGTCAATTCCTGTTATTGGTGAAAGATTTGAAGGGGGTTCATACCAATATTGGCGTGGACGTGGTCTTTCTTGATATTTTACACAAGGATTATTTTGAATTAAGTCTGGGAAAATACTATATAACTCTCGAATAACTTGTTGTTTAAAAGCACCCTCATTGTTTGCAAATTTAATATTATTTCTTTTCTCAATATAATCTTGAGGATATGTAGCAATTAATTTATCAGCAATAAATCTAGCTGTAAATTTTTGATTAGGATTAGATTTTAAAAATTCTAATGCTTTTTGTGCTTGTGATAATTTCATACTTTTGATAAAAATAAAAAACCCCACTCATTTATAGCGGGGTTTCTTTTAACTTACAAGCAATTAAGACTTTAGTGCTGCAACACACTTACATCTGCAACACGTGTAAATAAATCACGTAACTGCGCCAGTAAACGTAAACGGTTGGCTTTCAATTCAGCATCATCAGCCATGACCATCACATTGTCAAAGAACGCATCTACTGGCGCACGTAATGCTGCCAATTGAGAAAGTGCAGTGGTGTAATCTTTTGCTGCCAATAATGGCTCAACTACAGGTGTGATTTTCGCAAGTTCAGTGAATAATGCTTTTTCTGCATCTTCCACCAAGTTTGCTTCAACCACAGCACCTTCAGGCGTAGCTTCTTTTGCTAAGATATTGGCAACACGTTTATTCGCAGCAGCCAAAGCAGCCGCTTCAGGTAAACTACGGAAATGATTCACCGCAGTCACACGCTTATCAAAATCAAGTGGTGATTTTGGAGAAAGTGCTTGAACCGCTTGAATCACATCAACAGCAACGCCTTGGTCTTCATATTTCGCACGATAACGACCTTCAAGGAACGCAACCGCATCCCCTAAAGTCTTGTCATGATCTTTTAATACATCGCCATAGGCAGCCAAAGCAAGTTTGATCAGTTCTTCAATTGAAACATCAAGATTATTTTCAGTCACTAAACGCAAAATACCAATCGCAGAACGACGTAAAGCAAACGGGTCTTTAGAACCTGTAGGCGCTTGACCAATACCGAAAATACCAGTCAACGTATCTAAACGATCAGCAAGGGCAATCGTCGTACCCGTTTTGGTTTTCGGTAGAACATCGCCAGCAAACTTAGGTAAATATTGCTCACCTAAAGCTTCCGCAACTTCATCATTCTCGCCTTCAATACGTGCATAGTAAGTGCCCGCAATCCCTTGAAGTTCAGGGAATTCGCCAACCAATTCAGAAGTTAAATCACACTTTGCAAGAAGTGCTGCTTTTTCAGCATCGGCAGGATTCGCACCTGTGATTGCAGATAAAGCCACAGCCAATTTAGCAATACGTTCAGATTTATTCCAAAGCGTACCTAACTGTGCTTGGAAAACCATATTGGCTAATTTTTCTTTACGAGATGCAAGCGGTTGCTTTTGATCTTGTAAGAAGAAGAATTCAGCATCAGACAAACGAGGGCGTACAACTTTCTCATTCCCTTCAATGATTTGAGTTGGATCTTTAGACTCAATATTTGAAACAGTAATGAAGTAAGGTTGAAGTTTATTGTCAGCATTTACTAAACAGAAATACTTTTGGTTGTCTTGCATGGTGGTGATCAAAGCTTCTTGAGGCACAGCAAGGAAGCGTTCTTCAAAGCTCGCACGAAGTGCAACTGGCCATTCAACCAATGCGGTGACTTCATCACGTAAATCAGTAGGAACGATCGCAATTGCATTCACTTCATCAGCAAGAGCTTTGACTTGTTGGTCGATGATGGCTTGGCGTTCTTCAAAATTTGCTACAACTTTTGCAGCACGAAGCGCATCTAAGTAAGCATCTGCATTGGCTAAAGTAATCGCTTCAGGTGCATGGAAACGGTGACCATAAGTCACATTGCCTGCTTTATGATCCTGAATGGTTGCATCAACCACATCATTGTCTTTTAACAATACAACCCATTTTACAGGACGAACGAATTCAGTACGGCTTGCCGCAGAACGCATGCGTTTTGCAATTGGAAGGTTATCTAAAGCGGTTTGTAAAATTTGTGGCAGTAAAACATCAAGGCTTTGACCTTTGACATCTTTTAAATAACAAACTTTTTCAACTTTACCTGCTTGGAAAGTTGAAACTTGATCCGCGGTAATGCCTTGACCACGCATAAAGCCTTCAAGTGCTTTGGTTGGCTTACCTTCAGCATCATAAGCTGCTTGTACAGCAGGGCCATCAAAACGTTTTTGCGTATCTGCTTGCGCACCATCGACATTGATAATTTTCAATGCCAAACGACGAGGCGCTGCATAAGCTTCGATAGAATCAAAAGCCAAGCCTGCATCTTTTAAGCCTTTTACGGTTTCAGCTTGTAATGCATCACGTAAAGTTTTTAAGCTTTTTGGGGGAAGTTCTTCACAGCCAAGTTCAAATAAAATGGTATGTTTAGACATTATTTGTTCTCCGCTGATTTTTCTGCTTGAGCCGCTTCTGCTTCAACCTGAGCTTTCAATTGAGCTAAAACTTCATCACGTAAATGTGGTTCTGCCATTGGGAAACCAAGCTTGGCACGTGCCGCCACATAACTTTGCGCAATTGAACGAGCCAAAGTACGTACACGTAAAATATAACGTTGACGTTCAGTCACAGAAATCGCACCACGTGCATCGAGCAAGTTAAAGCTGTGTGATGCTTTAATCACTTGTTCATACGCAGGCAGTGGAAGTTCAGCTTCCATTAAGCGAGTTGCCTCAGCTTCATAGAAATCGAACAATTCAAACATTTTTTCAACGTTGGCATATTCAAAGTTGTAGGTCGATTGTTCCACTTCATTTTGATGGAATACATCGCCATAAGTCACAGTACCAAACTGACCTTTGGTCCAAACCAGATCGTAAACTGAATCGACACCTTGTAGGTACATTGCCAAACGCTCAAGACCGTAAGTGATTTCACCTGTTACTGGGTAACACTCAACACCACCGACTTGTTGGAAGTAAGTGAACTGAGTCACTTCCATACCGTTGAGCCAAACTTCCCAACCTAAGCCCCAAGCGCCGAGTGTTGGAGATTCCCAGTTGTCTTCTACGAAACGAATATCGTGAGTAAGAGTATCGATACCAATCGCTTCTAAGGAGTCTAGGTAAAGTTGTTGGATGTTGTCAGGGTTTGGTTTCAGTACCACTTGGAACTGGTAGTAGTGTTGCAAACGGTTTGGGTTTTCACCATAACGACCGTCTTTAGGACGACGTGAGGGTTGAACGTATGCTGCGTTCCAAGTTTCAGGCCCAAGTGCGCGTAAGAATGTTGCAGTGTGGAATGTCCCTGCACCCATTTCCATATCGTAAGGTTGTAAAATGACACAACCTTGTTCAGCCCAGTAGTTTTGTAAGGCAAGAATTAAGCCTTGGAATGTATCAATATGCGATATGGCGCGACTCATGCAGCATCCATTATAAATATAAGAAAAAATTGGTTCTAAGTATAAGGATTTTGCAGGGGAGTGGCAAAGGCTCTATTTATTTTTCAGCACTTAATTTTATATTCGCTAAAATGGCTTAGTACGACCTGCACAGAGTAAGTCATGATGAATTTCGCATAAACATTCATCATGCCAACCATAATGAATATCTTTGCATATTTGGTGGGAGATATTTTTTGAGTATCTCAATGTTTCTAAATGAGTATGAAGATCATGGGCTAACATAACAAAATGGGTCTCGGGATAAGGCCATTTGGCATGATTGTCAAAGTGGGAAACTGAATTTCCAAGTGACAATTCAAGTGTTAATAATTCATTTAAGCAGTCGCAGATTTCAAGTTTTTCAGTCATTTTTTTATTCTTTTCATAAATTATCCAATAATAAGGTGATGATGTACGGTGCAGTAAGCATCTGTATGCCAATTAGAATGCATATCTCGATTAACCTGAGCTTGAACATTTGGGTGTTGGGGAAAATTAAGATTTTTTAAATGCAGAGATTGTTTTAGATAAATCAAATGGCTCTCTTCTTTAGGCCATTTTGCATGAGTATCGTAACCAGAGATTTTGTTGCCTTGTTTCACTTCAAATTGAATCAGGGCAATTAAGCATTCACATAAACCTAAAGTTTCAAGGTGATCTTCATATTTGAATTTTCCCAAGATGTGTACCTTTCTTCTTATAAAAATGAAACTCTTGCGCTAAATATAGACTTTGCTGATAACAATTGAAATAACAAAATTGATATCTCTAAGATGTAAAATAGATGCATCTTATTGGTGAGACCGCGTATAATTTTGCACTGGTTAAGTGCGCAAAAGTAGAAGGGCGGCTGTGTTTCATATGCAACTTGAATGGTTAAATACCTTAAAACCGAATTTTAAAGTGTTACCGCTAAAGGAAAGAATGCTCTGTGGTTTAGGTGCATTGTTGGGATTAGCACTGTCTTCACTCATGAGTTGGTGGCTTTTGGGTGGGATCAATGCATGGTATATCGCCCCGATGGGTGCGTCCTCGGTGTTGCTTTTTGCCGTACCAGCTAGTCCTTTGGCTCAGCCATGGAATATTGTGATTGGGAATACGATTGCAGCCGTCATTGGGGTGACCTGCGCACTCTATATTTCCAACTTAACAGAAGCATTTAGTGTTGCTGTGGCTTTGTCGATTATTTTGATGATGACGACAGATTCTTTGCATCCACCAAGTGGTGCAGTGGCAATTACAGCGGTACTGGGAGGAGATACGGTACACGAGTTAGGGTATCAATTTGTGTTTTATCCTGTTCTACTTAACTCGATCCTGCTTCTCGTGATTGCGATAGTGTTCAACCGATTGCTCGGGAAGCAATACCCAACCGTGGCGCAAGTCAATACGCGTAGCACCGACCCGACCCCCACCCAGAAGGTCACGATTCAACCTGAAGATATTCATCAAGTTTTAGCCCAAGAAACACAGTTACTCGACATCAGTGAATATGATTTACAAAAACTGATTTTAAAAGCCCAAGCGCAGGCAGATACTCGCTTTCATATAGACCTACGCTGTCGGGACATTATGAGTAAAGATGTCCTCTGTTTATATGAAGATGAAGACATTCAAGTCGCTGTGGAAAAATTTAAACAGGTCAATCTAATGAGTTTACCTGTGTTAAATCGAGCTGAACACGTATGCGGCACCTTAGCTTTATATGAAGTGGTGGAATGGTTCCAAAAGGCAACGGATTTGCGTACCTCTTGGCAAGATCAAGTCAAGCACATTATGAAACGTCAGGTGGTCACGGTACAGCCGGATCAAGAACTACAAGATTTGATACCGTACTTTGTTGAACGTTCTTTTAACTATATCCCTGTGGTTGACAACAAGGCTTTGGTCGGCATCATTAGCCGTGCTGATATGATTGCAGCGTTGTATCGTCTGTTGCAACATCGCTAAGTCATGTGAGTGTCGTAGGTAAAAAAAAAGCTACGACACTTTGGGGGAAGTGGTCGTAGCATAAAAAGAAACTTTTTTGAGACGAAAGATGCGCGCTTATGGGTTGCGATGATCTGGATTAACGGTACGCATCGTATTGCTATAACCCGATCGAGCCTGTGGAGAATGCTCGATTTGGTCTTTTTGTTTCGGCATCACCAACCAAAGAATCAGGTAAACCAAAATTCCAGGGAATGCTGCACTTAACAGTGAAATGGTGATGAAAACAATACGAAGTAAATTTGCGTTCCAACCAAAACGTTCAGCAATACCACCCATCACACCAGCAATCATGTTTGAGCGGTTTGAGCGATATAAACCAACATTGGCCATCTAGGTCTCCTTAAAAATTAAAATCTGAGTGGCTTTATGCACTCATAATTTAAAAATGGAGATGGAATTAAGTTTTTAAAGGTGACGGAGCTAATTAAAAAGTAAAGTTATGTAAAGAGATAAAAGCTAGGGTTTTGATCAGGACTAAAATGTGCTCTATTTGGCGTTGAGCCAGCTGCTTAAAGTCAGCAAGTCATTTGAATCCGAGAAAAAACCAGAGGTCAGGATGGATATTCGTGATGGTTATGGAGATTAATCACGTGCAGGAAGTGAGTGTGGAATGAAGTTGAAACGAAAGCATCAGGGGTTGATTGGCGTATTACTGCAAGGAGCGGTGGCGCTAATTGGTGTATCGTTAGCTGGCTGTGATGGTGGGCTGTCGGAGGCGTCACAACAACATGAAAATAGCACGGTAGAGGATGCTGCTGTTACGGCTGAGTCGGGGAAGAAGCTGACTGAGGTGGCAGGGCGGGCAACCATGCAAGATGATTCGGAGTATGCACCTCGTAAGCTGGATATTGGTGAACAGCAGTTTATTGGGCGTTATCGCACACAAATTCAATGTGATGGTTATTTTTTCCCTTGTGAAACGGGGAAGGCTGATTTTATTCTCAATTTTTTACCTGATGGTACAGTGCATCGTAGCATTGTACGCTTAGGTAAGGTCTTTTCGGAAAAACAACGCCCTGGCTTTTCAAACTTAAATTATCGCCGTGATACGTGGACCATGAATAAAGAGCGAACAGAGCTGATCGTGCATCGTAAAGAGGGGATTAATTTTTATTATCGCGTGGTGGATTCGCAAACGCTGCAAATGGATTTAGATAAAAGTAATAATCTAGATGCCACTAACCAAAAATTGTATGCACGAGGTTTTCCGAAATTAGAGCGTGCGTATACATTAAAGCGTGAGCCTAATTCATAGTTAAAATGGAATTGGGCAAAGCAACAGAATAAGACTGAAGAATAAAAATAGTGAAGAAATGAACAGCGTGCGAATTTATGACTTAAATAGTGTGTCGCTAAATAAATGTCATATCAATGCAATTAAAGAGGATTTAAATAAATGGTGGGTCGTCCGCGATTCGAACGCGGGACCAACGGATTAAAAGTCCGCTGCTCTACCAGCTGAGCTAACGACCCTGAGCAAGGTGTGCGAAAGAGTATTCGCTGAAAGTTTAAAAAAGAAATTTTTAAAGCATTCGAACCTGAGCAGGTTTGTAAAATTAGATTTTACAAGAAAGATGGTGGGTCGTCCGCGATTCGAACGCGGGACCAACGGATTAAAAGTCCGCTGCTCTACCAGCTGAGCTAACGACCCATCAAGGGTATCAAAGGAATGGTGGGTCGTCCGCGATTCGAACGCGGGACCAACGGATTAAAAGTCCGCTGCTCTACCAGCTGAGCTAACGACCCATATCATTTGATGGAGCGTATTGTAGCAAGATATGCATCGAGCGCAAGTAAAAAATCGCAAACTTGTTGATGTTTGATTATAAATACAACAAATTTGCGATTAGGTAGCTAAAAAACAAGCAATTCGAGTTTAGAAGCGATATTGATAGGCTTGAATGTTATCAAAGACTTGTTGCGTTAAATCTGCATAGGCACTGCTGTTGGGTAACAGGACCAGCAAACGTTCATCGGTTTTTTTCGGGTCAAAGGCTTGTTCTTTGAGCTTGTTCTTTTGGTATTTAAACGTTCCTGTAGTTTCAACTTGCTTTTGTACGCGTAAGAAAACGGGTACAGCATAGGCAGGCAGACATTTTTTAAAGCTCACGAGCATTTGGGCTAAATCCTGCTCATTCAGTTCAGCGCCGTCTGCCAGTGTAATCGCAGCCATTCCCGCACGACCATTGGTGTTTGGAATTTCAACACCATAAACCACGGCTTCGGTGATTTTGTCATATTCACTAACCATGTTTTCAACTTCAGTCGTGGACACATTTTCGCCTTTCCAGCGGAAAGTATCGCCTAAGCGGTCGACGAATTGGGCATGACGGAAACCAATGTCGCGGACTAAGTCGCCTGTGTTGAAATAAGCATCACCAGACTTGAAGACATCTTTAAGAATCACTGACTTATTTTTTTCAGGGTCTGTATATCCATCAAAAGGGGAGCGGCGGGTAATTTTACCAATCAATAAACCAACTTCGCCTTTTTTGACTTTGATACAGCCGCCCTTGGTATCATAAACAGGTGCATTTTTTTCTTTATCAAACTGGATAATGGCATAAGGTGTAGGTGAAAAGCCGACAGTGTTGTCAAAGTTAAATACATTGCTAAAGCCGACATTGCCTTCACTTGATGCATAAAGCTCTAAAATTTCTTCAATACCAAACCGCTGTTTGAATTTGTCCCAAATATTCGGACGCATGCCATTGCCGATCATTTTGGTGACACGGTGGCCTTTTTCTAAATCTGAAGGTGATGCATCCATGAGGTAGCGACATAACTCACCGACATAGCCAATGGCAGAGGCATCGAACTTTTGCACATCTTTCCAAAAAGCAGAGGTGGAGTATTTACGGCGCAAAGCCAAGGTGCCCGCACTCGCAATCACGCCACACCAACACACCACAATGCCTGTTGCATGGTACAGCGGCAGGGTGACATACATCACATCGTCTTTGCCGAGGTTGAGCACATGCCCGTAGGTTCCATAAGCCAACGTCCAGCGGCTATGCGTGAAAATAACGGCTTTAGGCAAACCGGTTGTGCCTGAGGTATAAATATAAAACAAGCCATCTTTACCCAGCACACTGTGTGTGGTTGGGGTGTTGAACTTGGCAAAGGCATCAATTTTTTCAGCAAGATTACTAAAACCTTGTGGTGCAAGGCCTGCATCTTTTTTGGTTTCTTGGTCGGCAAACCAATAGAAACGATCCGCAGAGAGATTTAGATCATGACGGATTTCATCAACTGCGGCACGACATTCTTCACCCACGATGACTGCGATGGGTTTGACCAGATTAATACTATGCGCCAGCACTTTACCGACTTGCGAGGTATTGACTAAAGCCGCAGTAACGCCAATTTTGGCAAGTGCAATCACGGTTGCAACCAATTCAGGACGGTTTTCAATCATCACTGTGATGACATCACCCTTTTTTGCCCCGATGGATAAAAAATAATGCCCGATTTGGTTTGCCCATTCGTTGAGGGCTTGGTAACTAAATTTTTGCTCTTCAAAAAGCAAGGCCATACCGTGAGGGTTGCGCTTCACTGCTTTTTCAAAAGCAATTCCGAGGCCTGCTGGAGTGTTTGGGGTACGTAAATATGCTTGCTTTAATCCACTGAGTAAGTTGGGAACTTTACTGATGAATTGAGGAAGTTTTGCTGCAACGTCAGTAATACCAATGAGGTCATGTGATGGGTGTTGGCTCATATGAATCCTAATTATTTTATGCAATCCAATGCGTTTGAATAGTGCTCAGTTTCTACACTTGTTCTTTTAATCGTTTCGGTCTAGTGCAATCAACCTAATCTGACGAAAATAACAAAAAAACCTAGCCACTGACATGACTAGGTTTTTTAAATTTACAACTCTAGGGCGAATTACGACTCAGTCGGGCTCGCTTTTTTCGGTGGACGACCACGTGGACGACGTGGGCGAACTGGCTTGTCCGAGTCTGATTTGTCTGACTCATCCGCAGCTATTTCCGCTACAGTTTCAGTTGCTTCTACTTTTTCAGCTTGCTTTGACGCTCTAGGTGCTTTGGCTTGAACTGGAGCAACTACGACTTCCACTTCTTCTTCAACCGCAGTTACATCAGCTGAGCTTTTCACTTCGCTGCTTTCAACGGCAACAGGCGCTTCGCTTTCTGTTGCAAGAGCAGGCTCGTTTTCCTCTGGAGTTACAGCAGGCGCAGCTTCAGCAGTAGGCGTTTCTGCAACAATCGCTGTTTCAGGCGCTGACGATTCAGCAACAGGTGCTGTTTCGCGTGCTTCTTTAGCTTGTTCAGCAGCAAGTTTAGCTAAACGACGACGTTCACGCGGGTCATTTGCAACACGTTGTTCAGACACAGGTGCAGGCGGTGTCAGGTCCAATACTGGAACTGGCTCTGCTTCAGGCTGAGCTTTTGTGATTTCAACATCACGGGTGACCGGTTTTTTCTCTGCCTCAACAGCAGGCGTTGTCACAGTTTTGCTTAACGTTGCTGCATACTCTTCAGTAAATTTCTGAAGGGCACGGTTGAAGGTTGGAATTAAACCAAACTGCTCAATCAGCACTGAACAGTCTTCACCATAGACATGGCGAATCAAGCTGCTGATGGTGTACTGACCTAAAGTTGGCACCTGTGAAGGTGTGAGTTTAGGTGTTTCAGTTTGCTGTGTGTGTGCAGCGCGTTGTTGGCGACGGCGTTGGCGTGGGTCATTGCTGGCACGTTTTACGCTTTCACGTGGTTTTTGCTCTGCTTGTTGTTCAGCAGGTGCTGCTACAACTTCAGTTGCTTTCTCCTGTACCACTTTCTCAGCTTTTACTTCAACTTCTGCTTTCGCAACAGCCGCTTGCTGAGGCTTGGTTTCGGTTGCAGTGTGTGCAGGCGGAGTTAATGCCACGATTTCACTTTGTGCTTGATCGACATTGACCACATGGGCTGTTGTGATCATTTCTTGACGCGGTGCTTCAATCAACTCAACTTTAACTTGAGGTTCTTGAACCACAGCTGGCGCAGCTTCAGTCGCTTGCTCATTCAGTACACTTGGGTCGCGGTGGCGATTTGGGCGTTCTGGACGAGGTTGGTTACGGCGGTCACGACGTGGCATTGCATTTTGCTGTTCGTTTTGAACATCAGTGTTTTGCTGTTGCTCACCGTGTTGGCGACGTGATGAACGCTTGTTTTCACGCGGTTCCTGACGTTGCTGTTCACTGCGCTCTGGACGGTCTTGACGTTGTTGTTCACCGCGCTCAGAACGTTGTTCATGACGGTCTTGGCGTTGTGGTTCATTGCGTTCAGGACGTTGTTCATAACGATCTTGGCGCTGTTGATCTTGACGAGAGACCTGCACAATTTCTTCATGAACTTGGTTGTCATGTTGCGCATTTTGCTCACGAGACTCTTTGTGCTTATTAGGGCGCTTTTTGTTGTGGCGTGTGCCACGTTCCTCTTTCTCTACATGTTTCTCTTCACGGTGTTCAGATTTTGCATGAACAGGTGCAGAGCTCATGTAGACATTATTGCTTGGCGCGATAGGTGCCGCAGCAGGCGTGCCAACTTGACCAAACTGACCACGGCTCACTGCACCGCCATTTACCATTTGCTCAATGGCAGCAGCAGCATTATTTGCAGAACGTGATTGATCGACAGTCGCAGCTTGTTTTTGTACAAACAAGTTCTCTAGCCATGCACATGGGCTACTTGAAGGTGCAGTCTGAGCAGGGGCTTGTTGCGCAACTTGTTGTTGTGGCGCGTTGTTACGAGGTTTTTTGTTGCCTTTTTCTTGTTGTGCAGGCGCAGGAGCGGCATGTTGATGCACATGATCTGCGCCATCTAAATGCCATTCTGATGACTCGTAACCCAACTCTTTTTCGCTTGAACGTGTTGCTTCTGTACGTTCATAGCTGGTTGGTGCAAAGCCTTCAGGGTTATACGAAATTTCGTAATGCGGTGTTTCTAAGTGTGGGTGCGGAAGCACAGTCACACGAACACCTGAGGTTTGTTCGAGGTAAACCAATGTGTGACGCTTTTCATTCAATAAGAATGCTGCAATTTCAACTGGAACCTGTACTTGAACTTCACCATGACGTTCACGCAGCGCAATTTCTTCTACTTTACGCATGATTGAAAGTGATAATGAACGCAAGTCACGCACCATACCTGTGCCATGACAGCGCGGGCAGACATAACCTGTTGCTTCTTCAAGCGAAGGGCGTAGACGTTGACGGCTCATTTCCATCAAGCCAAAACGAGACAATTGACCGAATTGGATACGGGCACGATCGCTTTGTGTTGCTTCGCGAAGTTTCGCCTCAACCATACGTTGGTTGCGGTCTTTGGTCATGTCGATAAAGTCGATTACAACCAAGCCACCAATATCACGTAAACGCAGTTGACGCGCAATTTCTTCTGCTGCTTCAAGGTTAGTATTGAGCGCTGTATCTTCAACGTCGCTACCACGGGTTGATTTTGCAGAGTTGATGTCGATTGACACTAATGCTTCGGTTTGGTCAATAACGATTGAACCGCCTGAAGGAAGTTTAACTTCACGTTCATAAGCCGTTTGAATTTGGCTTTCAATACCAAAATGAGCAAATAACGGTTCATTTAGTGTATAAGTTTTTAGCTTGTCGATTTGACGAGGCATGACCGCTTTTACGAAGTTATAGGCTTCGTTATAGGCTTGCTCTGAATCAATTAAGATTTCAGCAACATCATCACGTAAATAATCACGAATTGCACGCGTCACCACACCCGCTTCTTGGTGAACCAACATTGGTGATGGACCAGAACTTGCTGTATTTTGGATTTGCGCCCAAAGATCAAGTAAGTGCTGTAGGTCGAGTTGTAATTCTTCTTGAGAACGGCCGATACCCGCAGTACGTACAATCACGCTCATGCCACGAGGTACATTTAACGACGCCAACATTTCTTTCAATTCTTCACGTACTGAACCTGAAATTTGACGGCTAATACCACCACCTTTCGGGTTATTTGGCATAAGTACCAAATAGCGACCAGCTAAAGAAATGAAGGTAGAAAGGGCAGCGCCTTTATTACCGCGTTCTTCTTTTTCAACTTGAACCAAAAGCTCTGTGCCTTCAGTAATCAATTCGCGAATATTTGAAGTTTGGCGTGGGTCTGCTTGGTAATATGAATTTGCGATTTCACGCATAGACAAGAAGCCTTGACGTCCCGCACCATATTCAACAAAGACGGCTTCTAAAGAAGGCTCAACGCGAGTCACGTGACCTTTATAGATATTGGATTTTTTTTGTTCACGGGTACGATTCTCTAAGTCAAAATCGTAAAGACGCTGCCCAGTGACAAGTGCAACGCGAATCTCTTCTGCATGTGTTGCATTAATCAACATACGTTTCATGGGTGTAACACCTAATAGTGATACACAGCAAACTATCGCTAAACACGTAGCGAACATCAAACATCACGGACCAATTTTGCTCAGATCTCAAATAAACCGATTGTGGTCTGAGTTTTATTACCTGCCTTTTTGATCGGCTTCGGTTTTGATTCACATATTGATGATGGCAATACGGCTTCAATCTTTAAACGATTAAAGTCTCCTGCGCGTTTCACTGGCGGACAAGCGGTGCATTGGATGTAAGTAACTTTCACTGTCACATTTGCTCGAAGAGCAACCCTTCTTTTTGGATAGGGTGTCTTGATACGGAATTATCATCGTACCTTTACAACTGAACAGATCCATATGCATCAACGCTGTGGCCTGAATACGACATCAGGGAGCGACTAATCTGATGTATATCAGTTTACGTTTAAAAACCAACCTTCGTTGGTCACATATTTTTTTGGGGCAAACTGATTTATGTGCAGATGCACAATTAAACCTAACAGTTTGCTGTTTTGCCGATATAATAAGCCTTCGGCGTCGGCATAATTCTTTTGGGACCGTTCCAAGCTGAGTTGAGTTATTTTCTTAACTATTCAATTTAAAATTGAAATGATTAAGCTTTTGACTCACTTATGGTGGTATCCGTGCGCTGACTATATCAAACCTTGTACCATCTGCCTATGGGCTAAGCTAGTCTTTCTTGTGTAAAGCATAGCCTAAATGGTCATTTTTTATTCAAATTCCGTATTTTTTAGGTCGCAGTAACTGTATGAATTCTACCCAACAATGGCAAAACGTGACGTGGTTTGAAGTGGACGAGCATCAAGCAGGGCAACGGATTGATAACTTTTTATTTAGCCGTTTAAAAGGTGTGCCTAAAAGTCGTATTTATCGCCTGATTCGTGAAGGTCAGGTTCGCGTGAATAAAAAGCGTATAAAAGCAGAAACTAAGCTGTCTATTGGTGACCAAATTCGTGTGGCCCCGATTCGCTATGAACAAAAAGATGAAAATGCGGCGCCTGTTTCTGACAAAGTAGCACAGAGTTTACTCAGCCGTGTGGTGTATGAAGATGAGGGCTTGATGGTCGTCAATAAGCCATCTGGCATTGCCGTACATGGCGGCAGTGGTGTGGCTTATGGTCTGATTGAAGGCTTACGTGCGGCAACAGGTAAGAAATACTTAGAACTGATTCATCGTATTGACCGTGATACCTCAGGTTTGGTGATGATTTCTAAAAAGCGTAGTGTGTTAAAAAGCTTACAAGACACGCTGCGTGAACACAAAATTAAGAAAACTTACGCCGCTGTAGTCAAAGGTGTGGTGAGTTTAGACAAGCAGTTAATTGATGCGCCTTTGCACCGTTATGAACTGGCCAATGGTGAACGTCGTGTGCGTGTGTCGAGTGAAGGTAAAGAGTCTAAAACACAGTGGAATGTGGCTGAGCGCTTTATGCATGCAACCTTAGTTTATGCATCGCCACTTTCAGGGCGTACCCATCAAATTCGTGTACATGGTTTAAGCATCGGTCATCCACTGGTCGGTGACGATAAATATGGTCATGAAACTGAATATAAAGGCCCGAAGCCGCGTCGTTTATGTCTGCATGCAATGCGTTTAGACATCCCTGGTTATGCGCCGATTGAAGCGCCTTTGCCTGAAGATATGCAGAGTATTGTGGCGCAGTTAAGAGCGCAAAAGAAGGATTAAGTCTTTTCCCTTTCATTTTAGGAGAGGTGATAAAGCCATGACTTTTGTTGGTTGTGATTAATTTAAAATGATGTTGTAGTGGTCATCTTTAATTTTAAAGATGAAAAGTAACAAAAATCTTTTGTTGAGCTGATGGAACGTCTTGAACGCGCTTTAAGCACTGATTTAAAGCGAAATGCAAGTCAGCTCAACAGCGACATCCTTGTAAATGCATCGTGTAAATTGTCTTCATAAAAGTAAATATTGGAACCCCAGCATGAACAAACCTGTAGAACTGATTATCTTTGATTGGGATGGGACTTTATTTGACTCTGTGGGGCAGATTGTGGCGAGTTTATTGTTTGCCGCGCAGCAATTTGCACAGCCTTTAACTGCTGATGCTGCAAAAAGTATTATTGGTTTAGGTTTGCCAGAAGTCGCGCAGCGATTATTTCCTCAAGTGCCTGAGCTACATACTGAGATTTTGCAATGCTATGCCGAGCATTATGTGGCGAACTCGAAAGGTGATGTCTGGTTCGACGGCGTAGCCGATATGTTGAATGGCTTACGTGAAGCGGGTTTACAGTTGGCGGTGGCGACAGGTAAAAGTCGTAAAGGCTTAGATCGAGTATTGGCTCAAACACAGAGCCAAACACTATTTGTGACAACGCGTGCTGCCAGTGAGACTAAATCTAAACCGCATCCTTTAATGTTGGAAGAGATTTTAAATGAAACGGGTGTGTCTGCTGAACGCGCGATTATGGTCGGTGATACCAGTTATGATCTAGAAATGGCGCGTAATATTGCCATGCCGAGAATCGGGGTGAGTTATGGGGTGCATACACCTGAAACGCTCAGACAATATCAACCTTTGGCCATCGCGGATGATGTGCCGAGCTTGCATCAGCATTTATTGCAATATGTTGACTTTAAACAAGTGATTTAACTTGAGTCGTCTAAATATATAGACTGTGGAAGATGGTCAGAGTGAGTCTGACTGTTTTGGGTCGATCATCTTTAAAGCTTTTGTCTTTAGTATGTTTTAAGGCGAATGAACGTTTCATTTAACTTTTGGATTTGTAATTTGAAAAAGCTCTGATTGGGGCTTTTTTTGTGATGTTATCGTCGAAATGACTTCAATGATCGTCTTTATATTGGATGGTTGTCATTTGAGAGGATGACAAAAAAATAAAAAACAGGGTGCTTAGAGCGTGATAAAACCCGCCGCGACATTGATGCTAATGGCGAGAATAGAGGTGTTAAAACCATAAGCTAAAATAATGTGCAGAATATTGAGAATACGCATCGAACGCGAAGTAATAGAAACATCCGCGGTTTGCGCAGAAGTGCCAATCACATAACTAAAATATAAAAAGTCGGGATAGGTCGGTTGAGCCGTTTTGGGAAAGTCTAAGCCTGCATCTTGTTGGTCTGCGAGAGCCAGATAATAGTCATGTGCATAATGAATGGCAAACACGGTATGCATAAAGAACCATGCACTAATAATGGTGAGTAAGGACAGCGCTAAGTGCCCATATTTGATGGTTGAGTCATTCGGAAGATGAGTCAACTCTAATACAATCGCAATTAAGCACATGAGCAAAGTCAGGATGACCAACAGTAGAATGATCCATTTACTGGCATCTTGTTGTTGTGCATGTTGCAGGATGTGTCGATGATCAACGGACCACAGGGTGGTCATGGTTTTGACTAAATAACTTGAGACGGCAATATTCCAACTGATCAATAAATTTGTCGACCAAGACCAGTCGGTAAATGTATTCAGCAGCGTATAAAAAACAGCAGTCAGCAAAAAACTAATGAAAAAGAAGGGGCGAAATTTCATTGCTGTTTTTAAACGCTGCAAAGTGGGCATCGGCATAATTTTCTCCTTCTGTGTTTTATTATTTTTTTCGTGCAGCTAAAATCGCAGTGCCTATTTAAGTAAGAGTACCTACGTCTTTAGGATTAGTCTGTGTTCGGACTTCAGTTGTAGGGAACCTGACAAAAGCCTGTTTTTCTTAGCCTATCCTAGCTTAAAAAGAATGCAAAAGGAAAAAGCGAGAAGGCATCGACATCGCTTAAAAAAAGATGAAAATCTGCTTGTCATACAGCGTGTAGTTCTGTGAGAAAGGCGCGTAGCTATTTATTATTCAGAAAATAGTAGCGCGCCGAATAAGATGCGTAATGAGGACTCACTGCAGATTTATTCGCGGTTAATATCCAAATAAAATACCCGAGTCAGTAATTCTATAAATTTTGTCACTGCCAGTGAGCTGTTATTTTTACGATAGTTCACATACAGATCCAAATACGGCAGCTCAACCTCAAGTGGACGAATTACCGTGTTGTTCATGCTAAGTGGCGCAATGTAACCGGGTAAAATTGTACAGCCGAGCCCCAAGCCAATCGTATTGATATTGAATAGGATATTGTCGGCTTTTTGCACAATGTTAAATTCAATATTGTGGGCTTTGGCAAATTCCAAAATGGTCTGGTGTAAAGTCTGTGACTGCTCGGCTGCGGGAATAATAAAATCAATGCCATCTAATGCTTTAACCGGAATTCGCTCGTATTGGGCCAAAGGATGATCTTTCGGCAACAGGAAAATGAGTGGTTCACGCAGTACAAACTGGCTTTCGATTTCATCACTATGAACATTATTTCGTGTAAAGCTAATGTCCAACTCCCCTTTTTTCAGCAAACGCAGTTGCTCAGTATTGTTCATACTGAACAACTCAATTTTTAATTCTGGGTTTTGTACTCTTAAATTGGGCAGCACATAAGGAAAGATTTTCATTTCTGCAACAGGGACAAAACCAATGCGGAGCATCTGCTGTTTGGCCTGTGACACTTGGCGTGCCATAGCGACCGCTTTGTCTGCCTGAGCCAAGGTGAGACGTGCTTGTTCAAGGAAAACAGCGCCTTCTTCCGTGAGTTCAACTTTTCGCTTGGTTCGATACAGTAACTGTACGCCGACATCTTCTTCAAGGTCTTTGATTTGCTGACTTAATGAGGGTTGAGCGGTATAAAGTTTCAGTGCTGCTTTACTAAAGTTCAGTTCTTCAGCAACAGTAATGAAATAGCGAAGGTGTCTAAGTTCCATATAAATAACCCACTGACTAATCCAAAAAATGTCTTACCATGACTGCGGTGAAGTATAATCGATAAACAATGATGCCGTGAAGATGATTCAATTATTTAGAAAATAAATGATCTTGGGTTGATTTTTGAGATTTTCGTATATGAAATAACAGGTTTAATAATTGCTAAAAGGTATTAGTTAAATATTGAAAATAGTTCATTCCAATCAACTGAAAATCGGGGGAGGTGAACTACATAAAAATACAGTTGCGTTTTGCCGAAATTGGATATGATAAAAAACATAAATATAATTTAATTGAACATACGGGCTAAAAATCGATATGGCAGATTCAAATAAACTGGTGGTCTATGCCGCGCTGTTGGGGAATTTAGCCATTGCGCTAGTAAAGTTTATTGCGGCTTATCTGACCAATAGCTCTGCCATGTTGAGTGAAGCGATTCACTCTGTTGTGGATACCTTAAACGAAATTTTACTGTTATATGGATTGAAGAAGTCAAATAAACCTGCCAATTTTAATCATCCTTTTGGCTATGGGCGAGAGCTGTATTTTTGGGCCTTCATTGTATCTCTCATGGTTTTTGCCTTAGGGGCATTGGTGTCTATGTACAATGGGATCATGCACATTGTGCACCCTGAACCGATTTTAAATCCGACCATCAATTATGTTGTACTGGGTTTTGCATTTGTAAGTGAGGGGGCTTCATGGTGTGTTGCCCTGAAAGTGTTTCGTAAGGCTAAAGGTCAGCAAGGTTATTTCGAAGCTTTTTGTCGTAGTAAAGACCCCACCACGTTTACCGTTTTGTTCGAAGACTCTGCTGCATTAATTGGTATGTTGATTGCCTTTCTCGGTATTTATTTGGCGCATCCTTTAAATATACC
>JACCEE010416343.1_pt1 | contig 19205 bp, 13 predicted proteins | sample 7449931 | NCBI WGS metagenome assembly JACCEE01 (sample SAMN15323457, study PRJNA562643) | freshwater metagenome | isolation source: river surface water | place: USA:Blue River Watershed | collected 2017-08-19 | reverse complement strand
TCCGAAGTCTCGTCGGGAACAACTTCGTTATTAACGACATCCTCATCATAGGAAGTCGTTGTGTTTTGAGGAATCAAGGATAAAAGATAGAAAAGAAATGCCGTGAAGATCGTGGCGAGTCTCTCGAGGACCTGCAAAATCGCGTCGTAAGGAATGATAAGAACAACAGGAATAATGATACACAAGGCCAGTAACAGGAAAAAGATTATTCGTTGGTTGTTTGCTTTGATCTGCTTTCCCGGCTGTGTCGGCGAGACAAGAAAATGCTCGAAGGAATTCTCAAAATCGATCATCTGGTTCGCGGCCAGATACAGACAGATGCTGATTAGGCAGGAAGAAAATACATAGGGCATCAGACTGTACTCTCGATAGATGAGCAAAACGAGAAGGAACAGGAAGTTTACGCAGATCGTTATGATGATCTGGAGCTGCGAGGCGACAACAAAGGTACTCCGGTACTTCTTAGCGAGGGAATTATAAAGTAGAAATCCGGTTAGTACCATAAAGCAAATACTTAACTGGATATCTACCTTCGAGAGGAAGATAAGCGGCAGGAGAGCGATGATAATATGTCCGATTATCATTGGAAGCACAGGAAGAATGAAGCGTCGCATGATAAGAAATAACAACATTGGCACGAGTAGCCAGAACATGAAGAGATACTTATGCATAAGCCCCGGTGCGTTTGCGGCAAGCGATGTTCCGAGAGGTTGCAACATCAGAACGTAGACCAGACTCATCAGAAGATCCGGTAATAACAGCGAGGAATTCCATTCTGGCATACGCATACGCATAGGTTTACTTGTCATATACCACCTCCAAAAGCGTGGTGAAGGAAGTAAGTCCCGGCTCAAGCTCAGGAGGAGTCTGGTCGTGGAGTAAGATCCAGTAGATGGCGTATCCGTCGTGGTGTCGGCTGACCAAATACTCCTGGAGGCGACGGTCTGCGTTTGCGGAAAGGACAACATACGTGTTCTCAATCCCGCCGGTTTCTATGGCCCGATCGAGCGTCGGAAGAAAGACATCGACGCGCTGAGATAAGTCAATTCTTGCCAAGGAGATTCCGAGATTTCTCACATGCTCTTCACCGGAACCGAGTTCAGTATCAATCTCTTCACCGGTCAGAATGTCCTTGCTGTTCGACAAGAGTCGCACCGGTATCTCCTGCTCGGCGGCATCGGCGAACCAGGTCATCGCCAGACTGATACATTTCTCCAAGAGGAAGTAATCCTTAGAGAGGGTATAAGGCATAATGTTCAGAAGGATCGTCAATTCTCTTCGATTGGTGCGGTTATGCACGTTCACCATCAGATGATCGTTCTTGGCGGACGCCTTCCAGTTGATATCACGATACGGGTCGCGAGGGCTGTACTCGCGTATGCCGGCAAATGTGAAAGGGTCAGGTACCTGACTTCTGGGGTTGACGGTCTCGCCGAGAAAACGTTGAAACAACTGATCAATTTCCGGAGCGCGTATTCGATCCGGCGTGACGATCAGCGAGGATTCACAAGGGAAGTTTCCTGTGATCCGGGACATCAGTAACAGATCCCTCGTTGAAACGACGAGTCGAACGAAACGGAAGTACCCTCTCCGCGAGCAAAGAACGCGAATATGGCGATCATGGCGTTGCCAGATACCGAGCGATAAGAGATCCTCCCGGTAGTAATGGTCGCTGCGAAACGTGTTTGTCATATCGAGGAAATCCAGTCCCCTCGATGCCTCGAATTTGAGAGTAACCCAAGGGAGAGGAAGCATCTTCCGATTAGCAATCGATTCGGTGATGACAATGATATCTCCCTTGGAGGCAATAGACGTCGAAAAATACACATCCGTATCCAGATGTTTCAGCGCAGTTTTCCGATAGATTAAAGATTGGGCGACGAGAATCGCAACAAGGATTGCAAGGAAGATTACGACGGGCATAAGAAATCCTCCACAAGGAACACGTAGACAACGGATCGGAACTGCAGTTTGTCAGATCGAGAAATCTTCGGTCGGACAAGAGATCTCACCGAGGATTTTTTTCAGAAGTTCGGATGCGCGTCCGTATTGCTTGCCGTACTGGCCGTCCAAGGAAACCGAGGAGTTCGAGCGCAGAATCAATCGATGGGCGAGCACGGGAATGACAAGGGCCTTCACATCATCCGGCGTGACAAACATACGCCCTTGAATCGCCGCATGCGCCTGTGATGCCTTCATCAGTGCGAGGGAGGCGCGTGGACTCGCGCCGAGAAGGACCGCATCCGAGGAACGTGTCGCTTCGATAATATCGACGATGTAGGCAAGAACGGAATTGCACAAACGGACCTTCTCAACCTGCTCCTGGATGAGAATCAACTCATCCGCATGGCATACGGGAACCAGCGTCTGCAGAGGATCCTCTGTGCGAAAACGCGACAGAATCTTGACGGCATCTTCCTTCTCGGGATATCCGAGCCGAAGTCGCATAAGAAATCGGTCAAGCTGCGCTTCCGGCAGAGGAAACGTCCCCTGTGTTTCGACGGGATTCTCAGTCGCCACCACGAAGAACGGGTGATTGAGAAGCATCGAATCTCCGTCCACGGTGACCTGCCGCTCTTCCATACATTCCAGAAGACTGGATTGTGTGCGTGCTGTCGCCCGGTTGATCTCATCCGCGAGCAAGATATTTGTGAACAACGGCCCTGCGCGAAAAACAAATTCGCCGAGCTTCTGATTGTAATAATGAATACCCGTAAGATCTGAGGGCAGAAGATCCGCCGTGAACTGAACGCGGGTAAAGGTAGAGTCCACCGATCGTGCCAGGGCTCGTGCGAGCTTGGTCTTTCCCGTGCCGGGCACATCCTCCAGAAGCACATGTCCCTTCGCGAATAAGGCGGTTAAGAAGAGATCGACAATATCGCTTTTGCCGACAATCACGCGTCCGATATTGGTTCGGATTCTCGATGCCAATTCCTCGATTTTGTGAGCCGTCTCTCGCTCTTGTGTCGTTTCTGGCGTCATCTTATCACCCTCTTCAATCTGCTCCTTGAACGAGCGTTTTTTATTCTTGATAATTTTACTACAAACTGTAGTTTTCGTGGATGAAACAAAAGCAACAAAACTTGTAGAATATGCAATGCCTTGTTCCCAAACCTCGAAAAGATGGGCTTTTTGTTGACATGCTCGGCTCGCTTACCTATTATTAAGTTTATGCAAAAATGACTGTGCAGAGCCAGGATGAAGATATAGCGGGAGGTAAAATATGACGGATCAACTCCAGGAAATGGGTAGAAGAATCAAGGCCCTGCGAGAGATCGAAGACATCTCGCCGGAGACCATGGCAAAGAAATGTGAAGTATCTCTGGAAGAGTACGCCTTATATGAAGAAGGAAAGAAGGACTTCTCTTTCTCGTTTCTCTATAATGCGGCAAATGCTTTGGGGGTCGATGTCGTCGATCTGATGAGCGGAGACTCGCCGAAGCTATCCACCTGCAGCATGGTCAAGAAGGGCGGCGGGTTCGAGATTAAGCGCCGGGAAGCTTACAATTACAAACACCTCGCGTTTACCTTCCGCAATAAGATGGCCGAGCCCTTCATGGTCACGGTCGAGCCGAAGGACGATAAGCCGGTTACCCTGCACTCCCATGACGGACAGGAGTTTAATTATGTCGTCGAAGGTCAGATGACCTTTTTCATCGGAGACATATCGTATGATCTCGGTGAGGGCGACAGCGTATATTTTGACTCAGGAATACCGCATGCGATGAAGGCTGAGAACGGGTTGCCGTGTAAGTTTCTGGCTGTTGTGATGAAGAAGGAGAAGTAATATGCCGATCTACGAAGAATTTATCGGAAGACATAGAGACGACTATGCCACGCTGGAGGATATCTCCCGGAATTATCGGGTGACTTACGGCGATACTTTTAATTTTGCTTATGATGTTCTGGATGTACTGGCGACGCGTTCACCGGACAAGCTCGCGATGCAGTGGGTATCCAATGATGGCGAAGAACGTCAGTTCACCTTCGGCGAGATGTCCAGACTCTCCAACAAAGCTGCGAATTTTTTCGTGAATGCCGGTATACGCAAGGGCGACTTTGTCATGCTGGTCCTGAAGCGCGGATATGAGTTCTGGTATTGTATGATGGGTCTCCACAAGATCGGCGCGATCGCCGTGCAGGCGACGCATCTTCTTACGGCAAAAGATTACATCTACCGCATGAATGCCGGCGGCATCAAGATGATTGTCATGACAGGCGACGGGGACTGTACCAGCCACGTCGACGAAGCTCTCGACAAGTATGAGACGCTACAGATCCGCGCGGTTACAAGAGGCAAGAAGGCTGAAGGCTGGATCGATTTTGACGCGGAATTCGAGAAGCAGAGCGATATCTTCCTCCGGCCGACCGGCGAGGCGGATACGAAGGTTACCGATTCGATGATCATGTCTTTCTCGTCCGGAACCACCGGTTATCCGAAGATGGTCGTCCATGATTTCTCCTATCCCCTGGGCCATCTGATGACCGGGGTATTCTGGCACCGTGTTGAAGATGGCGGACTTCATTTCACGATATCCGACACGGGTTGGCTCAAATCCCTCTGGGGCAAGATGTACGGCCAGTGGCTCGGTGAATCCGCGATATTCACGTATGATTTCGAGAAGTTTTCAGCCGCGGATATTCTGGACAAACTCGCGAAATATAAGATCACGACCTTCTGTGCGCCGCCGACGATGTACAGATTTATGATCAAGGAGGATTTCTCTCCTTATGATTTGTCCTCGCTACGGCATTGTTGCACCGCCGGAGAAGCGTTAAATCCCGAAGTCTACAACCAGTGGCTTCGCAACACGGGGCTCAAGATTTTCGAGGGTTTCGGACAAACGGAATCTACCCTTGTCTGCGCGACGTTGTTCCCGTGGATGCAGCCGCGTCTGGGATCGATGGGACTCGGGGCACCGGGGTATCAGGTTATCATCTCCGACGAGAATGATCAGGAAGTATCGAGTGGTGTAACCGGCGAGATTTGCATTCGTACCGATGCTTCTGTCGGAGGGAAACCGCTCGGCTTGTATCGGGAATATTTTCGCGATGAAGAGGCGACAACGCGCGCATGGCACGACGGACTTTATCACACGGGAGACACAGCGTATCGCGATGAGATGGGATTCCTCTGGTATGTCGGACGCGTCGATGACGTCATCAAGAGTTCCGGATACCGTATCGGACCTTTTGAAGTCGAGAGCGCACTGATGGAACATCCGGCGGTCACCGAGTGTGCCGTCACCGGAGTTCCTGATCCGGAACGCGGTTTTGCCGTCAAAGCAACGATCGTGCTTTCGAAGGGATATACGGGTTCCGATGCACTGACAAAGGAACTGCAGAATCACGTGAAGAAGGTCACTGCGCCGTATAAGTACCCGCGTATTATCGAGTACGTCACGGAGCTGCCGAAGACGATCAGCGGTAAGATTCGCCGCGTGGAAATCCGGGAGCGCGACAAAGCAAAAAACGATTGAGCGAAACGACGAAACAGATGAGAGGAAGATGAGAAGATGGCACGTGTCGACAAGGTAAACAAGGCGTTTGAGCCGGCTGAGGCAGAGGAGAGGATCTACAAAGACTGGATGGCGCGAGGGTATTTTCACGCCGTCGTAGATCGTGAGAAGGAGCCCTTCTGCATCGTTATGCCGCCGCCGAACATTACCGGGCAGTTGCATATGGGGCATGCGCTCGATAACACTTTGCAGGATATTCTCACCCGCTTCAAGCGAATGAACGGATATTCTGCCCTGTGGCTTCCGGGGACGGACCATGCGGCGATCGCGACCGAAGCTAAGATTGTTGAGGCGATGAAGAAGGACGGCGTCACGAAGGATGATCTCGGGCGTGACGGATTTCTCGAGAGAGCCTGGCAATGGCGTAACGAATACGGCAGCCGTATTGTCGAGCAGTTAAAGCGGCTGGGTTCCTCGTGTGATTGGGACCGCGAACGCTTCACCATGGACGAGGGCCTTTCCGATGCCGTGACTCAGGTTTTCATTAAGTATTATGAGGAAGGTTTGATCTACCGCGGCGAGCGAATCGTCAACTGGTGCCCGCACTGTCTCACTTCGATCTCAGAGGCAGAAGTTGAGTATGAGGAGAAGGACGGACATTTCTGGCACATCCGTTACCCACTGTCGGACGGTTCGGGATTTCTGGTGCTTGCTACCACCCGTCCGGAGACACTGCTTGGAGACACGGCTGTCGCCGTACATCCCGAAGATGAGCGTTATCAGGCGCTGATCGGCAAGACAGTCATCCTGCCGTTGGTCGGTCGGGAGATTCCGATCGTCGCGGATACGTATGTGGAGAAGGAGTTCGGAACCGGTGTCGTGAAGATTACACCGGCTCATGATCCGAATGACTTCGAAGTTGGTCTTCGTCACCAGCTTCCGGTTGTCAACGTGATGACCGAAGATGCCCATATGAACGAGAATGCCGGTAAGTTCGAAGGCCTCGATCGCTATGAAGCGCGGAAGAGAGTTGTGGAAGAACTGACCGAGCAGGGTCTTCTTCTGGAGACCAAGCCGCACCGTCACAATGTCGGGACCTGCTATCGCTGTAAAACGGTTGTCGAACCGCGCGTGTCGTTCCAGTGGTTTGTGAAGATGAAGCCGTTGGCCGAGCCGGCGATTAAGGCTGTGCGTGACGGCGACACGAAGTTCGTACCGGAGCGTTTTGACAAGATCTACTTCAACTGGATGGAGAATATTCGTGATTGGTGTATCTCGCGACAGCTCTGGTGGGGTCATCGTATCCCTGCGTATTATTGCGGGGATTGCGGCGAGATCACGGTAAGCGCGACAGTCCCGGAAATCTGTCCGAAGTGCGGATCGAAGCATCTCACGCAGGATCAGGATACGCTCGACACCTGGTTCTCATCCGCGCTGTGGCCGTTCTCTACCCTCGGCTGGCCGGAGAATACCGAGGAGCTTTCCTATTTCTATCCCACGAATGTTCTTGTGACGGCCTACGACATTATTTTCTTCTGGGTCGCCCGTATGATCTTCTCGGGTATGGCTTGTATGAAGAAGGCTCCGTTTGACTACGTTCTGATTCACGGAATTATTCGTGACGCGCAGGGCAAGAAGATGAGTAAGTCTTTAGGCAACGGGATAGATCCGCTCGTTCTCATCGATAAGTACGGTGCGGATGCACTGCGCTATGCTCTGGTTACGGGCAATGCCCCCGGAAACGATCAGAGATTTCAGGAGGATAAGATCGAGGCCGGTCGAAATTTCTCGAACAAGATCTGGAACGCGATGCGCTTTGTTCTGATGAATGTAGGCGATGACGAGACATTTGATGATGTCTCCGCCGCAGATTTCGAGACCGAGGACAAGTGGATACTCTCGCGTCTCAATACCGTTTCGGCAGAGGTAACGGCAAATCTTGATCGTTTCGAATTCGGTGTCGCACTCGCCAAGATCTACAGTTTCCTGTGGGAAGAGTACTGCGACTGGTATATCGAGATCGTGAAGGCACGCCTTTTCGACGGCGATCCGAAGACCTCTTCCGCGGCGAAGTATGTTCTTAACGAGACCTTATCCCGTGCGATGCAGCTTCTCCATCCCTTCATGCCTTTTCTTACCGAAGAAGTCTACCATCAGCTCGTGATCCGGAAGAGCGCATCTTCCATCATGGTGTCCGATTGGCCGAAGCCGCAAGAGGAATGGAATTTTCCGGAAGAAGAGAAGAGCATGGCGGTCTTGATGGACGCGATTCGAGCGATTCGCAACGTGCGTGTCAACATGGGGGTTGCGCCTTCGAAGAAGACCTCCGCAATTCTTGTGACATCGGATACTTCGATTCAGACTGTCTTCGCCGGCGGGATGCGTTTCCTTGAGCGGCTTGCGGGAGTCTCGGAACTCTCGACGGATGTTCGGAAACAGGACATTCCTTCCACGGCGATCGCCGTGGTTTTCGGCGGCGGAGAGATTTATATTCCGCTCGGCGAGCTGATCGACATAGAGAAAGAGAAGGAACGCCTCGAAAAGGAAAGAGCCAATCTCGAGAAGGAGATCGCTCGCGTCGATGGGAAGCTCTCCAATGAGGAATTCGTCGGCAAGGCGCCGGAAAAGGTGATCGCAGCCGAACGGGAGAAGAGTGCCAAATACAAGGAGATGTACGAGAATATTCTGTCGCGGATCGCGTCGCTTGTGTAACGCGCCAAGGGCAAAGGAGGGTTTATGGAAGAAGAGAAACAGCAGAATGACATCGATCCGCAGGTCGCGGATCATGAGGAGAACACAGAGGTAATCGATACCGAGCCGGAAGTTTCAGAAGAGCGCCGACGGACGGATCCTTCAACCTTGCCGCAGGATACGGTACACTGTTACCCCGCGGATCCCGGATTGATCAATCGCAGACGGATGATCACGGCGATTCTTATTGCGGTTTCGCTGATCGGAGGCGTGTACTTCGCGCTTCCCGCATCACAGAACTTCGTCCTTCTTGCCATCTTTGCCGTCATAACGATAATCAGTGCGATCGTTTTTGCGCAGACGTTCCTGATCGCAAAGTATCGCGTCGCGGTCGATTACGGGAAGAAAGAGTTTGTCCTTCGGTACCAGTTTCAGAAGATTCGCATTCCGTTCGAGAATTTCGAGACAAGAGAAGGAAAACCGGAGAAATCGGATGAATTGATCAATCTTACGAGCAAAGGCGGGAAGGCGACCCTTTATCTGATTCTCGATGATGTTCGAGCATCTGCCTGCTACCAGACATCGACGAGAGATCTTGCCGGAATCGAGGATTTTCGCCGCCTGCAGAAGGATGCCACGGAGATTCAAAGCGCGTATCGAGGAGTTCTTGTATCGGATGACAAACCGGATTCAGAAGACGAAATGGACAAAATCATTAAAAATGCCATGTCATGATCCCGAAAATAGGCGTAAAATGATTGACGGATACAGCTTTGGAATCTTACAATAGTACGGGCGCGACGAAGCTATGTTGCGCAAACGTAAAGAAGGAGTGATCAATATGCCATTAGTAACAACGACAGATATGTTCAAGAAGGCCTATGAAGGCGGATATGCAATCGGTGCGTTCAATGTCAACAACATGGAGATTATCCAGGGAATTACCGAGGCCGGCAAGGAGCTCAACGCGCCCCTTATTCTTCAGGTTTCCGCAGGCGCTCGCAAGTACGCCAATCACACCTATCTTGTTAAGCTCGTCGAGGCTGCTCTCATTGAGACCAATCTCCCGATCGCGCTTCACCTGGATCACGGCGATACGTTCGAACTTTGCAAGAGCTGCATTGACGGCGGATTCACTTCCGTTATGATCGACGGATCCCATCATGATTATGAGGGCAATGTCGCAGTAACAAAGCAGGTCGTAGAGTATGCTCACGCGCACGGCGTTGTTGTAGAGGCTGAGCTCGGCCGTCTTGCCGGAATCGAAGATGATGTCAATGTTTCCGCTGAGAACGCTTCTTACACAGATCCGGCACAGGTACAGGATTTCGTCGAGCGCACCGGATGTGATTCCCTTGCGATCGCGATCGGAACCTCCCACGGTGCGTTCAAGTTCAAGCCCGGCCAGAAGCCGCAGCTTCGTTTTGATATCCTTGCGGATGTTGCGAAGCGTCTTCCCGGATTCCCCATCGTTCTTCACGGTGCTTCTTCGGTTATTCCGGAGTACGTCAAGATGGTCAACGAGAATGGCGGCAAGATGCCGGATGCTATCGGCATTCCGGAGGATATGCTTCGTGAAGCGGCAAGAATGTCTGTTTGCAAGATCAATATCGATTCTGACATTCGTCTTGCTATGACCGGAACCATTCGCAAGTATTTCAATGAGAATCCGTCTCACTTTGATCCTCGCCAGTATCTTGCTCCGGCACGTAATGCTGTCAAGGGCATGGTCGCACACAAGATCACAAACGTTCTTGGCTGTGACAACAAGGCGTAATCGCAATCGTATATCCATAAACCGCCTGTTGCGAGCAAAGCAATGGGCGGTTTTTTTTCGCCGCGAAAACATCTCAATGGATTTTGTGCTGTGAGTGGCTTCTATGCTATAATATTTGCACCACGAAAAGCGCTGAATGGACTCGCTCGATCGGACAGATCGTAATCAATAGCGCCAAGGGTATGGAGAACGTATGAAAAAAAGAGGTAATCAGGATTTTCCGTTTAATGACGTGTCACCGTCAGAGGACCGATTCAACACAGAGCTTGTGAAGCCTTCTGATAAAGGTAGCGCATCTTCACCGGTTTCCTTTTCGGGCGCATCGCAAGATGCGAGAAACACAGCTTCGCGAGCTTTTGAGGCTCCTTCACAGAAGCCGCAGGCGAATATATCGAAGGCAGCCCCCGCGGCAGCGCGCCCCGCCTTCGATGCCTCCTTCTTTGATGATCCTTCCCATGGGTCCGGAAGTAAAGAGAAGGAACACTACCAGTCGTCATCCAGGCAAAGATTCGAGGATTCTTCGGCGCATCCGCAACGAGCGGAAACCCGCGATCCCTATGAAGATCGTTTGCCGAAGATTCAGAAAGCGCCGGCGGGTCGACGCACACTGGATTTGCAGATTCAGATACTCTCGGTTATTGCCGGAGTTATGCTCATCGTCGTTCTGATTCTTCTGTATCTGGCGATCTTCGGAGGCCGTAAGGATTCCGCGACCGCGGCTGCGACGAATACGTCTGCTACGCAGGTGAGTGCAGGCATAACCGAGTTCGGATCCTTGACACCCATAGCTACGACTCTGGGTGTCAGCATTACGCCGGATCCTCTGGCCACGACGACTCCTTCGGAAACAACCGCGGATACTGATCCGTCTTCGCTCGCGAATATGCCCCCGTCCGCCGAGCACCCTGTGATTGCACTGACGTTTGACGACGGGCCGTCAGCGACGTATACGCCTCAGCTTCTCGACGTTCTCAAAGAGAAGGGCGTGCCTGTGACCTTTTTTCTTCTCGGTGTGAAGGTTGCCGATGCCGACCCGGCCCTGCTTCAGCGAATGGTTGCGGAAGGACATGAGATCGGTAATCATTCATACGATCATTCGGTCTACACCAAGATTACTGAGGAAGAGATCCGCGAGCAATTACAGAAGACGAACGATCTGATCCTCGCCGCGACAGGTATAACTCCGACGGTTATGCGCCCGCCCCAAGGTGGAACCAATGATACAGTTCTGGCGCTGTCGAAGGAATTTAACATGGCTTGTGTCAACTGGTCCTGGGAAAGTTGTCCGGAGGACTGGGAAGCTGATCATCAGACACCTGAATTCATCTCGAACCATGTCATTGAGAATGCGGCGAACGGCCATATCGTGCTTCTCCACGACATTCATCAGGCCACTGTGGAGTCTGTGGCGGCGATGATTGACGGCTTGATCGCGAAGGGCTATCGTTTCGCTACGGTATCCGATCTTCTTGCTACTTTACCGGAAGGCGAACAGACCGGCGTTATGTATTATTACGGCAGAGTATAAGATCCACCTTTTCCATTGAAGGTACATTGATTCTCTCAAGAGCAGCTGTCCTCATCGGAAAGAACGACGAATTCGTCATAGAAGGCTGTGATCTGTTCGCAAAGCTCGGCGTACCGGGCGTATTCTTCCGGCATAGTGTCCTTTGAGAAGCCGGCTTCCAATGTGATTTTGAGAGATTCATTCTCCTCGATCGCTTTCTCAAGAAACCGCAGACGTTCCTTGCGTCGCGCGGTTTCTTTGCGTTCCGCGGCGCGGTCTTTCTCGCGCGGTGCTCTTCGATCCCTGCTCTTATCCATAGCATCTGTGCTCACGGATCGATCGGGGCGCTTGTCGGCGGCATCGGATACTTCCTTTAGGCGAAGCTGCACAGATTTTACCTTGTCGCGATACGTAGAGTAATTGGTGAACATCGTGACATCTTTATCCATAAAGCCAAGAATTCCGCTTGCACACTTCTCAATGAAGTAACGGTCATGGCTGACGGCGAGGATTGCACCGGGATAGTCGGCAAGAGCATTCTCGAGAATCTCTCTTGATTGGATATCTAGGTGATTTGTCGGTTCGTCGAGAAAAAGAATATCGGGTTTCTGCCGCAAGAGACAACATAAGTAGAGGCGCGAACGCTCTCCGCCGGACAGGACATGTATCTTTTTATACACATCAATATCACGGAATCCGAAGCGTGCCAGTAAATTTCTTGCCTCTGTTTCGGTGAGCGGAGCATAGGAATACAGCTCATCGAGAAGTTCGCGTTCCTCATCTTCGAAGGGGATGAATTGACCCATGTACCCGAACTGCGCCGACGAGGAGACATACACGTCGCCGTCGAAATCCGTCTGCCGTCCGAGAAGCAAGGTCAGAAGAGTCGTCTTGCCGCAACCGTTCGGGCCGACAAGGAACAGCTTGTCCGTAGCCTTCAATTCAAAGGAGACATTCTCGAAAAGCGGGGCGGAGGCATCGAATCTTTTCGCGAGCTTACTGGCTCGAAGAAGGATCCGGTTCGGATCTCCTTCTTTCTTCTCCGGGACAAATGTAAAGCTCATACGCATCGGTCCTCCGGAGAGCTTCGCTTTCTCGTCTAAAAGCTTGTCCGACAGTTTGGCGACAACCTTCTCGCGGGAGTGGTAGAGCGTCATCTTGCGATGGGAGAGCATGGTCTGCGTTACCTGTGCCTGCCGCTTCACCTCGCGCTCCAACTCCTGAACCAGCTGCCGCTGATCCATGAGAAACTGCTCCTTTTGGTGGACATATGCGCTGTAATTCCCCCGGTACTCCTTGAGATTACCGTTCTCCAATTCGAAAACACGCGTGGCGATGCGGTCGATGAAGTAACGGTCATGAGAGATCAGGATCAATGCTGCGCTCTGTTTCTTCAAATATTCCTCGAGCCATTCCATCGTCTCCGTATCGAGGTGATTCGTCGGCTCGTCCAGGAGCATGAGATCGGGCTTCTGGACGATCAAACGCGCCAGGGCGACACGCATACGTTCTCCGCCGGAAAGGGAATCGAGCGGGCGCGCCAGATCGTCGGCGGCGAGGCCGAGTCCGGTTAATACCTCAATCATCCGTTGTTCGAAATCATAGCCTCCGCAGGCCTCGAAACGCGCTTGTGCGCGAGCATATCGATCCAGGCGATCCCGTGTCGCATTCTCCGGACTTTGGGAGAGTTCGTACTCGATTTGCGATAACTCTTCCTCAAGCTCGATAATTTCTTTACTCTTCAACGCAGACCCGCCGGTCTTCTGATCATCGGCGCTTTGAGCGAGATAGCCGAGAATCGCGTGATTCTGCAGAATAATGTGTCCCTCATCCGGTGCGGTCTGGCCTTCGATGATGCGAAAAAGCGTCGTCTTACCGGCGCCGTTATTGCCGATTAACGCAATTCTGTCTCCGGCGTCGACCTGAAAGGATACACGATTCAGAAGAATCCGGCTGTGGTACGATTTTGATATGGCTGCGACGCGTAAAACTGACACTTCAGACCTCCATAGGGATAAATCGTAGTCATTATAGCAGAAAACAGTAAGTTTTTTGCCAGATCGTGCCCTTGTGGCTTTTCGCGTATACAAGTATTCTGAATTCATGATTTCTTACGATGGCAACATGTTACAAGAATGATCGGTAAGATGTTCCAAGTTCAAGAAGAGGTGAGAGGCCAAGAGCGGCTTCTTGCGTTAGGGAGGTATCTATATGGGAATGACTATGACACAGAAGATCCTTGCGGCCCATGCGGGACTTGATTATGTAGAGCCGGGGCAGCTGATTGAAGCCAAACTGGATCTGGTGCTCGGCAACGACGTGACCACGCCGCCGGCGATCGAAGTCTTTCAGAAGACATGCGCCTGCGGAGTTTTCGACAAGAATCGCGTTGCCCTGGTTCCGGATCACTTCACGCCGAATAAAGACATTAAGTCTGCGGACAACTGCAAGATGATTCGCGAGTTTGCCAAGGCACAGGGTATTGAGAATTATTACGAGATCGGCGATCCGCTGATGGGCGTCGAGCATGTTATTCTTCCGGAGAACGGACTTGTCGCTCCCGGTGACGCGATCATCGGTGCCGACTCGCACACATGTACCTATGGAGCTCTCGGAGCATTTGCCACCGGTGTAGGATCTACGGATCTTGCCTGCGCAATGGCGACGGGGCAGACTTGGTTTCGGGTACCCGAGGCAATCAACTTCCGTCTCACGGGGGAGTTCCCGGCGAATATCTCCGGTAAGGATCTGATCCTTCATATCATAGGAATGATCGGCGTCGACGGAGCTCTCTATGAATCCATGGAGTTCACGGGCCCCGGTGTCGCGAACCTGACGATGGCGGACAGGCTGACAATCTGCAATATGGCGATCGAAGCCGGCGGAAAGAATGGAATTTTCCCCGTCGACGAACAGACCATGGCGTATCTCGAGAAGTTCGCTCCGGAGAGACTTGCGAACAAGACCTACAAGGTCTTTGCGGCCGATGAGGACGCCGTCTATCGAAAGACAATTGAGATCGATCTTGCTAAAGTTCCGATGACGGTCGCGTTTCCCCATCTTCCGGAGAATACAAAGGTTGTCGGAACCTTTGACGAAGTGGTCATCGATCAGGTTGTCATCGGTTCCTGCACGAACGGCAGATTGGAAGATCTTCGCGTCGCCGCCTCGATCCTCAAGGGTCGCAAGGTGAAGAAGGGCATCCGCTGCATCATCCTTCCCGGCTCCCAGCGCGTCTGGAAGGAAGCTCTTGCGGAGGGCTTGCTGTCGGTGTTTGCGGAAGCGAACTGTGTCATCTCCGCCGCGACCTGCGGCCCGTGTCTCGGCGGACATATGGGGATCCTGGCCAAGGGGGAGCGGTGTGTTTCGACGACCAACCGCAACTTCGTCGGCCGTATGGGGCACCCCGAATCAGAAGTTTATCTTGCGGGTGTACCCGTGGCCGCAGCTTCAGCCGTGCTCGGAAGAATCGCAAGTCCCGTAGATCTTGATCAGCTGTAATCGAGGAGGAAGAATTATGAACGCTCAGGGTAAAGTTTTTAAATACGGTGCCAACGTCGATACCGATGTTATCATCCCGGCCCGCTATCTCAATACATCTGTTCCGTCCGAATTGGCGAAGCATTGCATGGAGGATATCGATACGACCTTCGTCGATCGCGTCAAGCAGGGTGACATAATCGTAGCCGGCCCGAACTTCGGTTGCGGATCATCCCGTGAACATGCGCCGATCGCAATCAAGGCCAGCGGAATCTCTTGTGTCATCGCCCCTTCTTTTGCGAGAATCTTCTATCGCAATGCCATCAATATGGGACTTGCGATCATGGAATGTGCCGAGGCGAGCGAGCAGATTGAAGACGGCGATGAGATCACGATCGACTTCACGACCGGTAAGATCACCGATCTTACGAACGGCAAGGAGTTTACCGCGAAGCCTTTCCCGGATTTCATTCGAAAGATTATCGAAGCGGACGGTCTGGTCGGCTATATTGCCAAGAAGTAATGATTCAATTATTATCAGTACAAGCTCTCGGGCTTGAAAAGGAGTAGAACATGGGATCCTACACGATAGCTGTCATACCCGGCGACGGAATCGGTCCGGAGGTCATCAACGGAACCTGTGAGGTTCTTCGCGAAATCGGTCGCAAGTTCAATCACACGTTCGCATTTGAAGAATTACTGGCGGGCGGAAGCGCGATCGACGCGACCGGCGAACCTCTGCCTCCGTCCACTCTGGCTGCCGCGCGCAAGAGCGACGCCGTTCTGCTCGGAGCGGTCGGAGGACCCAAATGGGATGATTTGCCCGGCAAGAGCCGCCCGGAACAGGCGCTTCTTGGGCTTCGCGCGGGTCTGGGTCTCTATGCGAATCTTCGCCCGGCAATCCTGCACCGGCAACTATCGCAAGCCTGCCCTTTGAAAGACGAGATTGTCTCCTCCGGAATTGATATCATGATTGTCCGTGAACTTACGGGCGGAATCTACTTCGGAGATAAGGGCAGAAGAGCGGGCGGTGTTTCTGCGGACGGAATCGACTGCGGAATCGAAGCCTATGACACTGAAGCCTATAGCGAGATGGAGATCGAGCGTATTATCCGTGTCGGATTTACGCTGGCCATGGGACGTAAGAAGCGCGTTGTCGTCGTGGACAAGGCGAACATTCTGGAGAGTTCGCGGCTGTGGCGTGAAGTGACAGAACGTGTTCGCGCGGATTTTGCGGAAGTTTCTGTCGAGTATATGTACGTCGACAATGCTTCGATGCAGCTTGTGAAGCGCCCGGGAGATTTCGACGTCGTTATCACATCCAATATGTTCGGAGATATTTTGTCCGATGAGGCCGGCATGATAACCGGATCGATCGGCATGCTTCCGTCTGCTTCCCTCGGCAAACCCGGCACACCCGGAATGTACGAGCCTGTGCACGGATCGGCCCCCGATATAACGGGGATGGATCTTGCGAATCCTCTCGCTACGATTCTTTCGGCCGCGATGATGCTGCGCTGGTCCTTCGGTCTTGTCAAGGAAGCGGATGCGATCGAAGCCGCTGTTGATCAAGTTCTCTCCGCGGGGTATCGCACGAAGGATATCTCTTACGGACAGGCGGATCAAGTGATCGGAACCAGAGAAATGACTCGTTTGGTGATCTCGTCGATTGTATGACGGCCCATAGAAAGGGCCAATAACAGCGAACATAACGGGGAAGGGATATTTATACCCTTCCCCTGATTCGAATCATCCAATGAAGAAGAATAGGGGTGAATGTATGTATAACGAACGAAGTGGACAAATGACAAAGAGCCCGACGCGCGCGCCGCACCGCTCTTTATTTTACGCTCTCGGTCTGACTCCGGAGGAGTTGAAGAGACCCTTGATTGGCGTCGTGAATTCCTTCACCGAACTTGTTCCCGGACATATCCACCTTCGCGATCTCGCTCAGGCTGTGAAGGATGGGATCCGGATGGCCGGCGGAGTTCCTCTCGAATTCCCCGCGATTGCCGTCTGTGACGGCACATCAATGAATCATCTCGGGATGAAGTACTCGCTTGTCAGTCGCGATATTGTGGCGGACTCTTGCGAACTGGTTCTTACCGCTCAGCCGCTCGACGCTGTTGTCTTTATACCCAGTTGCGATAAGGTCGTTCCCGGTATGTTGATGGCGGCGGCTCGTCTGGATATCCCCTCCATCTTCGTGGCCGGAGGGCCGATGCTTCCCGGTAATTACCACGGCAAGCGGATCGGCTTGTCAGAGCTTTTCGAGGCAACGGGTAGCTATGCTGTCGGGAAGATCACCAAGGAAGAACTGGAAGAGATGGAGATGGTCTGCTGTCCGTCCTGCGGAAGCTGTTCGGGGATGTACACCGCCAATACGATGAATTGCCTCACCGAGGCTCTCGGTATGTCTTTGCCGGGAAGCGGGACGATTCCCGCTGTCATGTCGGCGAGAAGACGCCTTGCCAAGGAGACCGGCATGAAGGTTATGGAGCTTCTCAGCGAAGGGAAGACCGCTCGTCAGATCATGAACAAAGCTTCGGTCCGGAATGCGATGCGCGTCGATATGGCGCTCGGCGGATCGACGAACAGCGTTCTTCACATGCTGGCCATCGCACGCGAGGCCGGATATGAGATGAGTCTTACAGATATCGATGAGATCTCAAAATCAACGCCGCAACTCTGCAAGCTGAATCCCGCCAGTTCTGTCTTCATCAATGATCTCAACGAATCCGGCGGAATTACCGAAGTCATGGCTGAACTCGCGAAAAAAGATCTGCTTGACCTTTCGAACCCATCGGTCGACGGTACGATCGCCGATCGTATAGCGAGACACCGTGGCGCGGATGATATCGTCATCGCCTCCGTAAACACTCCGGTTGCGGTCGACGGCGGTCTTGCCGTATTGCGCGGCAATCTTGCTCCCGAGGGCGCTATTGTCAAGAAAGGCGCGGTTTTGCCCGAGATGCTTGTACATGAGGGGCCTGCCCGTGTTTTCGAGTCAGAAGAAGAGGCGACCGAAGCGATCTTCGGCGGCAAGATCCTGTCGGGCGATGTCATCGTCATCCGCTTCGAAGGGCCGCGCGGCGGTCCGGGTATGCGAGAGATGCTGACTCCGACATCAGCGGTTGCCGGGATCGGTCTTGATTCCTCCGTAGCCTTGATCACAGACGGTCGATTCTCGGGTGCAACCCGGGGAGCCTCCATCGGTCATGTCTGCCCGGAAGCAGCGGTCGGCGGACCGATCGCATATGTCCGGGAGGGAGACCGTATTCGCATTAATATACCCGAACGTGAGATTACGCTTCTTGTCGACGAGAAGGAGCTTGCCCAAAGAGAACCGAAAAGAATTCCGGATCGCAAGATCAAAGGTGTTCTGTCACGATATGAGAACCTGGCCGACTCCGCCGCGAACGGAGCGAGTATGAACCGGCCGCTCTTGTAAAGCAAGAGAGCATGTCGCGAATAACCACACAGGATACGAGGAGGTAATCCGCTATGAACGGTGCACAAACGATCATACAGTTTCTGAAAAATAAGGGAGTGGATCCGGCGTTCGGATATCCGGGCGGGCCGATTCTCGTTCTCTACGACGCGATCTATCAGGCTGAGTTCCCCCATGTTTTGACACGACACGAGCAGGGTGCCGCACATGCGGCCGAAGGCTTTGCCAAAGTCACCGGTAAGCCCGGTGTTGTTATCGCAACGTCCGGCCCCGGCGCGACCAATCTGGTTACCGGTATCGCGGACGCTTTTCTCGACTCCGTTCCGCTTCTGGCGATTACCGGTGCGGTTGCCCGCAATTGTACTGGTAAGGATGCTTTTCAAGAGGCGGATATCACAGGAATCACTCAACCGATTACCAAGTATAATTACCTTGTTATGGATCCCAAGGATCTTCTGCCGACCTTGGAGGAAGCGTGGAACCTAACGACACAGGGAAGACCGGGACCGGTTCTTGTCAATGTTCCCAAGGATATTCTCGCGATTGAGATTCCGGAGAGCGATAAAGTTGGATCAGGCGTGATCCTGCATCGTCCTCCGAGAAAGAAGACGGAGTCCCAGGCCGAGGCTGTTTACGAAGCTTTGCGCAAGTCGAAGAAGCCGCTTCTTCTCGCGGGTGGAGGCGTGATCATTTCAGAGGGAGCGTCCGCCGCATTGACCGAGTTTGTCGAGAGGACGGGAATCCCCTTGTCGACGACAATGATGGCAAAGGGCGTTATCGCAGAGGATCATCCACAGTATATGGGAATGGTCGGGATGCATGGGACACCGCAATCGAACG